>Ga0163108_10001173_pt1 | contig 19273 bp, 13 predicted proteins | sample Fk1155metaG_FD_109644 | JGI IMG/M metagenome (GOLD analysis project Ga0163108, IMG submission 109644) | Marine microbial communities from the Central Pacific Ocean - Fk160115 155m metaG | ecosystem: Environmental > Aquatic > Marine > Oceanic > Photic zone | place: The Central Pacific Ocean...
TAGTACGATTTGACGTTCACCCGTCTCCTGTGCGAACCTCGGCTCGCTTGGCTACCACCCTCTCTCCCAGCACCACTTCCACTACGATGAATGATGCCCTTTTGCACGTAGGCAATCTGCCCTACACTATAGAGCGAGATGATCTTGAGGCGATGTTTCTCAACGCCGGCACGGTCGTCTCTGCCTCTTTGATGACCAATAAATACGACAATCGCTCAATGGGGTACGGCTTTGTCGAGATGGCTTCGCCGGAGGAGGCGCGCAAGGCAGTCGAGATATACAACGGTCGCGAGATTCGAGAACGCAAACTGGCAGTCAATCTGGCCCGACCTCGGTCGGCCTCCTTCGTCAAGCGGTAGGTTCGTCTGTCCTTGGCCTTCCACTGGATTGGTTTGTTCTCGATTATTCCTTCGCAGAGAACAGATGACGAAGGACTAGCAGGAGTACAATTTTGGTAAGTTGAGAACAGCCTGTTCTATTACTCTTCGCGGTGCAACTTGTACGGCGTCGCTTGGGCGGTGCACATCATCAGGATTTCATCGATGCAGACGTGCGGCGGACGGTTGGCAGCCCATACGATCGCTTCCGCGACATCCCCAGCGCTAAGCGGCTTGACACCCCTGTACACCGCATCTGCTTTCGCCTGGTCGCCTTTAAGCCGGATCACTGAGAATTCAGTCTCAGCCATTCCGGGATCGACCGTACCAACGCGCAGGCCGGTGCCGTTGAGTTCCAGTCGCAGCGCCTTGGTGATGCTCAACTCTGCCGCCTTGCTGGCGCAATAGGCCGCGCCGCCCTCGTATGCCACACGACTCGCAACGGATCCGATGTTCAGGATAATGCCGCCAGGATGCGGCCTCATCAGTGGCAACACGGCACGCGTGACACGCAGAATACCCAGTGCATTGGCCTGGAACATTGCTTCCCAATCTTCGTCCTGACCGTCCTCGACGTATTCCATCCCATGTGCGCCGCCTGCATTATTGACGAGCACATCCACTCGATCGGTGATGCCCCTCGTCCAGTGGGCAAATGCGTTTACGCTTACCGTGTCGGCAACGTCCAACCCAAGAATCTGCGCCGAGGCAGCACCACGCGCTTTGCATTCGGCCGCGACCTGCTCGAGGCGCTCCACCCGGCGCGCGCCGAGCAACATGTTCGCACCCATGTCGGACATCTGCCGGGCAGTCTCCGCACCGAACCCGCTCGAGGCGCCTGTTACCAGAACCCACTTGTCTTTCAATCGATTGTTCACGGGCGAAATACTTAACCGGAGCCGTACCGCTTGGCCAAGCGCAAACAAGAGTTGCCGCCGGGGCGGTTCCTGCCCCACACTGGCGTCCCATGTCGTTGGATCGACACAATGTCAGCAACTGGTGGTTCTCGCTGAACTCAATTCAGCGCTCGCTCCTGCTGTCGCTGCTGATCCATTTGGCCGTGTCGCTTGGCATCTGGCTGGGCGCCTTCCCTGTGATGGAAAAAATGATGGCAGCAGTTGTTCCGGAACTCATCGACCTCGAGGCGATGGAGATGCAGCAGCGCAAACGGCAGCAGTCCGTCATTTTCCTTGAGGTGCCATCCAGCATGGCCAACCAAGATGCCCCGGAGGATTCCAAATATTACTCCAGTCAAAACTCACGAGCGGCCGACAAGCAATCGGAGAAGGAAACCCCCCAGCCCAAGATCGAGGGCACACAGGATAAAATCGCTCGAATCGTCGACAGCCAGCCAATCTCACCGGCCAAGCCGGCACCCCCAGAGCCGAAGCCCAAACCGGCGGAACCGGCATCCAAGCCGCCCTCGCCCAAGGCTGAATCGCTCAATCCGATCGTGGCCAAGCCCAAACCGAAACCCGAACTGAAACCGCGCCGCCCTCGCACCGTTGCCGAAGCCAAGCAGCTGGCCATGATTCAGGGGCAGAAAATGAAGCAGGACGGCGGTGTCAAAAAACGGGCCACCATGGTGGGGCTCGACGCCAAAGCATCTCCGTTTGGGGACTACGACGCGCGCCTTATCGCCGCCATCCAAACCCGCTGGAACCAGATTCTCGACCAATACTACGTTCCCAGTGTCGGGCAGGTGGTGCTGACGTTCAACCTTTGGTCCGACGGCAAGGTGACCAACGTGCAGGTCGAACGCAGCACGGTGAACACCATCCTAGCCCTCAAGTGCGAGCGCGCCGTTAAAGAGCCGGCACCCTACGCGCCATGGCCGGAGAAGATGCACGACGAAATCGGCTCAGACCGCCGCTTTGTCCGCTTCACCTTCTATTACAACTGAGCTTGGCCAGACGGTCACTCGGCTTCCCTGCCTTGCAGGAATTCGGCCAGATTTTTGAGGTGGTCGGTGTTGATGAAATCGACGCCGGCTTTATGGAAAATCTCCCATGCGGCGGGATTATCCGGTGTGGCCCAAAAGCGGATTTTCTGTCTCTCGGCGTGAGCACTTTTCACAATTTTGGCAAGCTTGGCCTGCTCTCTCACCGGCAAGTCGCCTTTGCCGCGCCACTTGAAATGCGAACTCCAACTGTCGCTGATCCACGGCATAAAATGCCGGTTCTCGGCATTCCCGAGGTCACCCAGCCGACCATCGTAACCGGCCAGGCGCTTGGAGTCCTTCTTCATCGCCTCCCTCGGGCGACTGCCGGAGATGACGATCGTCACCGCGCCAGGCTCCGTGGTGTCGGCCGTAAACGCGGTAAGCATGAAACGGTACTTCTCGAGTAGTGGCTTCAGCGCGATATAGGTGGCGGGGCCGCCAGTCTTGAAATCGATCATCAGGTGAAACGGCGTCTTGGCCTTGTACACGCTGCCGCCGTTGGCTTTCACCCGCTTGGCAAGTGGTGCGAGGTAGAGTTTCTCAAGGGTGCGCCCTTTGTTCAACTCGAACCGATGGTGGCCAACAAGAAGGTTGTCATTACTCAAGAAAACATCGGCCTCAACACTGCAGAAACCGCTGGCCAACGCATCAAAAAGTGGCTGCTTTTGATGATAGTCGTTGTGGGAATGGGCGTGTACAAGCGGCTTGGGCTCAGCATCGGGCTTGGCCTGCTCAGCGGCACAAGGCCAAGCGGTGAACAACAGACAGAAGAGTATCCATTTCATGGTATCAATGATCGGGAAAAATGTCGGTGCCACACCCCGGTTCGGAGGGTGGCATGTAGTGACCGCCATCCACGTTGGCAGGATGCACGAAATTGTCGCGCAGGTGCGGAATGTATTCCAGAAACAGTTTCTCGTGTCCAAGCGCAATGTGGCTGAACAACACAAGGTGCTGATGAATTTGTCCCATGTCGCCCACGTGCGGCACGAGGCGCACAGGAAACTTGCGGGCGAGCATCGACACAGCTAGCCACTCGCTGATGCCAGCCAGGCGCGTGCAATCGGCCTGCACGATGCCGACAGCGCCAGCCTGCAGAAAATTTTTCCATAGAACGCGATTGGAGACCGCCTCCCCAACTGCCACAGGCACCGGCGCAATCACACCGGCCAGTGCCTTGTGAGCCAAAACGTCATCCGGCTGGGTCGGTTCCTCGATCCAGTACGGGGTCATCCCCTTGAGAGCAAGGCAGGCATCGATGGCCTGCGGCAGGGACCAGGCCTGGTTGGCGTCTAGCATGATCCGCACATCGCCCCCAACTGCCTCCCGCACCATGAAGGCGCGCCGCACGTCATGCGCGTGGTCCCTCGCGCCGACCTTCAGTTTCATGGCGGTAAAGCCGGCGTCAACAGCGGCCTTCGCATTGTCACGAATCTGCTCGTCGCTGTACTGGAACCAGCCGACCGACGTGTCGTATCCAGGGTAGCCTGTCTGCAGCACGCCTTCGCGCTCCGCTCGAGTACTTTGATTTGAACGTAGTAACTCGACGGCCTCATCAGTGGTGAGTTCCTCCTCGAGGTAACTGAAGTCGATGAGCCGGACAATTTCCTCCGGGGAAAGGTCGAGTAGCAGCTTCCACAACGGCACGCCACGCGCTTTGGCCCAGAGGTCGAAGCAGGCGTTGGTCATCGATGCCAGGGCCAAGTGCGTCACACCTTTGTGCGGACCAAGCCAGCGCACCGCCGTGTGCTCGGCAATGGCACGCTGCACCGTGCTGAACTCCGCCATCAGCTCCTCAATATCGCGGCCCAGCAACGGCTCCGCCAGAATGCGGATTGCCTCGCACACAAGGTTTGTGCCGGTGCCCAGCGTGTAGGCGATCCCACTTCCCGTCAGACCGTTATCCGCCTCGAGTAGCGTGACACCGTATCCGTACTGAGGGTTGGTGTGGACGGCGTCCGAGCCGGCACCATCCTCAAGTTGCTGGCGAAAATCCCGCGTTTTGATGGATCGAATGACTGGCATTACAGTTTCGATTGGCCTAGCGCAAGGATGTCCCGGGCCGTCTCACGCGCCCATTCGTCGGCCTGAAGGATCTGTTCGAACGACGGCTGGCCGATGACCTCGTGACGGTCCATCACTTGGCCAACGGCTTCGCTAATGCCGGGAAACGACACCTGTCGGTCACAGAAGGCATCGACCGCGACCTCGTTGGCAGCGTTGAGCACGGCCGGTAGCGTGCCGCCGATCTCACCAGCGCGGCGCGCTTGGACAAGCGCGGGGAACTTGGCCAAGTCTGGCGCCTCAAAATCAAGCCGGCCAATTGCGGTCAGGTCGGTTTGCACACGATCGCTCGCCGTGCGACTTGGCCAAGTGAGCGCATACTGGATTGGCAAGCACATGTCGGGGGTGGAGAGTTGCGCGACGATCGAGCCATCTACGAACTCGACCATCGAGTGCACAACGCTCTGCGGGTGCACGACGACGTCGACCTGTGGCATCGGGCAGTCGAACAGCCAACGCGCCTCGATCATTTCGAGGCCCTTGTTGAACATCGTCGCTGAGTCGATCGTTATCTTGCGGCCCATCACCCACGATGGATGCTTGAGCGCCTGCTCGACGGTAATGCCGGCGAACTGCGCGGCCGGCGTCTCGCGAAACGGTCCGCCGGAAGCGGTGAGGACGAGCCTCCGCACCGATCCAGACGCGCTGCCTTCAAGGCACTGAAAAATCGCCGAGTGCTCGCTGTCCACCGGCAACACCCGGACACCGTGTTTGCGGGCTTCGGCCATCACGATTTCGCCGGCCATCACAAGAATTTCCTTCGAGGCGACGGCGATGTCCTTGCCGGCACGGATTGCAGCCAGAGCCGGTTGCAGTCCAGCGATGCCGACGATGGCGATCAGCACAATGTCGGCCGATGGCAGCGTGGCCAGCTCAAGCAGCCCCTCCTCGCCGAAAGACACTTGGATGTCGTCTAGTTGCGTCCGCAGCTCAGCTGCCTTCTCCGTGGAGCCGATGGAGACCAACTCGGGGCGGAGTTGAAGCGCCTGCTTGGCGAGGAGTTCGGTGTTGCCGCCCGCTGCCAGGCCAACGAGGCGGATGTCATCTGGCAGATCCTCTGCCACCTTGATGGTGCTGGTGCCAATCGAGCCGGTGCTACCGAGTAGGACGACGTTTTTCATCTCGTAACGCGTTGGCTACTCATAGGATACAACAAGTCGGAGGTATAGGTACATCAGCGGCGCGTTGAAGAGCAGGCTGTCGACCAAGTCGAGGATGCCTCCGATGCCCGGGAAAAACGAACCGGAATCCTTCACGCCGGAGTCCCGCTTGAACACTGACTCGACCAGGTCGCCGAGCACCGCGCCAACGGCCAGCACCGGTCCCAGAACGGCGGCATGCTCCAACGTCATCCCGCCCAGCCTGGCAGCACCCCAGTGATGCGCCATCAGCATCGCGGCTGCAGTCGAGAGCAAGATAGCGCCGGCAAAGCCCTCCCAGGTCTTCGCCGGACTGACGCTGGGAATCATTTTGTGCCGGCCGATCAGCGAGCCGAGCGAGTAGGCACCGATGTCGCTGCACTTGGTCGCGAGTATGAAAAACAGCAAGCAGTACCCAGGATCAAATTGGGTACCGGTCAGCACGCCATAAAAATAAATCTTCAGCAGGAAACCCAGCAGCCAGGAGACATACAGCACGCCGAGCATCGTGTGGCCCACCATCGAGAACGACGGCGCCGCCGGATGTGCGGATACTCGCCGAGCCAGCAACACCAGCAGCAGTACGCCAAGGATGCCGAGCTCTAGCTCGGTCGCTCCACCCAATGTTGGTGCGCCGAACTGCGCCTTGGCCAAGCCGGAAAGGTACAGAAACAGCACCCCGACTAGTGTGATACCACCGGTCAAGCCAAGCCACTTGAACCGAGACAGGCCGTTCTCCTCCACCATGCCGTAAAACTCGAGCAGGCCAACGATGTTGAGCAGCATCACCACGCTGGCGACAAGGTAAAGTGCGTACGGACTGCCACCGAGCAGGCTGTAAAACACCAAACCCAACAACACCACGGTGCTAGCGAAACGCCGCAGAAAAACGAGTGTCCGGGAAGCTGGCTCCGGGAGTTCGTCCATTAACTCGTCTAGTTTGTTGTCATCCTGCATGTTGACGGTCGAGGGAAGGGTTTCAGTCGCGCTGTGCGGGGTCAAACTTTTCCGAAACGCCGCTCACGAGCGGCGAATGACTCGAGCGCGGCACAAAAATCAGCCTCGCCGAAGTCGGGCCAAAGCCGCTCGGTGACAACTAGCTCGGCGTAGGAAATCTGCCACAACAGAAAGTTGCTGACGCGCATCTCGCCGCTGGTGCGGATCAGCAGGTCGGGATCCGGTGTGCCGACAGTGTAAAGATGATCGGCGAACACCTGCTCGTCGATATCAGCCAGAGCGAGCTCGCCGGATTGCGCCTTAGCGACTAGAGCGCGGGCGGCATCCAGCAATTCAGTGCGCCCGCCGTAGCTCAGGGCAAGGTTCAGGGTGGTGCCGATGTTTTGATCGAGCGACGAGATGGTAGCATTGAGCTGCTCGCGAACGAAGCCGGGCAGGCGGTCCAGCTGGCCGATTGCCCGCAGTCGAACGTTGTTATCGTTCATTTCATCCCGCTCGGTTTTGAGGTAGCGGGCGAGAAATTTCATCAGCGTGTCGACCTCTGCCTTGGGACGATTCCAGTTTTCGACCGAGAAGGCGTAAAGCGTAAGATGGCTAATGCCGAGTGAGGAGGCACAGCGCAACACCGCGCGAACCGACTCGGCGCCGCGGCGGTGCCCCTCGACACGTGGCAGCCCACGCTGGGCTGCCCACCGGCCGTTGCCATCCATAATGATGGCGACGTGTGCCGGAAGGGAGGCCTTGGCCTTCTCGCTGAGTTGTGTCGTCGCGTGGCTCATGCGCCTGGCCAAGCGGCCAAGTTTAAAGGGTGATCGTCTGCGAGCGGGCGGGGCCGACAGAGGCGTAGCTTAGCTTCGTTCCGGTCAGCTTGGCCAAAGCCTGCGCGTAACGCCGAGCGTTGATCGGCAGGCCCTTCCAGGTGCGGATTTTGTCGGTCGGTTTCTGCCAACCGGGAAATGTCTCGTAGATTGCCCGGCATCTGGCCAACAAGCGAAGATCGCTGGGTTGGTAATCAACCCGTTTGCCGCCGAGCCGGTAGCCTACACATACCTTGATCGACTCAAGTGTGTCCAATCCGTCCAGATTGGTCAGTGCAAGGTCGGTAATGCCGTTGAGCATGGCCGCTTGCCGAACCGTAACGGCATCGAACCAACCGCAACGGCGCTCGCGCCCCGTTGTGGCGCCGTATTCGCGGCCCATGCCGTGCAGCAAATCGCCAACAACAGCGGCTTCGGACGGCATCGGGCCTTCGCCAACGCGAGTGGTGTAAGCCTTGGCCACGCCGATCACGCGGTCGATGCGGTTGGGCGCGATGCCGGAGCCTGTGCACATGCCGCCGGACGTGGTGTTCGACGAAGTGACATACGGGTAGGTGCCGTGATCGATATCGAGGAACGTGCCCTGCGCGCCCTCGAAGAGAATACGCTTCTTCGCTGCAGTGGCGTTGTGTAGCAACTGCACTGTGTTGGTCACGTACGGCTTCAGACGGCGGACGGCCCTAAGAACGATCTCCGATGTGCGCTTGAACGGTAGCGGCTTCGCGCCGAACGACTTGAGCAGTGCGTTGTTTCGTTTGATGGCTTCCGCAAGTTGTTCGGCAAATTGTTTCGCATTGAGAATGCTGCCCATGCGCAGACCGATGCGGTCAACTTTATCCCCATATGCCGGACCAATGCCACGCAGTGTGGTGCCGATTTTGCCCTTGCCCTTGAGCGCCTCACGGGCCGCATCGAGCGCCTTATGATATGGGAATACCATGTGGGCGGCATCGCTGACATGCAGCCGTCCGGCAGGGTCGATGCCGGATTTTTTTAGGCCGTCGATCTCCTCCATCAATCCGATGGGGTCGATGACAACGCCGTTACCGATGACGCAGGTGGTCCGTTTGCGAAGAATGCCGGATGGGATTAGATGCAGGATGTATTGCGTCCTGCCGACGATGACGGTATGGCCGGCGTTGGCGCCGCCCTGCGCACGCACGACGATGTCTGCCTGCTGGGTCAGGAAGTCGATGATCTTGCCCTTGCCCTCATCGCCCCATTGGGCACCGACTAGAATGGTATTCGACATTTGAATTACTGCTGAAACGAAAAGACTCAAACCAAGCCCTGAATCGTCTCTGACCAGCGCGGGGACGCTAGGAAAACCTAGAGCCGGTGTCAACGCTTGGCCAACTGCTGGCCTTATTTCATGTGCGTCTCAAGGAACTCATCGACCTCCCGGTAAAATTCGAAAACGTTCTTCTCGTTGCGGTAGCCGTGGCCTTCGTTAGCCTTGATGATGAGCTTGTTGGGGATATTGTTTCGGTCCAGCGCTCGCTTGAGAATGCGGCCGTGCTTCGGTGGCACCCGCCAGTCCTTCATGCCGTAGGCCATCAGCACCGGAGCTCGCACCCTGTCGATGTTGTTCTGGATGGATCGGCTCTTGATCCAGTCCTTGTCCTTCTTCCGGTCGGCAATCATCACGGAGTCGATGGCGTCGTTGATCTTTTTCGGGAGCGGGTATTCCTTAAGGATTAGGTTTATGTCTGTGACGCCGACGTAGTTCACGCCACACCGGTACAACTCCGGCGTGAAGCAAAGACCAGCCATCGTTGCATATCCCCCGTAGCTGGCGCCGTAGATGCCGACGCGCTTGGCGTCGGCAATGCCCTCGGCGATGAGGTGTTTCACGCCGTCAGTAATGTCGTTCTGCATTTTGCCGCCCCATTCCCGGAAACCGGCCAAGCGTAGCTTGTTGCCGTAGCCGGTTGAGCCTCGGAAATTCGGCTGGAACACGGCATAGCCACGATTGGCCAAAAACTGCACATCGGCGTTCCAACCCCAGTAGTCGCGGGCAGTCGGGCCGCCGTGGGGGTGAACAATGAGCGGGAGGTTTTTGCCGTCGCTGCCGTTAGGAATCGTCAGGAAGCCGTGAATGACAAGCCCGTCGCGGGCGGTGTACTGGATGGACTTCATCGGTGACATTTTTTCAGGCTCAATCCAGTCGGCCAGATCGAGCAGTTTTTCCAGTTTGGGTTGCTTTTTGTTGCCGATGTCAAGCAGGTAGTAGGAGCCGATGGTCTTTTCGCTGTGGGAATGGAAGAGAATGCGATCCTCCGTTTTTGACCAACTCTTGATATCGTTGGCCATGCCCGGCAGTGCGTCGTCGATCATGGCCTGGTACTGTTGGTAATCTTTGTCGAACCAGTAAACTTGTGGGCGATCGGCCTCGTAGCGTACCCCGAGAATTTTGCCGGTCTTGTCGGAAACGATCGGCGGCCCGGAGGGCACATCGTATGTCGGATGGGCGAATATCATCCGGCCCAGCTTTTTCGCCTTGAGGTCGAACTGGAACAGCGCGCGTTTGTCGCCGTTGAGCGCAGCAACGTATAGAATGTCAGGGTTTTTCCCGAAACCAAGCGGCTCGATGGCGGTTCGGAAGTCGGCTGAGTATACTTCCTCCCAATCAGACTCAGCATCCCGCCGGTGAAGTAGCGAACGGGTGAGGTCGTGCTGGGTGAGGCCGATCCGGATAACGTTATCGCGGTCGACAATGAACTGGAGAATGTCGCCTCGGTTGTACGCGACCCGTTTTTCCTTCGCGGTAAGGGTGTTGAGGCGGACGATGTTGCCATAGAAGCCGCGCTCTTCCCGGAATCCGCCACCACCCTCACGCACCTCGACCAGGATATCCTCACCGTCATCGGTCAACGGATCAAACAACTCGATGGCCTTGAACACGCGGCTGCCAAACTCTCGGTAGGTTTTGAAAGAAGGATTGAGGACCTTGTGCTTTGATCCATCGCGGTTGACCGCGTAGAGCCCTCCGTTGGGAAAGTTGTTCCGGTCTTTCATCTGGAAAACCAGCCGTTCATTGCTGATCCAGTTGAAACTGTACACCTCGTTTTCATCCTCCTCGCTACAACCAAAAAGCTTGCGGTCGGATAGGCGAATGGTGAGCAGGTTATTCTTGCCCTCGCGCGGGGCGATGGCCGCCAGCCATTTGCCATCTGGCGAGAGACGCATACGACTAAACTCCGGGTCCTTGAAAAAGGTCTCGACCGGCAGTTTCTCCGTTTGTCCCAGCGGGACTAAGCAGACCAAGGCCAAGCCAAGTGCAGCAGTCCTCTTCATTGTTTTCATTTTGTCAAAACCGTTTGTTGGGAAGCGGTCGCTCACGAAAAGGATTGGACTCTATCTGCCTGACTTCAACAAACCAAGAAATCAAGTCGCTTGCACTTTCTCAAAATCAACTTTGTCAGGAGTAAAAAAATCCCGCGGCCGGTAGGCCACGGGATTTGATCGGTAATTTTGCTTGTTTGCTTTAGAATCGAACGGTGGCTCGGGCGTACAGAACAGTGCCCCACGGGTTATGGCCAGCGGTCGCAAACGAATACCCCTCGCCCTCACTATCTGACCAAGGCGGATCTTCGTCGGTGACATTCAGCGCCCCTACTGTGATTCGTGAGTTGTCTGTCAATTCATAGGTGGCCTGCAGGTCGAGCGTTATGAAATCGTCCACCTCTGAAACAACCCCATAGAGTTGGTCGAAGCTGTCAACGTAATTGACCGTGGCTCCTACACCGTACTTGTCATAGCTCCACCACGCACCTATACGACCACGCCACTCGGGCCTATCGTAGAGACCGTTGTTTTCATCGAACGAATCGGTTGGCCGAGCCAAGTATTCGGTTTCCAGATAAGATGCATTTAATAAGGCCGAGAAGTAACCAACCGAGGTGTCAATTCCATAGTTCAATTCTAAATCAAGCGCCTCAATGTTCACCTCCGCCAAGTTCAGGTAGGAGTTATTGATGCTCTTAATGCTCCCAGGGATGCCTCCATTCGGGATGTCATCTTCAGCCCACTCTGGATGATCTTCAGTTGCAAACTTACCGTCAGGCCCGGGATTGTCAGCTACCTTGTCTGCATCCGTCTGCTCGTTCCTTGTAATTTCGCTGCCGAAAAGGTCCTCGTTGTTGAGCATATACTGGGCACCGATACTGGTAATCTGATCCTCCAACTCTATATCGCTCCAGTTCACGCTAAAGGAGAGATCCATATTCTCGGGCATTGGGATGTCAAACACAGCGCCAACCGAGAAACTATCCGCCGTCTCAGGATCGAGATCTGGGTTGCCGCCGGAGACGGTTGAGTACTGCATCCCTTCATCGCCTCGAGCAGGATCCAAAAGGAACGGATGCGAGATGCTTTCACCCATGTACAACTCCTGAAGCGCTGGTGCCCGGAAAGCAGTCTGGTATGTGGCGCGCAACAGCACACGTTCAGTTGGTGAATATTTCAAGCCCAACTTTGGGTTATCGTCGCTGCCAAAGTCACTATAGTGCTCGACGCGCATCGCAGCCTGTATACCAAGGGTGTGTATGCCCGCGATTCGGTTGTCTTCACCGATTACTGGGATCATAAACTCAGCATAACCAGCATCGCGATCGCGGCTTCCGGCATTGGATGTGCCGCCAGAGGCAACGATCTTGTTTGCCATGGAGAGGCTATCCCCAACGTCACTCACTTCCTCCTTTGCGGTCTCGACTCCGACAGCCATAGCCAGGGTGCCACCGGGTAATTCAATCAAGTCGCCCGCAGCCTTAACGTCGAACATCCGTAATTCAGACTCAGCACGTCGCATAGTGTTGACCCTGAGCGCATCGAGAACTGACGGGCTATTGATCCCCAGCCCGGCACCAAAAATATTGTATGCCGTGGCAGGATCACTGGAGGCCAGCGCTTCCTTGAAAGCGTCGGCAGAGACAAAATTGCGTCCGAAATTGACTGTTTCAACCTTATTGTAGAGAAAGGCGGCTTCCGCCTGCCAGCTGTCCCCAATGTCAAACTTGACACCCGGTATGACCCGAAACATGTCAGTATCAAGGTCAGAGATGCGCGGCCCCACTTCAATCAATCGATGGCGGAAAGTTGTGTCCTCGCCAAACGGATTATACGCATTGGATGATGGCAAAATACCCCACGTGTCGGTGTTCAAGTCACCAAAAGCGGGGGTCGGAGCCATCTCCTGATGGGTCTTTATGTTCCGATAGGTTGTATGCACGAACGCGGTGGCATAATCAGTCAACGTGTAGTTGATTCGGCTAGATGCACCATAACGCTCATATTCGGGCGTCAGGGTCATCCACGGGTTATAGTCAAACCGGTTGATACCAGGGGCACCGATGATCTCCTCAGCAGTCGGGGTGCCGGTGCTGTCACCGGGTACCTGATAGAAGCCAGACTCATAACCATTCTCAGAACCTGGCAGAATCTTGATTGAGCCCGGATTGCCGGAGGAGGATCGGAAGTCATAACCTTTAGGGCCTTGGTTGGCGCTTGCCGAGTAGTCACGATCATCCATCTGCATCGAGTTGCGTTGCAAGTAATCAATGTTGATCCAAGCATTGCCGTTCTCACTGACGGTGCCGCCCGTGATCGAGTAACGCTGTGTGGCCGTGTCATCGTCGGTAGTGTTGCTGTAGCCCACGTTAATCTCGAGACCTTCGAAGTTGTCACGTGTGATGATGTTGATTACTCCAGCGACAGCGTCCGAACCATAAATGGCCGAGGCGCCATCCAGCAGAACCTCGATACGGTCCACTACTGCCATGGGGATGCCATTAAGATCAGAGAACGACGTGGTCATATTCTGAGCCATTGAATAACTGCCCATGCGGCGCCCATCGATCAAGACCAGTGTGTACTGCATACCCATGCCGCGCAGCGACACACCGGATGAACCCGGCGCGAACGAGTTCTGAAATTTCTCGTCAAACGATCCTGAGTTGTTCTGCGGCAGGCGACGAAGCAGCTCACCCACGGTCTCGGCGCCGGAACGGTTGATCTCCTCACGGTCAATACGTACGATCGGCGAAGGTCCTTCCAATTCCACGGTAGGGATATTGGACCCGGTGATGACCACGGGGGCCAATTCGCCTTCATCATCCTGGGCAACGGCCGGCATGGTGGCCAGCGGGATGCCCAGACTCATGAGAGCAGCTGTTTTCACAGCAACTCTCATCCTCTTGGTTTTCGCTCTATATGCTCGTTTCATAACACAATATAATTGTAATTTCTTGGTGGCTTATTGGATCGCTCAATCCAAGTAAACAGGTATCCATTTGGCAGGGTGAATATCCCTATACGCATTGTTTGGGGGGGAGAGTCGACATTCTGTGTCATGATGTCAAGCATCTGGTCGATTTTTTTTGGTTTTTGCCTTCAGGCAAATTGACGGCACCTTTGACTTGGCCCATCTTGATCGGACTGAATTGAGTCTGGCCCAACCAGACCTCTCGGCCACGTTGGCCAAGCTGCGCGAAACTCCCGCTTTACAGGCAGTCCTGAACGGCGCGGAGGAGGGGGATATTTTGTCTCTCGCCGGTGTCAGTCCAGGCGCTTGGGCCTTTTCGGCCGCCGTTATGGCCCATTCCACTAAGGCCCGGTCGGTGGTGGTCGTCTGCTCCACCGGCAAACTTCAGGAGCAACTCCAGCAGGAACTCGAGACATGGCGCTCCGCCTTTGCCAAGTGCACGGCCAAAGCGCCGCTCTTTTTTCCGGCTTGGGACGTCCTGCCCCACGAGGCACGGCTACCGCACGCCGATGTGCTCAGCGAACGACTTGAGACGCTTCTACACTTGTCGGCCAAGCGGCGGCAATCTGCCACCGACACCGTCGTCGTCACCACCGGCGTCGCCCTGTTGCAGCGAACCTTTTCGCCGGGTGACCTGAAAAAACGGTTTCGCCGTTTCAGACTCGGCGACCGGATCGATCCGCTGGATCTGGTCGAGTGGCTCGAGGACCAGGGCTACGAGCCGGAGGCGCAGGTCAGCCAAAAGGGTGAGCTTGCACTGCGCGGCGGTATTCTTGATGTCTTCCCGCTGGCCAGCCCGTGGCCGGTGCGCTTCGAGTTTTTCGGCGACGAGATCGAGTCGCTACGTACCTTCGATCCGCAGACGCAGGTGTCCCGCGAGAAGATCGAGTGTGCCACGATCTCCCCCGGCGGTGAGCTCGGCATCCTCAAGCAGCAACTCGGTGCCAACCCGAACTGCGCCACCGGTCGGCTGGACGACTATCTCGCCGGCAAGCCTCTTTGCCTGTTGGTGGAGCCGGACGAAATTGCCGAGCGCGTCGCCGATTACCTCGAACAGGTGCCGTACGACGACCTGTTTCATGACGACTGGGAAACCGCGCTTGGCCAGGCGCAGGAACGCGGCACAATCGTCGAGGTCCGCGAATCAGGCGACAGTCCACCCTTTCAGGGGCTCGACGTGTACCGGCCGCTGGGAGAGTCGTCGGGTGATCCGCAAATTGCCGACGCTCAGCGCCGCGAGTTTTTCAGCCAACTGCACCGATGGCTTCGCAACGGTTACGAGGTTTGGGTGGTCTGCGGTACAGAAGGGGAACTACAGCGGTTCGACGAGTTGTGGACCGAGTACGGCTTGGCCGGGCGCAAGGGAGAGGCAAAGCCGATGCGGATGCTCGGCAGCGTGTCGCGCGGGTTTCTCGTCGAGCCAACCAAGCTGGTGGTCGTTACCGACTCAGAGATATTCGGGCGAACCCGTTCGCAACGGCCGCGCCGCCTCAAGTCGCCCCACGCGGCAGCGACTCGGTCGGCGCTGGAGATCGATTTCACCGACTTGAGCCCGGGCGACTACGTCGTACATTTGCAACACGGCATCGGGCGCTACCTCGGGCTGAAGGTGCTGCCGGTCGAGACGGGCCCAACCAACAACGGCGGCGGCGAGGAGTGCCTCGTGATCGAGTACGGCACGCGCGACCCGGAGCAGGAGTCACCCCGGTTGTACGTGCCAGTATCGGAGGCGCATCTTGTCAGCAAATATGTCGGCACCGGCAAGGCGCGTCCGCCGCTCAGCATCATCGGAGGCAAACGTTGGACCAAGGCCAAGGCCGATGCCGAAAAGGCGGTTGAGGATCTTGCTGCCGACTTGCTCAAGATGCAGGCCTCGCGCGAGGCCCAACCGGGACACGAGTTCGGCGCCGACACGCCATGGCAGCGAGAATTCGAGGGATCGTTTCCATTCGAGGAAACGCCGGATCAATGGTCGGCCATCGAGGCAGCCAAGCAGGACATGCAGCAGCCCCGACCGATGGATCGGCTCGTCTGCGGCGACGTCGGCTTCGGCAAGACCGAGGTGGCCATACGCGCTGCATTCAAGGCGGTGATGGGCGGGAAACAGGTCGCCGTGCTGGTGCCGACCACCGTGCTGGCGCAGCAGCATTACAACACATTCATCGAGCGCATGGCTGAGTTTCCCATCTCGGTGGAGTTGCTCTCGCGGTTCCGCTCGAAGAAGGAGGCTGACGCCGTGACTGCAGCATTGGCGGCCGGCGCGGTGGACGTCGTCATCGGCACGCACAAGCTCGTCCAGCCCAGTGTCCGGTTTAAGGATCTCGGGCTGGTGATCATCGATGAGGAACAGCGCTTCGGCGTACGGCACAAGGAGCGCCTCAAGATGCTGCGGCAGACGGTGGACGTGCTTACGCTCACTGCGACGCCGATCCCGCGCACGCTGCATATGGCACTCACCGGCGCGCGCGACATGAGCACCATCGAGACGCCGCCGCAAGACCGGCTGCCAATCGAGACCACCGTGATCGAGTTCGACGAGACGACTCTCCGCAACGCGATTCAGCGCGAGCTCAACCGGGGTGGGCAGGTGTTCTTTCTTCACAATCGCGTAACCACGATCGAGACGATGGCAGAGCGCCTCCGCAAGCTCATGCCCAATGCGCGACTGATCGTCGGCCACGGCCAGATGGCCAGCGGCGTGCTCGAGAAGGTGATGACGAAATTCATCAACGGCGACGCCGACATCCTGCTCTCAACGACCATCATCGAGAGCGGCTTGGACATCCCCAACGCCAACACGATCATCGTCGATCGCGCCGACCGATTCGGCCTAAGCGAGCTATATCAGTTGCGCGGGCGCGTCGGGCGCTACAAGCATCAGGCTTTTGCCTATTTGATTTTGCCGCGTCACGCCGCGCTGCTCAACGATGCCCGCAAGCGAATCAGCGCACTCAAGCAGTACTCGAAGCTCGGCAGCGGATTCAAGATCGCCATGCGCGACCTCGAGATTCGCGGTGCGGGGAACATCCTCGGATCGCAGCAGAGCGGCCACATCACCGCCGTCGGCTTCGAGCTTTACTGCCAGTTGCTCAAGCAAAGCGTAAAGCGGCTAAAGGGCGAAAATGTCAACCGGCGGGTCGAGGTGCGCGTTGCCATTGACTTTCTCGCGATGAATCCCGGTGAGGAGAAGAGCGCCCAGCGGGTATCGCGCAAAAGCAGCGTGCCGCAGTTTGAAGTAACCGTGCCGCGCGATGTTGCCACGGAGGTGGAGGATGACGAAGAGACAACCGTTGCCGCCGAGGAGCCAAGGGATATCGGTCGCGTGCCCGCGTATCTACCGTTCAGTCATATCCCCGAGACGCGACAACGGATCATCCTTTACCGCAAGCTGGCCGAACTGACCAACAGCACCGAGTTGGCCGGGCTGAGGGAGGAGATTCGAGACCGGTTCGGCCCGATTCCCAAGCCGGTCAAGCGGTTGCTGAGCGTGGCGGAACTGAAAGTGCTGGCCGCCGCGAAGAACGTCACCGGCATCGAGGCCAGGGACGACAAGATCATGCTCACCCGCAACGGTGACCTGATCACGCTTGGCGGCAAGTTCCCGCGTTTTGCCAAGCGCTCCCCCGACGGGCGACTCAAAGAGCTGCGAACAGTGCTGTTGGCGCTGTGACTCGTCCTCTTGGCCAAGGCTTGGTCTATTCCTTCCAGATCATTTCGGCAACGGTTTTGCCGGCTGGGATGAACGGCAGCACGTGCTCGGTGTACGGTACGATGATGTCGAGCACGTACGGCTTATCGGAGTCGAGCATCCGCTGCATCGCCGTCTTGAGATCGCGCTTATATATCACCCGCTCGGCCGGCACGTCGAAGCCCTTGATCACCGCGACGTAGTCAGGATAAATCTGTTTCATGTCGTTCGGATCGCCGAGATAGGTGTGGCCGCGATTGCCGTCGTAGAACCGATCCTCCCACTGCATCACCATCCCGAGATGCTGGTTGTTGAGGATAATGGCCTTGGCCGCAATATTCTCGATGCGTGCGGTGGCCAGTTCCTGAACGTTCATCAGGAATGAGCCGTCGCCGTCGATGTCTATCACCTGCTTGTCCGGGCATGCGACCTTGGCTCCCAGCGCCGCAGGGTAGCCAAAACCCATCGACCCCAGCCCGGCGCTCGTGATGAGCTGCCTCGGCCTGTCCGATAAATAGTACTGGCCGGACCACATTTGGTGCTGACCAACACCGGTAGTCACGATGGCCTCGCCACCCGTCAATTCGTACAGTGTCTCGACGACCATTTGCGGCAGGATAACCTCGCTCTCGGAGCCGGCGAGGTGGTCTTTCATGTGCTGCGATTGCATCACTTCGTCAGTCACTCGGTAGCCGAACGGCGCCTTTGCCTTCCACTGGGCGACCTGCTTTTGCCAGGCGTTGAACGTCTTCTGTAGCGGCCGTTCGCTGACCATGTCGGCCAGGCGCTCGAGCGCGTAGCCAATTTCGCTGATCACCGGCAGGGTGACCTTGCGGTTCTTGTTGATCTCGGACGGGTCAATGTCGATATGCACGATGGTGCCGTGCTCGCAAAACTTGTCGACCTTGCCGGTCACGCGGTCGTCGAACCGCACGCCGAAGGCCAGCAGCAGGTCAGCGCCCTTGGCCACCTGCCGATTTCTGCCCTTGGTGTCCTTCTCGAACTCGCCGCTGACTGCCCAGTTGGCGGCCGCCGCACCGTGCATGCCGAGCCAACGCAGCGAAAGCTCGTGCGTCTCCGGAAATGCGCCCACACCCATGATCGTGCTGGTGACCGGGATACCGGTCGCGGCGACAAATCGGCGCAGCGCGTCGCTGGCATTGGCGCTGATGATGCCGCCACCCACGTAGAGCAGCGGCCGCTCGCTCTTCTCGATCAGCCCGACGATCTCGTTGAGTTCCAGTTCGCTAGCCTTGCTGTTCTCGGGATCGAACCCGTCGATGTTCACCTCGTTGGGGAAGAAAACCTGGGCACGGGTTTGCTGGATGTTTTTTGGCACGTCGACGATCACCGGACCGGGCCGGCCGCTGGTGGCGATCTTGAATGCCTGTTTCACCACAGTTGGGATTTCGTTGATGTCGGTAACGAGGTAGCTGTGTTTCACCACCGGCAGGGTCATGCCGAAAAAGTCCGTCTCCTGAAACGCGCCCTTGCCAATCATCGCCTGCGGCACTTGACCGGTGATGGCGACAAGCGGGATTGAGTCCATGTACGCGTCGGCAATGCCGGTGACGAGATTGGTAGCGCCGGGGCCACTGGTCGCCATACAGACGCCGGCCTTGCCCGTGGCACGCGCGTAGCCCTCGGCCGCGAACGCACCGCCCTGCTCGTGCCGAGGCAGGATCGTGCGAATTGCTTCCGACCGAGTCAGCGCCTGGTGAAACTCCATGCTCGCGCCGCCGGGGTAGGCAAAGATCGTGTCCACACCCTCGCGCTCGAGTGCGCGAACGAGTATTTCGCAGCCGAGCTGGCTCGGCCCGATCTCGCCCTTCCCTTTATCCATTGTTTCCGTGTTTGTTTTTGTAGTCTCGCTCATTTTAAAACTGGGTTATCAAAAAAAAAACCCACGACCGGTGGGTCGTGGGCGTCTTGGAAATTTTAATTTATCCGCAACAAACCCGACCCCGGTCGAGTACCAGTACGACCAGTTCCATTACGATTGTTGCCACTACTTTCGACATAACGA
>Ga0163108_10001175_pt1 | contig 19213 bp, 14 predicted proteins | sample Fk1155metaG_FD_109644 | JGI IMG/M metagenome (GOLD analysis project Ga0163108, IMG submission 109644) | Marine microbial communities from the Central Pacific Ocean - Fk160115 155m metaG | ecosystem: Environmental > Aquatic > Marine > Oceanic > Photic zone | place: The Central Pacific Ocean...
AAACGCACTTCTGCGTCCGCGGCCAGTTGCTGAGCAGCCTGGTCGTCGGCCCCGGCCACGCTGACAAGTCCTCGACGGCGGCCGATCCCAAAGACCATCGTCCGCGCCAGCGATCCCGTACCGATCACCAGCACGTTGCGGCGATCCAGCGGCCGGTCCGAATCCCCACCGAGGACCTCTTCTAGCCTCAGCACGGCACTGCGCCACAGGCAGCCGAACCCGCTCCAATCATCTTTCTTTTTCAGCAGCAGATCCACCGAACCGTCAGCACCGAGTGCCTCCTCGCGGCTCTCGGCCAATTCTCCCAGCCGGTCGGTCTGGCCCAGCCAGCCGATCACTCCCTGGATCTTCAGGACCTCGAGCATCTGTTTGAGCCGATCGGAACGTTCCCAGGTCAGCGGCAGCCAGCGGACATCCAGCCCGGCGGATTCGGCCGAGCGGTTGAATACGGCAACCATCGTCATCGTCGACTCATCGAAGCCGTCGACGGCAATGAACTTCGTGCCCGGCCCGATCGATCGCCAGCGGTGAATCTCGTCGAGATCCGCGACGGTTGGCTGACCCTCGTAGGCCTCCATCCCTTTCTCCAACGCGGCATAAAGCCACGGAGACCCGTACTTGCGGCCCAGCAAAGAGAAGGTCAGACCACACCGGCCCAGGCCCATTCCAACGACCGGGAGTTCCCGCTTCTGGCTCACCGCCGAGAGCAACGGCCAGGCGGCCTCAAGCGTCTCGGTCGGCCAGGTGAACTTGACGACATCGGCACCGGCATCCTTGGCACGATCGAACACCTCATCGATTTCCCCCTTGGTTCGTCCCAGTGGTTCGTAGAGGCTCGTGTAACTGATGACCCGCTTGGTCTTGCCGAACCGCGGCACCTTGCCGGCGATGTCCAGGTCAAGCTCGATCCACGCCGGTTCGGCGACGATGGCCTGTCTCAACAGTGTCAGCCGCTCCTCTTCGCCGGCCTTCCACTGACCACCGTCCTGTGACCTTCGACAGGAAACCAGGACCGGTTTGTCGACGGCCGCGAGCAGGTCGTCCATGTCCGGCGGCTTGACCAGGTGATCCAGACACAGCTCGATCAGGTCACATTGCCGCGATGCGTTGAGCAGGTCGGCCTTGGCAAACCGGCGGGACTGCGGCGTAACGGAAATGCAGATCATCGCGACAACTCAGCGAACCAGTTTCTAGACCATTACCTGAATCAACTCAGTCAGCCACACTCTGATCGATGATCGCCTCGTAGATGGCACGAGCCTTGTCATAGGCCGCCTTGGCGGCTGCCTGATCATCATCACGAATGCGACCCTTCTTCTGGTTCCAGCAGACATCGACCGCCTGACGACACCAGGTCGCACTGCGACGACTGGCTCGAATCGGCTTCTTGTCGACGCGAACAAACACCGGGTTGGTGTGCACCGAGGGGAAGATTCGCACGGCAATCCAGCTGGAATGTTTGATGTCGACATCGAATTTCATCGACCGGGTCTTCCCGTCGGCCTTGACCTTCTTGCGAGCCACCGGGTAGCCGTTGACGACGAGTTCGACCGGAACCCTTCGGGTCTCCCCGATTCGCCCCCGCTCGATGTGCCAGTAGGGTTTCTGGTCGAGGCGGCGACCGCGGATTGCCTGGGTCGCCTCGGTCGGCTTCGGCTCGAGCCAGGCCGCCACGTCGAACTTGACGGTTACCTCGTCGGGCCTGTCGAGGTCGAGCTGGCTGATCACCCCGCCGGAACCGGGTTCTCCGACCGAGACACCCTCGACGCGAAAATCCATCACGTGTGAACGACCATCGCCACAGTAGCTGCGACCATCGCGAACACCGTTGATCCAGTTGTCGAAGTCCAGGGGCTGGTCCTTGTCGAGCTTGACGTAGATCCGTCCCAGTCCAACCTTGTCGCCGTAGATACAGGGAAAATCGGTCTCACCGCTGATCCGGGTCCGGTAACCACAGTTGAGCGTGTGGTACCAGATGTTGAGTTCCCAGACGGCCGGCGTGTCGACGGCGGAGATGAAATCACAGACGTCGTGGGCAACCGTCACAATGTACTCGTTGGCGCCGATGCCGTCGAACCGGGGCATGGCGTAATCGGGCAACGTGTCGGCGGCACGGCCCGTCCAGCCAGCGGGAACCTTGCCACGGTTGATGAACTCGCGTTTCCCGTCGGCCGAGTAGTCGGGCAATGCCAGCCCCCAGCCGCTGTGGCTGTAGCCGACAACGCCGCCCTGCTGCTTGCCCCAGTCCAGTACCGGCAGTGTCCAGCTTGGCCACTCCTCGATCAGTTTCGTCCCGGGGTAATCATCCTCGGACAATCGCAGCAGGCACAGGTGACCGGCGTGCGAGCTGGGAAACCCGCTGACCTCAACGTCATACCTCATCAGATAACGCGGTTTCGACAGCGCCGACGTGCGGCCCTCGAAATACTGTTTCTGCGTGTACCAGCACGGCCCCCACGAGAGGACACAGCCCACATTGAGGTCCTCGCCGAGAATGTGTCGCATCATGTCCGCCGGCGTCACGCCCTCGGTCGGGCTGTCGTAGTGCGAGCAGCCGGCCGCGTGGACGTGGTGGTCACCCGAGTACCACCGCCGGGCTGCCGGGTGAATCCAGCGGCTCAGCCGAAACGCGGCCTTGTGGCTGACGACACCGGCGGGAACAACGAGCCGGTGCATGTCGACGCGGTACTCCGGCCCCCGGGAAATCTCGACACTGTAAACCCCCGGTGGCAGATGAATGCTCTCGCCACCGGCACGGTACACCTGGTTATGGAAGAAGAAGTCGGGAGCAAGCCGCCGTGCCGGGTTGGGGTACACGCGTCCCTGCCCGTCGCGGATGACGAAGGCGGCCATCGTGGGGCGACCGTCGAAGTCCTGGACGTCCAGTGAGATCTCGACAGCCGGTACACATTCAAACAGCACCGGCACTTCGCTGCGAAACCCCAGATCCTGCGTTCCCTGGCCAACGTGGAAGGTCAGCTTGGCTTCGCGTCGTCCAACATCCCGACTGTAGAGGTGCAGAATGCGGTACTCGAGTTCCAGTCCCGAGAGCGTGGGTTTGAGTGGCTGGCGGCTGAACATTGCCAGGTCCAGGAAGCGTTGCCCGACATCGGCCGGTGCCACCAGCTTGGCCTTGGCCTGTGGCCGTTGCCGTGAACCACGACCCCGCATGTAGACCGGCAGCGCCTGGGGACTGTTGGCGACCAGTGGCGCGGTCACGCCGGCCTCGTTGTGGACTTTGACGAGAAATGTCCGCCAGCCCTGCTGTACCAGCTGTTTTCGCACCGGTCCCTCGGCCACCTTCACCCGGCTCTCGGGATTGATGTGAACGCCGACCAGACAATGCCGGTCGAGAATCGCCTGGATTGCCCGGATCGACTCGGCCTGTTTTGGGTTTGCCAATGCCGCCTTCAACGCCGCGTTGTCAGTTTTCGACAGGGGGGCTCCCGCGTACTCGAGGGCATCGACCAGCCGCCGGGTCGCCGCTACCAGCGGTTGATGCTCGACCGACTCGACCACCGGCAGGCCGGCCGCGTTGACCGGCAGCGGGACTCCGGTCAGAACCGCCAGCACTACCAGACCCATACAGCGTGAACAGGATCTCATCGAAACACCCCTCGGAAAAACACCGCAAGCCGTCACAACTTATTGTGCGACTCTGCCCGAGCGACTGCAAGCACCGCGGGCACGCTAGTCAACACCCTCTTGGGCCGCCCCCGAGGCCGTCGGGACGCGGCGGAGCACTTGCATCCGCTGATCGTCGAGTTCCTGGTCGAGCGTGCGATAGGACTCCGGTCCGGACAAACGCACCAACGACTCGAGGCCAAGGGCGTCCAGGTTCGTCAACACGATCAGGTCACCGTCCTGCAATGCGTTCCCATCGACGAGGGCCAGTGTCTGGAAGGTCCGCTCGATGCGAAAATAGCGTCGCTGGATCTGCCTGGCGGTCGTGGCCGTGCCAGCGGCAGCCTGCGACGGCTGCCCGGGTGCCGCCGTGGTCACCGCCCAGACAAACGTCTTCTCGTTTTCATCGACATTGATGGCATCCCGTGGAATCACCAGTGGCCGGGACAACTCGGGTCCGACAATCCGCACATGGACGAAGGTTCCCGGGACCAGCGGCGTCTTCTGGTCGCGGTTTTCCACGACGACGAATGCTCGCGCCGTGCGGGTCAGTTCATCCACCTCCGGCGCCACCCGTGTCATCCGGCCGTTCCACGACGGAGCATCCGACTCGTTGACGGCCAAGGCGACCTGCAGTCGCCGACCGGCATCGATCATCGCCCGGACTCGCATGTAGTCGCTGGCGGTCAGTGACACGGGGACCTCGACGACACTGTCATCGACCAGGCGGACCAGCGGCTCGCCGGGCCGCACGTACTGCCCCTTCTCGACGTGTACTTCCCCAAGAACCCCGCCGAAGGGGGCACGAACCCGGGCGTGCTTCAGGTCCAGGCGGGCCAGGGCCAGGTCCGACTGGTGCGACTCCTGTCGCTTCAGCACGCGTTCCTGCTCCAACGGAAGCAGCTTGCTCGCGTTTTCCAGAACGATCACCTGGTCCTCGTAACGTCTCAACTCCAGCGTGACCTTGGTGAAATCACTCTGTGTTGCAACGCCCTTGGCCTTCAACTCGCGGATCCGTTCGAATTCCTTGCTGTACTCGGCGTGGTCCCCACGGGCCTTCTCGAGCTGACGTTGCTTGTTGACCTTGTCCTGGGCCAGGCGAGCCAGTTCCGCGTCATCCTCTTCGAGACGCCGCTCGGCCTGAATCACCTTCTGGGCATAGGCTTCCTCATCGATCACGACCAGATCGATCGGATCGGCCTCGGATTGCCGGGGAGGCAATCTCAGCCCCACTCGCAGCTGAGGGTGCACCTCGACGATCTCACCGGCCACCTGTGCCGCCACAACCACCTGCCGGTCGCTGCGTGCCGTACCAAATGCCGTCATGATCTCCCGCAGCGGCTGTCGCTCGACGCGGAAGACATCCACCTGGTAGATCCGCTTCTGCTCGGCACGGCTGGGCGGCTTCGCACGCAGTGAGGCGAGCATGCTGAAACCGACCGCCCCGGTGATCAACAGACCGGCGCAGGCCATGACCGAGACGACCCGGCGACGCCGCGGATGCGAGGACATGGTTTCGGTCATGGGTTACCCGATTCCGACAGCGACCGGCTCCTTTGGATTGCTACGATGCAGCCGAACCGCCCAACGTGATAGGATGAGAGCCACTGGTTCTCACCAAGACCGGTGACCCCTTCACCGGCATCACCGCAGGGCCATTATACGGACTGCCTGCACCCTGTGGCGAGGCCTCGCCCGAGGCTCCTGCCGGTTGTTTTTTGACGAGGAACCCGTGGATCCCGACAGGCAACGGTTGACCAGCGAGCAAGGCGACGCTTTCCGGCGGGACGGATTCATTGTCATCCGTGGCCTGGCGTCCCCGTCGCTTTGTCGCGACTTCCTCTCGCTGGTCCACGACCAACTGGCCGCGCCGTTCAACCCGATCGAATTCGAGGCCGATCTCGGCTATCCCGGCGCCCCCGCCGACCGAGCGGCCGAAGGCGGCGCCACGATCCGGCGGCTCCGACAGGCCATCGATCGAGATTCCCTCTTCACCACCTGGGCGACCGACCCGCCGCTGCTGACTTGTCTGGGCGAGTTGCTCGGTCCCGATCTCGTCCTGTCACTGGCCCACCACAACTGCATCATGACCAAGCAGCCGAAGTTCTCCAGTGTGACCGGCTGGCACCAGGATTTCCGCTACTGGTCGTTTCAACGACCCGAACTGGTCAGTGTCTGGCTGGCACTGGGACCCGAGCGGGACGAAAACGGGAGGTTGGAGTTCATTCCCGGCAGCCACAACCTGACGCTCTCCGAAGATCGGTTCGACGAACGTAGGTTCTTCCGGGAAGACCTCCCCCAGAACCAGGCCCTGATCGCCAAGCGGCAAAGTTTCGATCTCGAGGCCGGAGACGTGGTGTTGTTCCACTGTCTCACACTGCACACCGCCGGGGCGAACCGGACCGACGCCACGAAGTTCTCGGTCGTTCTCACCTACCGGCCGGCCGACAATCCCCCGCTCCCCGGATCCCGATCGGCCTCGCTTCCGGAATTGACCATGCCGGTGATCGCGGGTGCTCCGAGCCAGCGACCGACACGGCCCAACCGCCCCTGATACAGCAGGATCAGCCAGGCGGGCACCAGGATCGGCATCACGACCAGCGTGTCCAACAACACGCCGAAGGCCAGCGCAAACCCCAGTTGGTGCATGCCGACCAGCGATCCGGCCAGCAACGAGGAAAACGTGCCCGCCATGATCACGCCACAGCCGGCGATGATACTGCCGGTCTTCTTCAAGGCCTCGACCACCCCGCCGACCAGCCCGTGCTCCTGCTGCTCTTCCTCGATCCGGGTCATCAGGAAAATGTTGTAGTCCTCGCCGATGGCGATCAGGATCGTGAATAGAAACATCGGCACCTTCCAGTCGAGACCGGCGAACTCGCCCGGATCGGCAACGATGAACTCAAAGACTATAAACGTCACGCCTAACGCCGCGAGATAACTGAGGAACACGCCGACGATCAAGTACAGCGAGATCGCCGGACGGCGGAGCAGGACCAACAGGATGGCGTAAACGACCGCCAGGACCAGCAGATCGATGCGGATCTGGTCGTTGTCGGTCACCTGCTTGAGGTCGCGAATGCTGGCGGTGGGACCGACCGCCAGCAGGTTTTCCACATCGGCCGGCACCCATCCCGGAGATTCTTTCCTGCCAAGGTGCTCCTCCACGGCGTTTTCCAGTGCCGTCAATTGACGGATGCTATCCCGTGAGAATGGATCGTCGTCAAAGACAATGTCGATCCGGGTGACCCGACCGGAGGCGGCTTCTGAGTCCGAGACATAATACTGGCGAAGCTTTCGTCGCCGGATCCGTCGTTCGATCAGGCTGCCGGAAACCCCCGAGCCGCCGTCGAGACCGTAGGGATGCGACAGGCTGCGGACGTCGGCGATCTTCAGGGCCTGCTTGCGGTCCCGCAGGAAGTTCGAAAGCCACGTGATCCGCTCCCGACCTTCCTGGGAAGAAAAGTCGAGTTGCTGGTTCTCGAGCAACAGGGTAACCGGTCCCGCATTTCCGGCCGGAAAGTACGCCTGCACCTCGGCCGCCCCCTTGACGCTGGCGGTGGCGCGAGGCAACTCGGAGAGCAGGCCATAACTGAGTGTCGTGTAATGCGCCGCCCCCCAGGCGGCCAGCGGCAACATCAAGGCAACGCTGGTCACCCAGATCGTCGCCGGCCTCCGAACAAGAACGGCGGCCAACCCGTCCCAGGCCGACTGGACGGGGTTGCTCCGCAGCCAGCGTCCCACCGGGCTCTCGGTCGCTACCCAGCCGGCTGTCCCGGTCGAGCCGAGGCCATAGCGGCGGGGCCAGAAAGCCCAGCCACCCACCAGTCGCAACAGGGCGGGCGTGAACGTCAACGACGAGACCAGCACGACGGACAGGCCAAACGAAATACCCACACCGGCCTGCTGGAACTTGCCGAACCGGGCGAAGACCATCATCCCGATCCCACAGATCACCGTGCCGGCACTGGCCGTCAGCGCAGCACCGACACGGGACAGGGCCCGTTCCACCGCGTCAGCCGGTGTCGCACCCGCGTCGAGTTCCTCGCGGTACCGCGCGATCAGGAAGAAGCAGTAATCGACTCCCGCCCCGTAAGACAGGACCGTCACATAAACCTCGATGCCCCGGAAGAGGTTGACGATTCCCCACGCCGCCCCCAGCGTCAGCAGGCTCATCGAGATCTTTACGGCGACCACCACGGTCACCAGCGGGATCAGGGCGATGATCGGCGCCCGATACAACAACACCAGCAAGACGACAACCAGGATCACCGTCCACGTTTCGGTTGCACTGGCACTCTCGTCGCTGGCCCGCAACATGTCGCGGCCGACGGTCGCTTCGCCGCTGGTCGAGAGTTTCAGTCGTTGCTGGACCAGCTGAGGGTTCAGGTCGGTCTCTTTCCACAACGCCAACCCGGGCGACCACAGGTGACCCGGGTCGCGTTCAATGTCAGTCGAGATCAACTCCTCGATCTGCCGGATCGTCTCGAAATTCTCCCGGTTGAGGAACTCGGTCGTCAACTCGACGATCACCAGCGACGCGCGGCCATCACGACTCTGCAGCAACCTGCCGATCGAACGGTCCTTGAACGTCCGCACCCGGGCGATCAGCGATCGACTGTCGGGAGCCGATGGCGCTGGCACCCCGTCATCGGCGGAGTTCCCCTCGCCGGCGACCTCGTCCCCGGCAGTTGTCGACGCGAGCCCCCCCATCTGCTCGGCCACCTGTTCGATCGCCGGCTTGAGTACCCGGTCGATGAATCGTTCATCGAGTTCGTTGATCCGGTCATCGGCGCTCTTGCAGCTGACAACAATCACGATCCGGCTGGCCAGCGGATCGTCCCAGGCCCTGGCAAACAACTCCTCGCCCACCCGACTGGGCGAAGTCGCCGGCAGGAAAGCGAACTCGCCGGAGGTGACAACGTCGTTGAGATCGGGTGCGGCTCGCCAGCTGACCGCAAGCACCAGCAGCCAGCCACCCAGGCAGACCGGCCAGAATCTAACGACAACGGCGGCCAGACGCGAGAACATGGTCGAAACCGCTCGAGAAGTGCAGAAAGCAACGGGCCTGCATCATAGGTGGCACCGTTTCACACCGTCAATTCTCGCAGTGTTCCGCCGAGCGGGCCTCCAGTTCACACCAGGCCGCGGGAATCCAATCAGGAAGATCTGACGCGATCAGACCGGATTCGGAAAGTTCGGCGGCCGCGAGATCGGCAGCGAGACCGTGCAGGTAAACACCCAACCAGGCGGCATCAAGAACCGGCAGGCCCTGTGCCAGCAGGCCGGCAATCAACCCGGTCAACACGTCTCCACTGCCGCCGGTGGCCAGCCCACTGTTTCCCGTCGAGTTGACGATCAGCCGATCGCCGTCGGTGACGACCGTCGCGGCTCCCTTGAGAACGATCACCGCACCGGTCCGCAAAGCCAGTGCCCGTGCCTGAGATTCTCGATCATTCTCGACAGAGGCAATATCGATTCCCAGAATCCTGGCCATCTCTCCGGGATGGGGTGTCAGGACCCGGGGACCGGCCGGCCGTGGACGATTCTCTCCGGCAGCGAACACGCGACGGCTGACGGCCAGGGCATTGATCCCGTCGGCATCGACGACCAGGGGACGGTCCAGTTCAACGTAGAGCGTCTCGGCCAACACCTCGAGCGCCATACCCTGCCCCCAGCCCGGTCCGATGGCCACGGCCGTCGCCTGCGCCGCGGCCCGTCGCAGCGTCACCAGTCCTCCCAGGCCTGTCGTGCCGGCGGCATCCTCGGAAAGCGGCAACACCAGGCAGGCAGGTTCGACCGAGGCAACCACCGGGACCAGGCTCCGGGGCACCGCCAGCCTCACCAGCCCACTTCCCGATCGCAATGCCCCCAGTGCGGCCAACACCGCCGCACCGCTCATGCCACGACTGCCGGCCGCCAGCAGGACACGTCCGAACGTCCCCTTGTGACCGTCCGACGGACGTCCGGGCAACGGGGGCAGCAACCGGGTCGGGTCCATGATCAGCCGGCCTCTCCGGATCCCGCCACGACAGCAGCCCCTCGGGCGATCAAACCGGCCACGAAACCACCTTTGAAGCCGGCATCGATGTTGACCACCGTCACATTCGCCGCGCAACTGTTGAGCATCCCCAACAACGCGGCCAGACCACCAAAGGCGGCTCCATAACCGACGCTTGTCGGTACCGCGATGACCGGGCAGGCCACCCAGCCCCCCACCACGCTGGGCAGGGCACCTTCCATGCCGGCAACAACCACGATCGCATTGGCTCGCGACATCCGGCCACGTTGTTCGAGCAGGCGATGAGGTCCGGCGACACCAACGTCTTCGAGCAACTCGGCACCGCACCGCATCCATCGCAGTGTCTCGATCGCTTCTTCGGCCACCGCTCGATCGCTCGTACCGGCCGTCACGACCAGCACGTGTCCGGTGGCATCGGCCCCCGGCTCCCGATTCCATCTGACACAACCGGCCATCCTGTTCCATTCCGCAGCGGGAAATCGCTCCGTCAACGCGCGGGCCTGCTCAAGATTGACGCGGGTGGCAAGGCAATCCTGTCCCGCATCGGCCAGCACGCCAAAAATTTCGATCACCGACTCGACGGTCTTTCCCTCGCAGAACACGACCTCGGGATATCCACAGCGGGCCGAGCGATCGAGATCGACACGGGCCGAGTCCACCTCGGCGGTCGCGCCCGGACCGGTGCGGCCGGCAAGTTCCCCGAAGGCACCGGCCCATTCGGCTTCGGTCCATCCGTCCTGCTCGCCGCGAGACAGCAGGGCCCGGAGCTGTTCAACGATCATCTCGGCTCCCGTATTTTCCATCACCAACATCACGGAAAATCCGTCCCGGGATGCCTCCCGCCATGATAACCCTTGGCCACCACCAGGAGCAGCACCGGCCGACGGTATTCGCGCCGGCGACGCTTCGTTACGATGGGTCCTGTGCCGGTGGCAGCGGTCCGACCGGTTTCAACGTCACCCCGGCAATCAACTTGCAACGCCTCGTACTGTCACCATGCCGCAATCGCGATTCGCACGACGACGACGAAAACTCCTGGCCCGGCTCAAGAAGCTGGGAATCCCGGCATTGCTGGTCACCAACGAGTCCAACGTGACCTGGCTGACCGGTTTCACCGGCGACAGCAGTTACCTGTTACTGGGACACGGGTTCGGCGTGCTGATCAGCGACACCCGCTACACCGTCCAGATTGCCGAAGAATGTCCGGACCTGGATGTCGAAATCCGGGACTCCCGGCAACCGATGCACCAGGCCGTCGCCCGGGTGGTCTCGACGGCAAGAACCGGGCAGTTAGGCATCGAGAGTCACTCGACCAGCGTGGCGAGCTGGGAGAAAATTGAGGAGGCGGTTTCGGGAAGCCATCCACCGCTGGAACTGGTCGCAGTCGGGATGGTCGTCAACGAACTGCGAGCGATCAAGGATGCCGACGAAATCGCCGAGATCCGCAAGGCCGTCGTGCAGGCACAACGCGGCTTTGCCGCGGTCTCGTCGGTCATCTCGGCCGAGATGTCCGAGCTCCAGGTCGCCCATGAACTGGAACATCTGATGCGACGCTTCGGAGCGGAAGGGCCTGCGTTTGAACCGATTGTCGCCGTCGGCGCCCGCGCCGCTCTGCCTCATGCCCGCCCCGGATCCACTCGAATCGGCGATTCAGGATTCGTACTGGTCGACTGGGGCGCCCGGACGACGGGAGGGTATCGCAGTGACTTGACTCGCCTGTTGGTGACCGGTAAGATCCCGCCGAAACTGGAGGAAATATATGGGGTCGTCTTGAGTGCGCAGCTGCGCGGAATCAAGGCAATCCGCCCCGGGGCCACGCTGAAATCGGTCGATACGGCCGCCCGCCGGGTCATTGAAAACGCGGGCTTTGGTAAGTTCTTCGGGCATGGGCTGGGACATGGCATCGGCCTGGATATCCACGAAGAACCTCGTTTCAGCCCTGTTGCCCAGGGGGTCTTGGAACCGGGGATGGTAATCACCGTCGAGCCGGGTATTTATCTCCCGGGTCGAGGTGGTGTGCGAATCGAGGATGATGTGTTGGTGACACGGGATGGCCACGAGGTGCTGACCAGCGTTCCCAAGCGATTCGAGGACTCGGTCGTCGAGATCGGATAATCCCCAACTTCTCACAGAGTCTCTCCCACCGCGGAACCAATGCCGATGGCAGACGAACAGGCCTTCGATCTGGACAAGCTCAGGGAATTGATCGCCCTGATGGACGAGCACGGGCTAAGTGAAGTCAGCCTGACCAAGGGTGACCAGGCGTGGAAGGTCCGCAAGGATTCCGGTGACAGCATCCAGATGGTCCCGGCCGCAAACGCGACCGACACTGCTGCACCAGCCGGCTCTGCGCCGGTGCAGGCGGCTCCACCCACGATCGACAGCCCGGTGGTGGGAACATTTTACTCAGCACCGACCCCGGACGACCCGGCCTTCGTCAAGGTTGGCCAGGCCGTCTCGGCGGATACGATCGTGTGCATCGTCGAAGCGATGAAAGTGTTCAACCAGATTCCCGCAGAGATGGCCGGGACAATTGCCGAGGTGCTCGTCAACAACGGCGATGCAGTGGAATATGGCCAACCACTCTTTCGTATCCAACCCGGCTAGTTTCCCTCTCGAACCCCTGCGAATCTTTCGCTCACTTTGTCGGCGACCAGCACAATGTTCCAGCGGATCCTCGTAGCCAATCGTGGCGAGATTGCCCTGCGGATCATCCGCACCTGTCGCGAGCTGGGAATTGAAACCGTGGCGGTGTTCAGCGAAGCCGACCGTGGCGCGAGTTACCTGGATCTTGCCGACGAGGCGTACTGTATCGGCGGCAACAATTCCAGTGACAGTTACCTGATGATCAACCGGCTCATCAGTGCCGCCGAGATCGGCAATGTGCAGGCCATTCACCCCGGCTACGGGTTCCTCGCCGAAAACGCCCACTTTGCCGAGGTCTGTCGCAGCTGCAAGATCGAGTTCATCGGACCACCGCACGAGGCGATGCAGCAACTCGGCGACAAGGTCACTGCCCGCACAATCGCTCGCAACGCAAAGGTGTACACGGTGCCCGGCAGCGACGGGCTGATCGAGAACGAGACCGAGGCATTGCGTGTGGCCGAGGAGATCGGCTACCCGGTACTGGTCAAGGCAACTGCCGGCGGCGGCGGCAAGGGCATGCGGGTGGCCCGAAACGACATCTCCCTGAAGGGCTGCCTGTCGTCAGCGGCCGCCGAGGCCGAAAAGGCCTTCAACAACGCGGGTGTCTACCTGGAAAAATACATCGAGAATCCTCGGCACGTCGAAGTCCAGATCCTGGCCGACCACCACGGCAACACCGTTCATCTCTGGGAACGCGACTGCACACTGCAACGACGCCATCAGAAACTCGTCGAGGAAACTCCGGCACCGAACCTCCCCAAGGCGGTTCGCGAGGACATCTGCAAGGCCGCGATCCGACTGGTCAAGATATCCGGATACACGAACGCGGGGACCGTGGAATTCCTGGTCGACAGCGAACATCAGTTCTACTTCATCGAAGTCAACGCCCGCATCCAGGTCGAGCACCCGGTGACCGAGCAGGTAACCGGAATTGACCTGATCGAACAGCAGCTGAGAATTGCGGCGGGAGAAGAACTGGGATTTTCACAACGTAACATTCCCTGTCTGGGTTTCTCGATCGAGGCCAGGATCAACGCCGAGGATCCCGATCACGATTTCCGCGGTTCCCCCGGGACGATCACCGGACTGAAGGTACCGGGAGGGCGTGGCATCCGTTTCGACTCGCACGTACATGCCGGTTACCGTGTCCCTCCGTACTACGACTCACTGATCGGCAAGCTGATCGTACATCGGCCGACGCGTGCCGAGGCGATTCGGTGCATGAAACGGGCGTTGGAGGAATTTTGTGTCGAGGGGATCCATACGACGATTCCACTGCTGAAACAGATCTTTAATCACTCCGCGTTCATCGACGGAAATGTCGACACCGGCTTCATCGAACGGGAACTGCTGTGATCCCCAACCGCCGGTCCCTCTCCTTGTGTCTCGGACGCAATCGATGAACTCACAAACACGACCAGGATCGAGGCGATGAAGATCGGAACACTGACCGGCGGTGGCGACTGCCCGGGGCTGAACGCGGTCATCCGCGCCGTTGTCAGGACCAACGCCAACCGCGGCGGAACGACGCTGGGTTTCCTGGAAGGCTGGCGAGGCGTCATCAGCGGGCAGCACATCGAACTGACCGTCGAAGCGACCGACGACATCATCTCCCGCGGTGGCACGATCCTGGGATCGTCCCGGACCAATCCTTTCAAGGACGATGAATCGGTCGCTCGTGTGCTGGCAACGATCGAATCCGTCGAGCTCGACGCCCTGATCGCAATCGGTGGTGACGACACGCTCGGCGTCGCGCATCAATTGAACGCCCAGCATGGTGTCCCCACGATCGGGATTCCCAAGACCATCGACAACGACCTCTCGAGCACCGACGTCACTTTCGGATTCGACACGTCAATCAACGTCGTGATGGAAGCCGTCGACCGCCTGAGAACAACCGCCGAATCACACCGACGGGTGATGGTGATCGAGACCATGGGACGACATGCCGGTTGGATCACCTGTTTTGCCGGCGTATCGACCGCGGCCGATTACATCCTGGTGCCCGAGGAAGCCCCCGACATCGATCGCATGTGCAATCTGCTGAAGGAACGTCGCGAGGCCGGCAAGATGTACGGGATCGTGATCGTCAGCGAGGGCGTCACTCTGCCCGAAGCCAACGGTTTCATCACCCGTGACACGGAAATCGATGAGTTCGGACATGTCAAGCTGGGTGGAATCGGCGATATCATTGCGGAGTTGATCGAGACTCGAACCGGCATCGAAACCCGTGTCGTCACGCTGGGCCATCTGCAACGCGGGGGAGCTCCCAGCGCCTACGATCGTGTGCTGGGAACCCGGCTCGGCGTCCACGCCGCTCGACTGGCGCACGACGGCCAATTTGGCCAGATGGTCTCGCTGCGAGGTACGCGGATCACGTCGGTCATGCTCGCCGATGCCGTCGGCGAGCTGCGTGTGCTGGAAGCAGAATTCATGGACGAAGCCGGCGAGTTCTTCACCTAGACCGGACCGGGTCTGAGCAGAATCGTGGCGGCACGGAACGAAGAACCGCTCTTGCGTCAGTGGGGGGCATTCCTAGAATAGCCCCACAAATTTGACCTCGACGTGGACACACGGATGTGGTGCGCAAAGTGCCAGGCCCAGTTTGCTTCTTCCCGGGAAAATGATGTCCCGCAGTGCCCACGTTGCGCCGGTCCATTGGTTGAAGAAGTCCCGCTTCCCGATGCTGTCCAACAGGCCCAGGAACTGCTCCAACGCTGGGACGACGACGATCCACTCGAATCTACGGCTGTCCCGGCCTCGGCAGCATCCCCGGCAGCCAGCCGACAATCCGAACCAACCTTGCAGAACACGACCCGGCCCGCATCGGATTCCCCGCTCCCCGGAACCGCGCAACTCAATTTCCGTGTCGATTCGGCGCACTGCGATGACAAACAACAACCGCCGGCGACACCGACAACCGGCTCACGGTCGGAAACGGCAGACCCCCCTCGTTCGACACCCGTCTCCGCACCACAAACGACCTCTTCAGGACCATCCGAAGCGGCGGCGAACGCTGATGATCCGCTGTCGACCGTGGCATCCACGCTCGCCTCGCTTCCGACAGGACACCACGACGCTCACCAACAACCGACCGTAGGACCGCACGGCGATCGCAACGATCTCAGAGCCGGCAGACCCGCAACGCCGAAGGTCCAGGCGACCAGCGATCCCAGCCCCCAGGAAAAGAAGCCGCCACCGATGCTCTGGGCCCAACTGCTCGCCTACGGCGGCGTGTTGGGTCTGACCACTGGTGGAATCTTGATCCTCTGGAACAGGTTCGGCCAACCACCGGTCGACACTCCGACCTCCTGGCTCGTCGCGACGGCCGGCCAGATCCTGTTGTTTCTAGGCGTGGTCAACCTGATCTCCAGGGGCATGCAACAGACAACCGAGGAAATCTCACACCAGGTCCGCTCTCTGCACCAGCAGCTGTCGCGGATCGAGCAGGTTGGATCGAATGAGAGCGTATCGCGGTCCCATTCGGAGGCCATCGCCGCAAGTTCACAACCGACGGCCGGTCATGCCGGCGCCCCTTGCGACGATCACGAACCGGCCACCGGCGCCACGAAACCGTAGTAGTAGACCAGCAGCCCGGTGACCGCTGTGGCGGTGATATCGAGTGTCGATAACCAGCCCAGCCGTCGATGAAGCCGGCTGTGATCTCCGGGCACCGGGTCGTCGCCAAGGAAACGACGGTGTGCCAGGCCAAGCGTCACCGCCCAGAGTCCGACAGTCGAAATCGCGAAGAACAGGTGACAGTACAACAGCACGTGCATGCCGGTCGAATCGTCTTTCGACATCTGCCAGAAGCCACCGCTCAGCCGCATGTCGATCTCGAACAGCGTGACCGCGATCAACAGGATCGCTCCCAGCAGGACCTGCAATCGCCGGTGCAACCGATAATTCTTCCGGACCCGAACCAGGCCCAGGCTCAATCCCAGCAGAGGCACGACGACGACCAGCGAGACCACGACAACATCGAGCATCAACGATGCTTCGTATCCCAGGAATCCGTCGGCCATCGCTTACCCGTCTCCCCGGTCGCGGACCCGGGAATCATTGACTACTGCACCAGGCCCTTGGTCAGTTGCATGAACGCCGTCTCGAGATTCACTTCTTCCTCGCGAAACAACTCGAGTCGAAAGCCGGCTTCGATCAACAGCGTTGGCAGAAAACTGTAGTCGAGCACCTCGGAGACGAGTGTAACGTGCACGGTGCCTCGATTGATCGAGACACCGTCGACACCGTCGGCCTGTTCAATCAACGCCGCCGCGCGGTCGGTGGCCCCGGTCGTCGAATCGTCGGGTCCGGACTGCTGACCGCGTACCCGCACGTGCAGCACAAGCCGCTCACGTGCTTTCCGCATCACTTCCTCAACGTGCCCGTCGACGATCAGGTGCCCTTTCTCGATCATCCCGACCCGGGTGCAAACGTCGGCCAACTCGGGGAGAATGTGGCTGCTGACGATCACGGTCTTGTTCATCTCGCCGAGCCGCTTCAGTAGATTGCGGATCTCGATTCGGGCCCGCGGATCAAGGCCACTGGCCGGTTCATCCAGCAGCAGGACCTGGGGTTCGTGCAGCAACACCCTGGCCAGCCCGATCCGCTGGGTTTGCCCGCGAGACAACTGGTTGACCATCGCATCTCTCTTGAAACCCATGTCGACCAGTTCCAGCTTTTCCTCGCAGATCGCTCGTCGGGCGTTGGCATCGATCCGGTACGTGGCGGCAAAAAACTCGAGGTACTCGATCACGGTCATGTCGTCATACACCCCGAAGAAATCCGGCATGAATCCGACCAGTCGCCGGATCTCTTCGGGATTGGTGTAGATCGACTTGCCACACACGTAGGCTTCGCCGTAGGTGGGGTTGAGCAGGGTCGCGATCATCCGCATCGTCGTCGTCTTGCCCGACCCGTTGGGTCCGATGAACCCGAAGACATCACCTTCGGACAAGTCCAAGTCGAGCTTGTTGACGGCGATCAGGTCGCCGTATTGCTTTGTCAGCTTGCGGGTCGTTATCACGGGATCATCCTCGTTGTCGGCCAGAAGGTGGATTGTCGGGTCGGCCGAACCCCTGCGGTCAATTCGAATCCTTCTCGGACGGGTCCACGATCGTCTTTCTCGGACGGGCCCGGTGGGTCACCGGCAAGATGATCCTCACGTAGGTCAACCGTCGCCGCTGCTCTCCCCTGACTTCCTCTCCGTTGATCAACACATCGCTGCCGCCGACAGCCGCGGTCGACTTTTCGGCAGCCCGCGGTGATACCAATCGTCCCAGCAGGATGGCACGGTCCAGCGGAAGCAGGTTCGAGAGATCCAGTGTCGCGAGATCGAGGTTGCTCAAACCAGTGTAGCGGGTCCCCCCGGCCGCCCCGTGAAACGTCAGGATCTGCATCAGGTCGGCGGGATCGAGATTCAGGGGATCGTAGCGGACCTGGACCGTCCTGACATCGGTCCCGAAACCACTCTTGCGAGCCACGCGCCGAGAAGTTGTTCCGGTCAGGTACCCCTTCAATGCCCGCGCCTTCACCTGCGACGACCCCAACCGCAACCTCGCCCCGTCACGCCAGGAGACGGCCTGCTGGCCACCCGGCCGATACACGCGGTTCTCGAAGGCGATCAGCCAGTCATCGAGTGTCCCAGGCAGGCGGTGCACCAGTTCCCCGGACAATTGACCGACACCGGTGCTCGTCAGTCGACCTTCAACCAGTCCAGCCGCGGGAGCATCCCAGCGGGCAACCAGAGTCCGCGTTGACCACACCGCCACGGGCAGCCCTCGGATCGAAGCCCCCAGGGGGTTCGTCTGGATTCGATAGTCCGAACCGCTCGATTCGGTTCGCCCGTCCCGGTACATTCCACCAAAGGTCTCTTCAGGAATCCCACTCCAGGAAACCGCCTGAACCACCTCGGCATCGCGGCTTTGTGGCCACAGGGCCGGCCGCACCTCGACATCGAACCGGCCGCTGTCGACGGCATAGATTGTCGCCCAGGTCTGGCCGCTCGCTCGCGAGGTCACGGTATCCAGGTCGATGATTTCGGTTTGGTTCAACAGCAACTCCCGACCATTCGTGCGACCACCAATCCAGACCGAAAGACTGATGGCCATCACGATCATCGCCGGCAACGTCACCCAGGTCATCCGCGGCCGTTTCAGGAGATGGCGAACGACCAGAAAGTCCAGCGGTCCGATCACCAGAAGAAACAAAACGACCAGAGCCATCACCTGCCAGATTTTCAGCCGGCGGACACGGGAGAAGTCATCCTGGATGGCGTGGAGTTGCGTCTTGAGGTCGGAGATTCCCGAGTGGGACAGTGAACCACTTCGCACCCGGGTCTCAGCGTCTCGCCCGTCATTGGCACCGCCCAGCAGCAAGCGGTCGATCAGCACCGGTAACGCCGTCCAGTTCGCCAGGGGTTGTCGATCCAGGTCGACTGCCAGCATCGTGACGCGGCCGAGCCCGTAGGCCGACTCACCGATCAGTGGCCCGCTCAGAGTGGTGGAAAACGTGCGGCCGTCGGCCAATTCCAGCACGGAAGCACGGATCCGACCCAGGAAAGGAATCCGTACATTCCGCGCAGCAAACGTCTCCAGACCTCGCAGGTCGCTGTCGCTGAGTTGGCGATCACCGACCGCTTTCACCGGGACCCACTGCGACAATCGACTCTGTAGCCAGGCGTCGCGTTCGGCCCCCACTGCGACCACCAGGTGTCCACCCGCCGCCACCCAGTCGGCCAGGACCCGGGCGTGATGAGAATCGATCCGGTATCCGTTGCCGGCGGCCAGGACGATCGCGTCGATGGCGTCGAGGTCACGAGCCTCGATCAGCCGCAGGTGCTCACTATCAAAAGGCACGACGCGACGGCCACGTGCCGTCACTCGATCGGGTCGGCGCTCGGCGGAGGTCATCCCCAGTCCG
>Ga0163108_10001176_pt1 | contig 19211 bp, 11 predicted proteins | sample Fk1155metaG_FD_109644 | JGI IMG/M metagenome (GOLD analysis project Ga0163108, IMG submission 109644) | Marine microbial communities from the Central Pacific Ocean - Fk160115 155m metaG | ecosystem: Environmental > Aquatic > Marine > Oceanic > Photic zone | place: The Central Pacific Ocean...
TACCTGCCTGGTCATGGGCATCGTACTCCAGCAGGTAGGTGCTGCGCTGGGAGAAGTTAATCTCTGCGACGGTGCAGTTTTCGGTGCAGGCCGTACCATCCAGGTCAATGCGCTGGTAAGTCGCGTTGACCGTGATCGGTGTGTCCAACCGATCCCAGACCGAGGCGGTTGGTAATTCAGGATCGGGGACAGCACCTGCCGCTGCGCGGCCGGTCCAGTCTTGTCGACTGCGGACGTCACTGCCGTCCGGTTGTTTTTGCGTGGTGTCACGGTAAACCGGGTTGGCCAGCTTGGTCGCGTTGCCTACGGAGGTATGGTTGGTGAGCTGGGGTTGGCCAGGATCGGTGTTGGTGACACCACCAGCACCGATTTGGCTGTGGTCACTGATATGAATGACCTGGTCATCGAGTCGCAATGTGGTGACCGGGGGCAGTGTGTCGACAACAGTGACGGTTCGAGACTGTTGTTCCGCGGCAAGGTCTTCCGAGTCCTTGACGTCATAGCGAACAGTATAGGCACCACGTTTTCCCAGGTTGACGAGATCTCCGGAGACCGCGACGTCGTTGGTCAGGTTGCCATCTTCCACGTCCCAGGCCGTGGCGCCGGCATCACTGTATTGGCCACCACGTAGTCCTTCCACCGTGAGGTTACTGTCACCCAGGACCGTGATCACCGGCACATCATTGACCGGTGTGACGGTGACATCAAACTGACGACTGAACGTGGCGTTATCAGCAGTCTTGTCCAGGTCATTATCCAGGCCACCATCTTCAACGGTGACCGTGATCGTGGTGCTGCCATACTGATCTGACACCGGTGTGAATTGCAACGTGCCTGTTGATTCTGGTGTTGTATAAGTTACCGTTGGGTTGGGAATCAAGCTGGTATTACTGCTGCTGGCGGTGACTCGCAACGGCTGGGTTTCATGAGGACCGGCCGCGATGCCATACAAGTTTATCGTTTGGGTATCGGCATCTTCCTGGTACTCGTTTTCCTGGATCTTGTCTGGATCATGAATTCGGTGCACCCGTACGTGCCCAGCATTTCCACCACTTCCATCATTGAGATATGCACCAACGGCAACCATGCTGCCATCGGAACTAATCGAGACGGCATTGCCTGAATAGTCGTTCCTGCTTTCACCAACGAGGTCTTCTGCAACCTGGTTCCATTGGGTATTGTCAAACCGGTAAATGCGTGAGGTCCCCGTGTAGTTACTGCCATTATGATTGTGATAGGGGGAGCCTATGGCCACCGTCCGGCCGTCAGCGGTCAGGGATAGAGAGGATCCCGAACGGTCACCTGGAAGACCATTAATGTCGTCACCTATTTGCTGCCAGTTTCCACTGGAAAGCTGAAAGATGCGAACTTGTCCTGCAGCCTCACCAAATCCCCCGATAGTAAAACCAACACTGCTGACTGCAACGACCTTGCCATCGGCGCTCAATGAAACGGACTGCCCTGTCTTATCCCGCCACTTAAGACCGTTGATATCGCTCCCGACTAAATTCCAGCTAGAACCCGCACTGTTATAGCTGTAAACACGAGCATACCCGATAAGATCGGTGGCTCCCCCTTGGAAATCGCCCGCACCAGTAGTTGGCGAGCCAATTGCTACGGTTAAGCCATTGCTTCCTAATGAGACAGACGTTCCGGACAGGTGGTTTGCTGCTTTTCCGTCAATATCATTTCCGAACTGGTTCCAGTTTGAACCGTCAAACCTGTAAATGCGGACATGTCCCCTATTGCCCCCATTCAAGGGTGCGCCGATTGCCAGGGTTTTACCGTCACTACTCAGCGAGATTGCAGCTCCGGAACGGTCGTCTTTCGCTTCGCCATAAATGTTGGAGCCAATTTGGTTCCAGTCGGTGCCATTGAACTGGAAGACACCTACTTTTCCAATCCCGGTTAAGTTCGTTCCTATCGGGTAACTTGCAGATGGCGTTCCGATCGCGACTATTGTGCCATCATTGTTTAAGGCAACTGATTCGCCAAAGTGTTCACTAATAATTTCGCCGTCGATGTCCGAGCCAATTTGGCTCCAGCCAGTCTCGTCGAGATGAAAAATACGAACATGTCCAGAATTGTCACCATTTCCGTCGTTTCCGTCGTTTTCGTGCGCTCCAATTGCCACCGTTGTTCCATCGCCACTCATTGATACGGCTGAACCGGAATAGTCTCCGGCTGCTTCACCATCAATATCGCTGCCAACTTGAACAATCTCCTCTAGAATCACAGCGTCCAGTGTCGGATCGTCATTAACCGAATTGACAACGACATCGAACTGGCGACTGAAGGTGCCGTTATCAGCGGTCGCGACAAAATCCCCATCGGGTCCGGCATCTTCCACGGTTACCGTAATGGTGGCGATGCCGTCTTGATCTTTCCGGGGCGTAAGCTTCAGCTTACCCGAAGCAGCTGACAGGGTATGGTCCACGAACGGATCAGGAATCAGGGCCGTGTTGTTACTGACCGCGGTGACGCGAAAGGCCCGGCCTTCACCCGCAGGTCCGGCTCCTGTAAAGTCAATTATCTGCTCGGAGGCGTCTTCATCAACAGTGACATTCGCAATCGGATCCAGGGCCGGGGATGCCTCGTTCAAATGATAAATCCGTGTATGACCAGAGCCACCGTTGGTGACGTTCCCGTTACCCAGGTTGCTGATCGCGCCAATGGAGATCGTGTTGCCATCGTCACTGAATGCAACCGATGAACCGGATTCATCGCCAAGGGATTCTCCGTCGATATCGGTGCCGACTGGAACCCAGCTGTTATCCGAGCCGCGGTAATCGAAGACTCGTACGTGGCCGGAATTTTCGCCGTTGGCACCATCGTTCCCCCAGGCACCGACCGCAATGCGATTCCCATCGGGGGTCAGGGCGACCGACGAGCCGGCTGCATCCCCTGGGCTTTCTCCATCAATATCGGAGCCCAGTTGTTTCCATGCTCCATTTGTATAGCGAAATGCTCGAGCCTGACCGGCAGCGGTACCACCACCCGTGTTCAGGATGGCTCCGATCGCCACGGTGGATCCGTCACCGCTTAGTGATATAGCAGCACCTGACATATCGATAAAATTGTCGCCGTTGATATCCAGGCCCAGTTGAATCCATTGGTTGGTATCGGAATTGTAGTGGTAGACACGTACATGTCCGGAATTGAATCCGCCGCCATCGTTCTTGGGAGCTCCGACAGCAACGGTATTGCCATCGTCGCTGAGCGAAACCATGGTTCCTGATTCGTCACCTGCGGCTTCCCCGTCCAGGTCCTGTCCGATTTGTAGCCAGGTATTGGAGATGGAATCATAACGGTGAATACGTGTGTGCCCGGTATCCGCCCCCAGGGCGCCATGATTGAGTGGTGCACCAATCGCCAGGGTGTTGCCATCAGCACTGAGCGAAACCGAGGTCCCGGCACGATCACCGGACTTTTCGCCGTCGACATCGTTGCCCCGTTGTATCCATGTCGTATCGCTGCTGTTGTAGTCGTAGACACGGACGGTTCCTGAATCGGTTCCGCGAACACCGTTGTTCAACGGTGCCCCGATCGCCACACTCTGGCCATCCATGCTGACACTGACCGAGGTGCCGGATTGGTCACCGGATTCGCCAACGATTTCCGGTCCCCGCGGTTGCCACTTGTTGTCTCCACTGAGGTACTGATAGACCCTCGTATGCCCGGCGCTGGATCCTCCGTTATCGTTATAGGGGGCTCCGACCACCAGGGTGCGTCCATCGGCACTGAGAGAGGTGGCGTTTCCAGACCAGTCGCCGGCTGCGGCCCCATCAATTTCCGGGCCCAGCAGTTCCCAGTCGGTGGCCAGCAGGCGGCGCTCTTCCAGCGGTTCGTGTGCCAGTGGTCGGTGAAATTGATCCTGGTTAAATGCCCTGGAAGAACTGGATCGCGCACGGCGACGTTTTAGGTGTCGCCGTCGCCTGCGTTGTCTGCGACTCATGATTTCAAGATTTCAAGATTTCAGGAAGATGATTAAGAAGAAAAAATAGAAAAATACCAAGCGTGATCGGGGGGATGATTAAGGAAACTTCATTATCCAATCTGCCGAGTGTTATTTACAAGCATTTATTGATGGTAATTGCTTGTTTTCACCCTTTTTCGCCGTTTTGTCAGCGTTGGCAGACAGCTTTGGGGCGAGAGAGAGCAGCGGACAGAAACCGGGGGTGGATTACTGCTCGGAAATCAACTCGTCAAGCGTCTCCTCGCTGACCGGTTCGAGCCAGTCAACCTGCTCGAGAAACTCGTCCTCGTGAGGCGAGGTTGAAACTGCTCGTTGCAGTGATCGCATTGACAGACCCGGGGCGACCTGGTGGTAACGGGTCGTTTCCAGGGTTGGTATCTGCAATCCATCATTGACCGGTTCAATGGCCTGCTGGCCGCTCGAGATCGCCGAGTTGCTGCCTGGAATTTCCAGGGTATGGATGACGGTTGTGAGTGCATGGTTAACACCGGGTCCTTCTCCTTCCCCACCTCCGTCCTCTGCCTGCGCTTCCTCGTTGAGCAGGTTGATGATCATCAGGACATCCGCAGGGGTCACGAAACCGTCACGATTGACGTCATAGAACGGGGGTTGCAGCGGCAGAGGGCGATCGGTTGTCAATTCGCGGGAACCGAGTTGGTTCAGGGTGTTAATGATCTTCAGTGCGTCCTGGGGGGTGACCACGCCATCCCCGTTGATGTCTGCGGGATTGACGGAATTATGCCAGGCGAACTGGCTCTTGACGTTGACCTTGACCATGGCCACGTTGCTCACATCGGTACCGTCATTGAGTTGGTAGGTAAAGCTGTCGGTTTGGTTGAAGTTGAAATTTGGAATGTAGACCAGGGAACCGTTGGCGTTGAGTGTCAGGATGCCATGTCCCGGTTCACTGATCGTGACGACCTGCAGGCCGTCACGATCAACGTCGTAATCGTTCACCAGGACCCCGGGAGCCACGACGTTTAGCGACTGGTTTTCATCGACCTCGTAGGTGTCATCCACGGCAACCGGAGCGTCGTTGACGTTGGTAACCGTGATGGGAAGTGTTTCTGTATCGGCCAGTGGCTCGCCATCACCGGTGTTACCCAGGTCATTGACATAGAGGGCCAGGAATTCCGGGCCAAAGTAATCCTGTTGTCCCTGGTAAGTGAGGCCATCGAGAGCGGCATTGATCATGGCTGTGCTACCGGTCATGGTGATCAACGTGTCCGCGATACCATCACCGGTTTGCAGGGTCAGCCCGGTGGTCTGGGCGAGCGTCAGGTTGCCGTGCAGAACCGAGATCATGACTTGTAGTGGATCGTCCATTGCATCAGGATCGGTTACCGACAATCCCTGGATGGCCAGGTTGGTTTCTTCTGCAGCGACCTGGGCAGTTGGCAGGCTCCAGGTGGGGGCCTGGTTCGGTTTCTGGTTGCCAAGGTCGACGTCCTCGATCGTTTGATTTGCCTGGACTTCAAGTGTCTCGTGGGAGGTATAGTCGAGGTCATCCACGAAGAGATCGATACCTGGCTGGTCGTAGTTTCCGTCGTTGAGGGCAGGTCGATAGAGGCCGAAGGCATCGAACGAGATGTCCTGTAGTGCCGCTCGCTGAACCGCAGTCAGATGAATCTGTTGCTGTTGTCCTCCCAGCGTACCGGTGATTAATCCGCTGCCATGATCACCCCCATCTGGATCGTAACTGAAGGTAAATTCCAGGTTCGTATCTGCAGTGATGGTTGTTGCCGGGCTGTCCAGTCTTCCCACTCCGCCCTGGTAGCCGAGCGTAGTATGCCAGAGGCTGAGGTACCACTGGTTCTCGTTGAAGGAGAAACCGACCAGGGTCACGTTTTGGCTGGCTCCGTCGGGTCCGCCCTGGCTGCTATTGAAGAATCCCAGGTAACCGCGATCGCCCAGTGATCCGGTAGGATTCTGTATCTCGATTTTTCCAGAAGCCTGCAGGTGATCATCGACGGTGATGGAGCGCAGGAGGTTCGTATTGGCGTAGTAACTGGCCTGTTCGGCGGGGTGTCCTTTCCAGGAAACTTGCGCTTCTCCGGTGGAGCCACCGGCATGACTGGTATTGGAGAACCCGATGACCTGGTTTTGCCCGGCAGGATTACTCGTCGTCCAGCCATTTTCCGTGGTCTCGGCCTGTCCGACGAAGGCCTCGCTGTTCAGTTCCACGGGATGCGTGGTGGCGATCCATTCCGCAGGAACGACCTGGGCTACCGTGTAGGTTCCCGGTAGCAGGTCGGTAAACAGGTAGGAGCCAGTTTCATTGGCCGTGGTCTGGAGATCATCGGCTGATGTGATAGTGCTGGGTTCGCCAGCATCGAGCTGGTTATTGTGATTGGTGTCGAGGAAAACCGTGCGGCCCGCCAGTCCGGGTTCCCCGTTATCGTGGGTGCTGTTTCCATTGTGATCATGGAACAACGTCCCCTGGATTTCCCCGGGCCGGGTATCACCCATTAATTGCACCATGTCACTGGTGGTGCCGTCGGTACCTCCTACTAACAACAGGCTACCATCGTCCAGGATTACGATGTCACGAGCGACGTCATCTCCATCGATGGGAATGGTCAGGATGCCATCTCCGTCAAACGTGTTGTCCAGTGTTCCGTCCTGCTGGTAGCGTACGATGGAATAATCCTGATCGCTGCCATTGTCGGTCTGGCCGGCGGCCAGCAATCTGCCGTCGGGCTGCAGGATCACGCGGTGAATCTGCGAGTTGTTGGAGCCGACGGGCGTGTATACTTTGCCCAGCGTGCCGAAGGACGTATCGAGGGCTCCGTCGGAATGGAAGCGTGCCATGGCAAGGTGATCGTTAGCCTGCCCAGCCAGGAGGATACGACCATCCGGATAGACCAGCAGGTCATTGACAGTTTCCTGGTTGCCCATATCGGTCGCCAGCGTACTGGTAATGTGTCCGTAGTAATCCAGTTCGAGCAAGACGAAGCTTTCCTGCAGAACCGTGGTTGCCAGCAAGATGCGGCCATCGTCAAAGATGGCCAGGTCAGAGGCCACGGACTGGTTATTGAGGGTGATCCCTACCTGTCCATCGTCGTCGAACTGAATATCCGGTTCCCCGTTGACGGTCAGTTGAGTCACGATGATACCCTGCGGATCCATGCCACTACCAGCGATGACAAGTTTCCCGTTGGCTTGCAGGCCGACCGCCATGGCTTGTTCGTTGGAATCCTGGGTGTCCCAGTCGAGCGTGAAGATACCATCGGTGGCAAAAGAGCTGTCCAGTGATCCATTGTCCTGGTACCGGGCCACGAGCATCTGTGAGTCAGCCGTATTCGTGGCGGTGGTTCCCACGACCACGATCTTGCCATCAGGCTGCAGGAGCAGGTCATTTCCATGACCGTGATTGGCCATGTTCGTGGTCACGATGCCACCGCTACCAAAGCTGGTATCCAGCGATCCATCGGAGTGCAGGCGTGCCAGTGCAAACTGGTTGTCTTTTTCACCGGTGGCCAGTAATCGACCCTGGTCATCGGCAATGATGCGATTGATGTGAATGTCGTTGCGTGTGAAGGAACCGGTCTCATGAAAGCGGTTGTCCAGCGTCGCGGGATAAGTGCCCCAGCTGGGAGGATCGCTCCAGTTGTTAGCCGGTTCGACGGTGATGTTTACCGTGTCGGTATCACTCTGGATGCCGATACCGGGCAAGGGCATCAGGTCAATGGTATGCAGTGTAATGGAGGCGTCGCCGGAGTAATCCATATCGGGCTGGAAGACCAGCCATTCCAGTGCCAAATTAATTTCATCGATCGTGCCTCGAATCGTGAAAGTCTGGTCATCGATACCATCACCATGGTCGAAGTTGGGACTGTGACCACTGGCGATGTCGGGGAGACTGATTTGGCCATGGAGAGAGGTGAGGGTAGCCTTGACCTGCCGGATTGAGGCTTCCTCGCTATTCACGGAAAAGGAATTATTACGAAACTCCGTAAAAGCCAGGGGTGCTTCGAAGTGCGTGACCTGGCTGCCGGGTACGACGTTGGTAATGTCCATCTCGCCGGTCAGCAGGCGGCGATCTTCCAGTGTCTCGAGCAGCAGGCGTCGTCGCTCAGCATGTTGTGCGCGCGCATGCAGCCGTGTACGTCCCGACATGGTTGTCGAACGCGGCAGCCGCCGAAATCGTGTTGCGAAGCGATTCATGCTGTTTCTACAGGGCAACGCAGTGAAATAAATAGGGTATGAATCCCTCCCCTCCCCACCGAAATTGGGCAGGGGGCGAAAGATGGAGATACAGTTCCCCATTCGCCAAGCTAATCCAGGCTGAAAATGCTGGCAACAAAATTGCGTGTTTTGCCTGGAATTGCACGAATAAAGGGTCAAAAACCCTCATTTGTACGACCTGTACCGGCCGGGATAAGGTCCCGAGGTGGCCGGATGCGAAGGTCCCGTGGGGATGCTACTGGTCGTCGGGATCGAGATCGATCTCGGGGGCAACCGGTGGTTCCTGGACGACTTCTTCAAGCCGTTCAACCCGTTGCTTTAGTTCTTCGAACTGTTGGTGCCCGTCAATCACGACTTCATCCAGGTCCTGGACCGTTTTCTCCAGGTGAGTGAAGAGTGATTCCAGCTGGTTGGCACGTTGCAGGAAGTCCGAGTTAGGAGCTGATTCAGTCATCGTATGGTCGTGGGTTAGACACCGTCAGGAAGTTAGCTGGACGTCGTGAAATCGTGGGTGTTCGTATAGCCAAAATCCGTGAAAGCGACAAGAGCAGTTAAGTTGGGATGGTTTCTGAATTCAGTGGATCAGCGTGGTCCGTTGACGCTGGGTAACGTGAGCCGTTAAACTGGGAAAAGCTCGAGAAAAGTTTGTTTCTAGTCCAGGTGGACAGGGTCCTTTGGTGACCGCTTTGATGGGTCTGGTGCTGGTTTCGTCAGGAACCAGTGACAAGGTTAATGATCTGACGAGATGGAAGTTTAGGTATGTCTACAACCGTGCAAGAAATTGAACAGTTAGCAATCAACACGATTCGTACGTTATCGATGGATGCTGTCCAGCAGGCCAACAGTGGCCATCCAGGCACTCCGATGGCACTGGCACCAGTCACCTACGTGTTGTGGAACGAGTTTTTGAAATATGATCCCAAGCATCCTCACTGGCCGGCACGCGATCGTTTCGTCCTGTCGTGTGGTCATGCGTCGATGTTGTTGTATTCGATGTTGCACCTGGCTGGTGTCGAGGGTGTTGATGAGGTGGGTGAGGCAACTGGCGAGTTGTCGATTTCGCTGGACAACATTCGGAATTTTCGCCAGTTGGATAGTCCCTGTGCGGGGCATCCGGAATATGGCGAAGCAGCGGGTATCGAGATGACAACGGGCCCACTGGGCCAGGGTGTTGGAACTAGCGTCGGCATGGCGATTGCGTCTCGTTGGTTGTCAGCCCGTTACGGCCAGCCTGGGATGGACTTGTGCGCCGCGGATACCTACGTGCTCTGTAGCGATGGGGACATCATGGAGGGGATTGGTTGTGAAGCCGCTTCCTTGGCAGGTCATCTCAAGTTGTCGAACTTGTGTTGGATTTATGATGACAACCGGATCACGATCGAGGGGGAAACGGACCTGGCCTTCAGTGAGCAGGTTGCCACTCGTTTCGAAGGATTGGGCTGGAAAACGGTCGAGGTGGAGGATGCGAATGATCTGTCCGCCATTCGCGAGGCGTTGCAGACCTTCCAGGAGACAGATGATCGGCCCACGCTGGTCATCCTGCGCAGCATTATCGGCTATGGATCTCCGAACAAGGCGGATAGTCACAGTGCTCATGGAGCACCACTGGGCGAAGACGAGGTACGCTTGACCAAGGAAGCCTATGGCTGGCCGGCCGATGCCTCATTCCTGGTACCGGACGAGGTGCCGGCGCATTTTGCAGAGGGAGTGGGGGCCCGCGGTGCCGCAGCTTATGCCCAGTGGCAAGAACAATTAAATCAATACCGAGAAGGTCACGCAGAGCAGCTTCAGCAACTGGAGGACATCTGGTCCAATCGATTGCCGGCAGGCTGGGAAGAGACGGTTCCGGTGTTCGATCCGGACGAAAAGGGGATGGCCACGCGTGTTTCGTCTGGTCACGTGCTCAATGGTGTAGCAGAAGGGTTGCCCTGGCTGCTGGGAGGGTCGGCGGACCTGGCTCCATCGACCATGACCCTGTTGAACGCGGATGGCATGGGCGAGTTCTCGGCTGCGGATCCCGCGGGGCGGAATTTCCATTTCGGTATTCGTGAACATGGCATGGCCGCGCTCGCCAACGGGCTTGCCCTTGGTGGCTTGCGTTCCTACGTGGCAACGTTTTTTGTTTTCACGGATTACCTGCGCCCGTCCTTACGGCTTAGTAGCCTGATGGGGCTGCCCGTTCTCTACGTGATGACTCACGATTCGATCGGGCTGGGAGAAGATGGGCCGACGCATCAACCGGTAGAGCACCTGGCGGCCTGTCGTGCGATTCCGGGAGTCCAGGTCATGCGACCGGCCGATGCCAACGAGGTTGCGGAGGCTTACCGGGTTGCCATCGGTGCGGGAGGTCCCACGGTCTTTGTGCTGACCCGGCAGGGTTTACCTACGCTCGACCGCGCTGATTACGGGGCGGTATCCGGGGTTGGCCGCGGTGGTTACGTGTTAAGAGACAGTGGGGAAGGAGAACCGCAAGTTATCCTGTTGGGGACCGGAAGCGAGGTCGCGATTTGCCTGGCGGCCCAGGAGCAACTGCAGGCCGATGGAATTGCCTCACGCGTGGTAAGCATGCCCTGTTTCGAATTGTTCGATGCCCAGGATGCTGACTACCAGGAACAGGTGCTGCCAGCGGGGATCGTGGCTCGCGTGGCGGTGGAAGCTGGCATTGAGCAAGGTTGGGGACGTTACCTGGGAGCCCAGGGCCGTTTCGTGGGAATGACTGGTTTCGGGGCTTCGGCACCGGCGGGCCAGCTTTATGAGCATTTTGGGATCACGGCAGAATGCGTTGCCGAACAAGCTCGCCAGGCGTTGGCCCAATAGGTTGGAGCGATATTCCGGGTTGAATCGTCTTCAGCGTGTGGCCTGGATCGCAGCATAGGCCAGGAAAACGAGCCAGCCGGCGAAGAGGATGGTGGCCCAGGTGATGAGGCGTCGATTGAGTGGACGTGGCTGCGCCGGAACATAGATGTTCGGTGGCGGTGACTGTTGCTGCGAAGCCTGGGTCGCAGGTTGTTTCCGCTTCTTTCCGTGTTGTGCATTGGCTGTCATGAAGACGTACGGGCTCCTGGTTTCCAGGTTCAGGCGTCGGGCATGGTGATCTTGAAATCGTTGCGGAAAGCCTGTTCAAAGTCGAAGACATTCTCAAAGTCCTCTCGGCGATCGTTATCTGATTTTTTCATTAGTCCGATTCCGATCAGGTTGTAGACGATTTCGCCCACGTCTCCAGTCGATTTGATTCCCCAGTTATTGAGGACCATTTGAGCCATGTAACCAAATTGTTCGATGGAGTACTGTCGGACGGCTTCACAGAGTTGCTGTCCGCTCAGGTGAGGTTCTGCCAGCGGTTCACTTTCCAGCGGTGTTGCCTTATCCTGGTCATCACCCTTTCCGAGGCCGAGCACTTCCTGGGCAAAACTGAGTGCATCACGCACGAACTGGTAGGCTTCCAGCTTGTAGCGAGAATCGTCCTGGAGCAGTTCGAAAATTGGATGTTGGTTTTCGGCCATGAAGCATGTTACGGTGAAGACCGTGTTACCTGCAATGTCTATGGAGTGTAATTATTTCTTGCCAGACGATTCTGTTGGTTTCTTGATAACACTGAGAATCGTGGCTGCTTCGATCATGATACGGCGGTTATCTTCGGTTTGAACCAGTACCTGCTGGGTAAGGATTTCATGTCCCAGGATACGGGCACGTCCTTCATTGGTGACGATATCAGCTCCGATTGGCGGTAGCTCGCGTTTCATTTCTGCGTAGGTGTCGTATTCATATCGCAGGCAACATTTTAACCGGCCACAGCGTCCCGAGATCTTGGTTGGATCGAGGGTTGCCTTCTGGAGCTTGGCCATTTTCATGGAGACGGGTGGCATCTTGGAGAGGTGTGTGTTGCAGCAGAGCGGCTTACCGCAGTCCCCGTAATCGGCCAGCAGTTTGGCCTCGTCGCGGACGCCGATCTGTCGCATCTGGATACGGGTCTGGAACTCAGAGGCCAATTGCTTGACCAGTTCACGAAAATCAATTCGTTCCTCGGCCAGGTAGTAGACGACGATGCGTTCTCCACCGAACATGTGCTCGATGTCGACCAGTTCCATGGCTAGATTGAGGTCCTGGACATAATGCCGACATTTTTCGAATACTTTTTGCTCGTGGTTACGGATGCGTTCCAGCTCGTTGCGATCCTCGGGTGTCATGAGCCGAAGGATTTGTCCGTGTGCAGGATCCTTGATCTGGGCCGTGGCTGCCTTGGTGGCTTCACAGAGTACGTCCCCGGATTCAAGTCCACGGTTAGTACGCACGACCACGATGTTGTCTCGTTGGAATTCACTACCGCCACGGGCGGAGAAAACCCCCAGCGTTTTCATGGTTCCGAAGCGAACAATGTATTTTGCCATGGTTCACGAATTCCACGTCTCTCGTGCGAGACTGGATAATTTATTCCCCGGACTTGGGCTCTTCCTTGGCCGGAGGGGGAGCGAACAAGCGTTTGCTATCGGCGACTTCATACAGCCGCAGCGTGGTCTTGTCATTCGCGTAATTGGTCCGGTGACTGCCCGTGGCAAGTTGTTTTCCATCAGGGGAAAAAGCAACGGACCAGACACTACTCTTGTACTCACCGATCGTGACCGATTGCTTTTGGGAAAGATCACGGGTCATGGCCGTCGATTCCGTGACGGTCTTTTCAGCAGCGGCCTTGGCATCGACCGCGGCCTTGGCCTGCTTATCGAGTTCAGCCAGTGGAGCACTGATTTCCGTCTTTTTCTTTTCCACGTCCGCCGTGGCGGCAGCCTGCAGTGTTTTTAGAACCGCGGAGAAATCCTTGTCGCCGGCCAGTGCCTTGATCTTGGCATTGGACGCGTCCAGGGCTTTTTTTTGCGCGGCCTTGGCATCAGCCAGTTTCTTTTGCAGGTCCTTGTTTTCCTTGTCCTTATCCAGGGCTTCCTGGGCCGCTGCAACCTTGGGATCCTCGTTCTTAGCTGCGATCAAGGCATCGATCGCCGCGATTTTTGTGTTCAACCCATCCTGGGACTTCTTGGTCTCGGCGGACTTGGTTTCCGAATCCGTGATGGCCTTCTTAGCGGCATCGATCTTTGCGTGCGCTCCGTTAAGTGCACCCGCCGATTGAATCACGGCCTGGACGTTCCAGAGACGAACGGAACGATCATGGCTGGAGGTAGCCAGGCTTTTTCCATCCGCGGAAAAGGCGACATCCGTAATCCAGTTTCTACCAGCATGGACAGTGACGATGGCTTCTCCACCGGCTTTCCACAGTCGTAGGCTGCGATCAGCACTGGTCGTTGCGATGGTGGTCCCGTCAGGAGAAAAGGCAATGGCCCAGACCGCATCGGTATGGCCGGTCAGCTTGCCTGTTTCTTTCCCTTCCATCCAGTTCCAGAACTTGACGCTCTTGTCTGAACTGGTAGTCGCCAGGGATTTACCGTCGGCGTGGAAGGCCACGGCATAAATTGAGGCCTCGTGTGCCTTGAATTCCTTCACTTCCTTGCCGTCTGCTGACCAGATGACGACCGTGCCATCCTCTGCAGCAGTTGCGAAGTGTGCACTATCGGGGGCAAAGCTAACGGCGCGACACCAGCTCTTGTGCTTGTTCAGGGTGGCCACGCTTTTCTTGCTGGCAACGTCCCAGACAATCACGGTTCCATCGTAGCCACAGCTGACGAGGCGTTTACCGTCAGGGCTGAAGGTCACGGCCCAGACATTGGTCTTGTGCCCTTCCAGCGAGGCAAGCTGTTTACCGGAACTGACTTCCCACAGCCGAACGGATCCGGGTCGGTACTGGAGACTCTGGCCACCGGCAGTAGCCAGCACGCTACCATCGGGTGAATAACTGACGGCAGTCACCCAGTGATCATACTGGGAGATCGTGGTCGTTTCCTGGGCTTCGCTGATAGATACGCTCATCACGAGCGCCAGAAGCGTGCTACTAAACACAGCGATCGAAGCCAATGCTGAGTGAGGATTCCGGGTTGCCATGACAATCTCCTTGTCGTCAGAAACAGGTGTCGTTGTTGGGCATGTTGTTTGAGGACGGCCCGGTTTGCCGGGGCGTCTGCTAAGGCGCCGTGATTATAGCACCAATTGGAAGCGCAGTGGGCCCCCCCGTGAAGGGAAAATCAGATAGGCACGGTTCACCAGGTTACCGGGCAATTACCGGCTGGTTGCGGGGCGGCAGTAAGCCAAGGCCAGCAAGGCATATCCGGTGACCAGGTTGCGATCACCCTCGAGCCAACGGTCATTTTCGTTGACCCAGGAGCCATCCGGCTGCTGCCGACGTGCCAGTTCGGCAATCAACTCAGCTCGCCAGTCATGCTGTTTTCCATCTGTATCTTTGATGAGCGGTTGGTTCATGGCATGCAACGCCTTGGCGAACGTGTGGTAGTAGTAGTAGAGCCCTGCTTTACCTAGCCCCGGGTTCGAGGAAAGGTCGTAGTGTTTCTGGACCCACTGGAAGGCAGCTTTGACACGTTGATCTTCGGGGCCCACGCCAGCGTAAATCATGCTCTTGAGGCCGGCATAGGTCATGGAGCCATAGCTGCGTAGTCCACCGTTGGCCGTTTCACCCGCCTGGCTACTGCCGCCAGCGGCCACGGTATAGTAGAAACCGCCATCGGGATTCTTGGTACTGAACGGGCTGCGATTGTGTTCGCTTTCCAGGTTCTGACAACGCGAGATGAAGACCAGGGCGCGTTGGATGGCTTCACTGTCCTTGTCGTTACCCGTGGCCTGCAGGGCTTCCACCAGGAAGTTGGTATTGGAAAGGTCGGGTCGCTTGTGCTTACCGTATCCGCCACCACCAAAAGCAAGATCGGCTTTTCCCTTGCCTTCTCCGTCGTCCCATTGGATTCCCTTGATGAACCCCTCGGCACGCTGGAGCGTCTTGTCGTAACGTCCATCGGTGTTGGCTGCAGAGAAGCAAAGAATGGCCAGGCAGGTTTCATAGTTTCGATAAAGCGTCCCTTTTTGGTGGATGCCTCCCGATGGCTGAACGAATCCCTCCAGGTACTTCAGGCTTTTGGCAACGATCGGCTCCGAAGGCTGACGACCATGTTTTAGTATGGCAGTTGTAATCAGGGCTGTTACGCCCGGCCCCACCTGGCTGCTATAGGAGCCGTCCGGTGACTGGGCCTTGGTCTGCAGGAACTGGATGGCGCGTACCATGGTCTGATCCAGTTGCCGGACAGCGCCCGCTGGCAACGCCGTTGGTTTCGTGTCCTGCTGCTGGGCCTGCAGTTGGGGAAGCGAGAGGCTGTAGGCCATCACTGCCATGCCGAAGCAGAGGCGGATGATCCGACGGGATTGTCTTGCTCTTGGTACCTGCTCGAACTGGCTTTGCATATTCCTGACCTCGTAAAGAGAATTTCATCAAGTCACACGCCATGCATGCGGGTTGGACATTCCAGCATAGAGTTTCATTATAGGCAATGTGCTGAGGTGTGTCTCGCTGGTCAGTTGAGAATGGCGAGGATGTCGTCTTCTCGCATGATTAACAGGTTCTCATCGTCGACCGACACTTCCGTCCCGCTATAGGTCGAAAAAAGGACGCGGTCTCCTTCGCTAACCAGACCTTCAGCCCGATTGCCATCACGGAGTAATACGCCGTCCCCGACACTCAAGACTCGTCCTTCTTGCGATTGTTCCTGGGCGGAAGAAGGAAGCACGATGCCGCCGGCCGTCTTTTCGACCGCTTCAACGCGTTTGACAACGATTTTATCACCAACAGGTACAACTTTCATGGGTTTACTTTCATGCGTGGGAGGTCTGGAACCAGTGGATTCTGCGAATGCAGGAAAAAGAAACTCTCTGGTCATGTAGTTCGAGTAAAATTATGGGCAAGTGCAATTCTGTCACCTTCTCCTGGGGAGTTCAAGGGATGCAGGATGGCAACCGGGCCGTTTTCAAGCGGTGAATTGCATGGACTCGACGGTTATTGACCTGTTTCCCTGCAGGTGGCGTCGTTTCAGGCCGATGATTTAGGCAACCGCTGCCGTTTCAATTCCGGGTATTGTGATTTTAAATTTTCCCAGGGAAAGTGAATCGTCATGAAAACTGACGATGGTAATCCAACCGCCTCCAGTGCTTCTCATCCGTCAGTCCGTGAGCAGCCTGCCATCGGTATGGAATCAAGGCAGCGACGGGATCTTCCGCACCTGGCAAAATCCCGAGCCGTCCAGGCTGGAACGCTTGAACCGAATCCGAGACAAGCCGTCCAGTTGACTGAGTACCTGCAGCAACGGATCCAGGAACTAGATCGCCGGGAAGCGAATTTTCACGCCCAGGTAGCTCGCTGGGAACAGGAATGTCGGCAGTGGAGAAACACGGTTGAGCAACGTGAGGAAGAACTCAATGCCCGACAGCAGCAACTGGCTGCGGAGCAGCAAACATCGCAAAGACAGGCAGCTGCCCTGGCCATGGACCAGCTTAGCTGGGAACGAGAAATTACGGAAAGAAAAGAATCGTACCTGGATGAACAGGAAACCTTGTTGCAGCTGAAAGATCTGTTGCAGGGGCAACAGGAAGAAATTCAACAGCGACGCAAAGAGCTCCATGAAGAGCAGGCCCAATGGGCACTGCAGTACGAACAGGAGCGGCGTCAGGTACGTGATCAGCGGGTGAGCGAGTAAGAAGACGAATAGTTGCCAGTTTGAGCGAGCTCGCTCCATGACAGCAGCATTTCCAGCAGACGGCGTGGATCGAATGCCGCTGACCGTAACGACCACCGTCCGTCATGCCAATGCAGGATCGGTGCCGACTTTCTCAGCCTGGTCGCTCAGCCTGGTCGCTTGCTCACAACGAGCATTACTTGTCCCGGAGGGATTCCGAGGGTTTGGCTGCCGTCTGTTGTAACGCTGCCTGCTTCTGAACTCGCCAGCGAGCGATCGCCGAGAGGCGTACTGCGGTATTGAGCTGCTGGGGTTGAAAGTAGGGTTCCTGGGTACCATTGAGGTGTTGGATACCCACCTTCTGAGCCAGCTGTCTCCAGGTCAGTCCATCGGTGTGGTGCCAAACAGCTGCCTGGGCAGCACTTTGGTCCAGCTTGCCGGTGCTGAGCATTTTCCCCAGTTCGATCACTTCCGGTTTTTGCGGAAACATCTCGATCGGAACGATCACGTACTTGATGCGGGGGTTGGGTTCTTTCTTGCCGTGTTCCAGGCAGACCGTGGTAATACGTAGCTTACGAACTTTTTCCGGTGCCAGGTTGAACATGCCGCCGCCACCCATGCCGCCACCGCCCATGCCACCCATGCCACCGCCCATGCCACCGCCCATGCCACCACCCATCATGCCTTGGCCACCGCCCATGCCACCGCCCATGCCGCCGCCGCCCATGCCACCCATGCCACCGCCCATGCCACCCATTCCGCCACCACCGAATTGGTGCAGGACGGGAACGCCGGCAAAGACAGCTGGCATCGCAATAGCCAACGGTTTCTTGGTGTTGTTGCGGATCAGGATCGTTGCCTGTTTGGAACTCTTGGGAATAAACTGGACTTCGATCTGGTCATTTTGCATGGCTGTGAACAGACCGATCGCGTTGCTCTTGGACAGGCTGTCGAGCTTGGCATTAGTCCGGTCAGCTGCTGAACTTGTTAGGCTGATTGTAAAACCAGCTACCACCAGCAGGGCCACCTGAAATAGACGCTTTACAGAGACCATTTTCATGGGATTTCTCCAGTCCTTCTCTAATTTGTTCCGTTTTGGGTTGAATTTGTTTCACACGTAGCCTCAATACGCATGGACGAGTCGTTCGGTGAGGTTAACTTTACCGGTCATTCTCACTTTGCGGACCCACTTCTACTAGCTTACTTACCGAGAGCCAGAAAGCCAAGCAATAAAAGTGCTTGGGTTGTAATTGCCTGTTGCAGGCCTTCTTTTCGGCTACCAGCTCATTTTGAGGGGTCGAGGTGACGCATTCTGGTGACAGCCGTTACCCTGGGTGAACAGCTGTGCGGGATGTGTGACCTGGACTGTAAACCTTTATTTTAATGCAACTTAAGTCGAATTTAGGATTGATCCAGAGGTCTTCGAGATAACTAAATAGCTTCCTTGGACAACTGTTCCTATCCATCAAATCGGTTCGTTGCCCTAGTGATCACAAGTTCTGGTCTCTGGGGCCATTTTGCCATCGGAAACCGATTAACCGGTCTTTTCAGTTCAACAGGTACCCCCGGGGGACCGATCCGACTGATCAACGGTAGGGCTATCGCAGCGTTGAGATTGGTTTTTGGGTGGGAACACTGTCCAGCTTACCAGCCATGTTGTGAACGAGCTCAACTTGTGGGAGCGAGCGAATGTGTGAGAAAGAATTGCTTCCCGTTGACATGATCTGCTGAAACGAATTACACTTCCTCAGTTAACGCATCCACGGCGGTTTGTGGAACAGGTAGCAGACCTGATTTTTAGGCCATTTTGAAGCAAGGATATAGCAGGACGATGAACAGTGGAAGTCAAAACAATCGTTGGGTGGGTCTGTTCCGTTGGTTAACGATGATCACCATGGGCGTTGTTGCCCTGGTCTTGATCAGTCGCTCGCAGTTATACGCGCAGGAAGGCAGTGCTGCAGGAGCAGCAGGCGACTCCGGGTTGGGCTCCATGGAGTTCGTCTACTGGGGAATTTCTTTTATTGGTTCCCTGGTGGCATTGTGGTTTGCCTGGCAGTTCTACAAGTCGATGATCGAGGCCGATGAAGGAACGCCTCGTATGATTGAAATTGCGGGGTATGTCCGCGATGGTGCCCAGGCTTACCTGACTCAGCAATACAAGGTAGTGACCCTGTTTTTCGTCGTGATATTTGGACTCTTGTTCGTGGCCTCGTTCGTGATGAACGTGCAGAGCAAGTTTGTACCCTTTGCCTTTATCACCGGTGGATTCTTTTCGGGTCTGGCTGGTTTCTTTGGTATGAAGACAGCCACGTGGGCCAGTAGTCGAACGGCTGCAGGTGCCCAGAAGAGTCTTAATGCCGGCTTGCAGGTAGCTTTCCGTTCCGGTGCAGTCATGGGATTGACCGTGGTGGGATTGGGGTTGCTGGATATCACGA
>Ga0163108_10001177_pt1 | contig 19195 bp, 14 predicted proteins | sample Fk1155metaG_FD_109644 | JGI IMG/M metagenome (GOLD analysis project Ga0163108, IMG submission 109644) | Marine microbial communities from the Central Pacific Ocean - Fk160115 155m metaG | ecosystem: Environmental > Aquatic > Marine > Oceanic > Photic zone | place: The Central Pacific Ocean...
ACCATATAATGCCTCGATCTTCTATTGTCCGCATACTTTCACAAAAAATCAAAACAGCCTTTTCGCCCAGGATATTTTTGGGATTCATGATGGTTCTTTTCCTAACTGCATGTGGCCAGAGCGAACCCGGCCCCGATATATTTTCCCTGCCAACAAACTATTCAGTGGGGAAAAAACCTGCCGAGCTAAAAGCCAGGGATATGAATCACGACGGTTTTCCCGATATTCTCGTATGTAATTCCGGCAGTGACACCTTGAGCTATTTCGAAGCCATAGGCGACGGTACCTTTAAGCAACCCTTTACTATGAACACCGGGCGCGAACCGGTTGCGTTGGAAGTGGGTGATTTTGATGGCGATGGAATTCCAGACATAGCTATCAGCAATTATGGCGATGGGGAAATATCCATCGTTCTTGGACAAAAGGACGGAGTCTTCAGACAAAAAGCTAGCGTAAAAGTAGGGCGTCTTCCCATTGCTGTTGTCGCTGGAGATTTCAACAACGATGAAAAACTGGATCTGGCTGTTACACTTCGATTCGACAAATTGGTCATTCTACTTGGAGTGGGTGATGGCAGTTTCAAGACAGGAGAAATCTACAAAGCCTCGGGTACACCCGCTTATATGACAGTCGGCGATTTCAACAACGATAAAAATCTGGACATAGCAGTCGCATTCAACGCCGTGCGAGTCGATTTCATTCGTGTATTTTATGGCAATGGCGATGGAACCTTGAAAAACCCGGTTACGGTTAAGGGAGGAAAGCAGTCATCCTTCATTACCCAGTATGATATCAATAGTGATGGGAAAAATGATCTGCTCACATCCAGCACTATGAACGATGTAATTAAATTGTTTCTCAATACTGGTCAGGGTTTTACTTCCCTTGAGGACGCCGCCGCCGAGAAGGGGCCTCAATATATCGTTCCCGGTGATTTTACCGGCGACCGTATTCCCGATCTCGCAATAGCCAACCGGAGAGATGCATCCGTTTCAATCCTGCAGGGGCGGGGAGATGGAACATTTATATTTCCTCACTTCAATTATCCTGTAGGTGCCAGCCCGCGAGCGATGATTGGGGAAGATTTCAACGATGATGGATTGACCGATCTGGCTCTGCTCCTTTACGACAGCCAACGGCTGGAAATCATTCTAAGAAAAATCACTTCACCCCTCCAGATTGACTCCTGAAGGTCTTCTCACTGATTCCGAAGTGCCTGATACAGTTTGGTCATTTGATTAGCCGCCCGGTCCCAGGAAAATTTTTGCCGTACTACTACATCCCGTGCCTTGCATGCCAATGTCTCCGAACGTTCAGGATCCTTAATAGCTTTGATAATTGCATCAGCCAACGCGTCAGGATTTTCGCGGGGTACCAGAGTTCCCGTAATCCCATCTTCCACATTTTCCGGAATCGCGCCCGCGCCAACCGCAATAACCGGAAGACCGCCAGCCATAGCCTCGACAACTGACAACCCAAGGGACACCTTGAGGGTGTCTTGGCTACCCCTTTGGCGGTATAAACTATCGGAACTGATCTAGGCTTGGCGAAACAATTCCCGGTTGAACAGAAATGTGTTTTAGCTTAGAGTCTCTTCTTATGAAACAGGTTTATTTGGATACATTTGGTTGCCAGATGAATGTGGCGGATACGGATCGCATGGAGTTGTTGTTATTCCACTCGGGTTACATTCGTACGGGGGAGATGCGTGACGCGGATCTGATCCTCATCAATACATGTTCTATCCGTGAAAAAGCGGAACAGAAAATTTATTCTCTGGCTGGAAGTTTGAAACCACTTAAAGTCGCTAATCCGGGTCTCATCCTTGGGTTCACGGGCTGTCTGGCTCAACAGGAGGGGGAGCGGCTGTTGGAAAAAATCCCATTTGTTGATCTTGTTTTGGGACCTGACGGAATAGAACATATTGCCCAAGTTGTGGACGAGGTTAAAGAAAAGAATGGGCCGGTGATAAGGACCCAGTTCGACAAGGAAAAGAACTACAGCATCCCCGAGCTTTCGGGTGAAACCCCACTCCATCCGGGCCCCAGCGCTTTCGTTAATATAATCAAAGGATGTGATAAGTTTTGCACCTTCTGCGTGGTGCCAGCTACGCGTGGACGGGAAAAGAGCCGGAAAGCTGAGGAGATCGAGCAGGAAGTCCGGCTTCTGGTATCCAGGGGAGCGCGTGAGATTATTCTATTGGGACAAAATGTCAATGCTTATGGCAAACGTGGCATGCGACAGGTGGTTCCTTTTCACGAGTTGCTGTACCGAGTCGCCGCGATCCCCGGGGTGGAGCGTCTGCGGTTCACCACGAGCCATCCGAAAGATTTTACTCGCGAGTGTATTGCGGCATACAAGAATATTGATAATCTGGTAAACCACTTGCACCTTCCCGTACAAAGTGGCAACAACCGGATCCTTGAGGAAATGCGCAGAACGCATACGGTGGAAGAATATATTTCCTTGATCGATGAACTAAAATCGGCAGTGCCTGATGTCGCTTTGTCCACAGACATTATTGTGGGTTATCCGAGTGAGTCGCATTCAGAATTTGAAGACACGCTTGCTTTAATGGAAAGAGTCCAATTCAGTAGCAGTTATATGTTCAGTTACAGTCCGCGTCCCGGGACACCAGCTCAGGATTTCCTCGATTCGGTTCCGCAATCTGTGAAGTCTAAACGTTTGCAAAGAACCATCGAATTGCAAAACAGGATGAGCCGGGAACTGGGGCAGAAGTTTGTGAGGCAAGAGGTGGATGTTTTAGTAGAAGGGGGAAGCTCTCGGCCCGGCATAGATTTCAGAGGCCGCAATCCTCAATACTGGTCCGTTAATTTCACTGGCGACAGGAAACAGATTTGTCCGGGTGATACGGTGAAGGTTGTGGTGGAGGAAGTCTCAGGCCACGCGCTCAGAGGCAGAGCTATTTCGGTAAACAGGAATGGAAAGCGGTTAACCCTAGGGGAAGCACCGACAGCCACCGGGTGAAATGACTGGCAGTAAACTCCCCACCGATTCGTTTAATAAAATCCAAGTTGGTAGTAAATCTCTTCTTCTAAAGACGCCGCGTGAGGAAGGATGATTTTAATAGCAAGTCTTGCATCATGAATGAATTTCAGGTCAGGAATTTGAGACCGGTCTGCCAGACGGGTCAGGGTTTCCCTGCAAAAATGATCCAGGTCATGGATTTTTTCCAGAAGGTCAGGCGGTAAATCTTTCAGTCCAACCTCATTCTCTTCTAGAAATCTTAGAACTCCTATCAGGCTGAGCTTGATGCCAACCGTTTGATCCCGCAGGGTAGCGATTACTTTTGGTTCAGGGTTTTTCAGCTCCGTGCAAATCTTTTTCAACAGCCTTCTGAGATGGCTATAAAACACCTCGTGCTGTTTTTGATTGCGGAACAGTTTTCCTTCGCCGCCAAATAGTGTGTTGAACACCAGTTCGAGTTTATATGCATCTGATCCCATAACGGTATAAAGGATGGCAACAAATTCATCTCTGTTGAATGCCTGGCTAAGGTCACGGAATATTTTATCGAGAGAACCTGTTTCTCCTCTTGGAACTCTTGGTTTTTCTTCGCAAATAAATTGACTGGGGTGATTTTTCCAGACTGGAACCAGTTTTCCTCCTCCTTCCTCGCAAGTCGCCACTTCGAGTTCGGTCAGTGACTCCAGAAAATCGGTTAAAGAAAATGCTGGCACTCGAAGTAATGTTTCATCCGTATGATAAAGGGTATAGAGGAGTTGCTTTTCGAGTCCGGCCGAACAAAATGAATCGTTGTCGCAAAGTCTGCTCAATGTGGCTTCCATGGATGTAAACAGTGACCTCATTTTTAATCGTGCGAGGTGTAAATCATTTTTATGGCAAGGTTGAATGCTGAAAATCCCTTTTTCATAATCTACGAGATTGATTAATAAAACATCGCCTTCTTTGAGTTTGTGTTGCCGGATGATTGGGGATAGATCCCAGGCGGTTACGATGAGAGCGCTTTTGCCGGGGACCCAATCATTCACTTTAATCTCGTCAGGAAAATGAATGGGACCCGAGTACTGGTAGTAACGAATGATATCTTCAATAGGAAATGGTTGCTTTTCTTTTGAAATCTCCTTTCCTTCCGGATCAAGGAAGGTGAGGTCTGGCTCTGATTTACCGTTCGAAACGAAAGGAATGAGTCTGTGCCCAGGAAAGAACACCTTCTTTTCCATTTCGAACTTACCTAGGCGAATAGATAAGGGAAGGTTTCCAATTTTTTGCAGTATCACTTGCACGGGCAAAAATTCATTTGAATCCGTCCCGATGAGGTGATGGTGATAGGAAAGCTTCTTCTTTAGCTGTTTTAATGTAGAGGTGGATATTTCACGTTGCCATTTTTCCTGAATCCTTTTCTCAAAATCCTCGGCCGTGAATGAGGCGCTGGATTCCCGGATGAGGTTTTCAGCCAGTTTCTGAAGAGTCAGCTTAGGAGACATGATTTTACCTGGAAGACGTTCTCAAACTTTAACGATTGAGACCGGACAGCTGGTGGATGGTTGTTTCACTCCGGCGGAATTTTGGCTGGTTGGTAATGCCGGAGGAGTGTGTTGATTTACTCGGATATTGTTTGTGAGTATCTTTTCTACAAACCACGGATACTAGAGGGAGGTTAGCATAGATTATTTTTGGTTGGTAGTTTTTTTTGCGTGGAAAATAAAACCTATTTCATGTTTTTCGTAGTAATGCGATTGATTTAGATTTTATGTGACGCTATTATAAATAATCAATATATTATTAAATCCGGTGCGGTTTTCTGGTTCCCTCCAAAAGGAAAAACCAGAACCACATCATTTGAAAAAAAATAATGCAGGAGTTTAGTTATGGCACTCAATCTTGAGCCTGTTTACAAGGAAATCTTTGAAAAGTTTAAGACGCGTAAAAAATTTTCCATCCAGTCAATAGAAAAAAATGTGTTGATCGTTGAGCAGGACGAGGAGGTTTGCGGGCAGAAAGAGCCTCGTTCTTTTGAGTTTAAGAGTCCGAGAGAGTTCGAAGAGTTCGTGCGGGTGGAAAACCAGTTTGAATTGGATATCGTGAAACAGCTTCAAGGCAATAAAATGCCTTATCGCTGATTGGGCAAACCGATTACTTGGCGGTTGTCCAGATGCCATCTTCCTGTTGTACTTTTTCGTTGGATTTGGCTTTATCGCGGTTGAGTCCGGCATAGATTTTCTGAACTTGGCAGGTCGCCTTCTGAAAAACTTTCGATTGTAGATTCTTCTATTAAGCGACGGCGTGCATTATTGGATCGATTACTGGAAAGGTTTTTTTCATCCTGAAAATTTTCCAAGAACAAGTGCTGAGTTTTTACTGCCAAAGGATATGCAGTTGCTTATGGCAATATCCAGTTTATTCTCTCGTCCTTCATTTGAAACATAGTCCAAGTCGCATTCAGGGTCTGGCTTTTCCTGATTGATCGTTGGCGTTAAAAAATTATTGTGTAGTGAAAGCAGGGAAACGGACACACCGAGTCCACCGGAAGCGCCCTGTGGATGCCCAACCATCGACTTGGTGGAGCTGACGGGGATTTTGGCGGCAAGACTGGTAAAGGCATTTTTCACAGCCAGCGTTTCCACTTTATCATTAACGATCGTTGAGGTTCCGTGAAAATTTATATAACCCACCCGTTCCTTGTTTATTCTCGCATCTTTAAGAGCCATGCGAATAGCCCGGGTCGATTGTTTGCCATCGGGCATGATGGTTACTCTATGGTACGCATCGCAGGTTGAGCCGTATCCGAGAATCTCGCCATAGATTTGCGCGTCGCGCCGTTTGGCATGTTCAAGTTCTTCGAGGATCATCATCCAACTGCCTTCTGACAGAACGAAACCTTCCCGGTCACTATTGAACGGGCGGGATCCCCGACTGGGTTCGTCATTAAAGTTAGTTGGGTTAACTCGCATTCGTTCGAAACCGCACATCATGGCTGGGGTAACGCAAGCCTCAACGCCGCCTGTCAAAACCCAATCTTGCTGTCCGGACCGAATAGTATTGAAGGCATATCCAATTGCGTCGGTAGAGCTGGTGCAACCGTTGGATATGACATGACTGCGGCCCTGAAGGCCGAAATACATTGAAATTTCGCTGGAAAGCATCCCTACTAGTGAATTGGAAATTGCATAGGGACTGATTTTATTTTTCTTGCCCGAAAAATATATTTCAAATTGCCTTTCTGAAAAATCAAATCCGGCTCCACCGGTACCCACTATGACTCCCATGCTTTCAAAATCTTCTTCATCGAACTGCTCCAGATCTATAGCGGCGTCATCCAGCGCTTCTTTTGAAGCGGCGATTGCAAGCGGAACAGCACGGGGAAGTTTTTTGAGGTCGGTTTCAGAATAATATTCCGCCGGGTTAAGACCCTGAACTTCACCTGCGATCTGGCAGGAAAGATTGGAAGCGTCAAAACTGGAAATACGCTTAATTCCGCTGACACCTTTGCAGGTATTTTCCCAGAAATTATTTTTACCTATTCCGTTTGGGCTCACTGCCCCCAAGCCGGTGACAACAACTCTATGAGACATTAGTTTGTTTCGGTGATAGAAAATGTTTTAAGCTTTAAAAGTTATGTTAACATAGGGCCTTAAGGAAGGGCAATGTTCCTTACCAATCCACCTGTTGCCCCCACGGCGAGTGGGCGGAATCTTAAAACCTTGAACCCAAACCTTTCTTTAAAAGACTTAACTGGTCAAATGCTCGTCGCCGGGTTTGAGGGGACTCACCTCAACTTGGAATTGGAGAAGTTGATTGTAGACCGCCGTGTTGGTGGACTTATCTTGTTCGAACGCAACTTTGTAAATCCGGAACAATTGACAAGGCTGGTAAGTGAGCTTCAGTCTCTGGCCATGTTGTGTCCGGCAAAAGTTCCCTTGTTCATTTCTGTGGATCAGGAAGGAGGGCGAGTGTCGCGGTTGAAAGCTCCTTTCAGCGCGTTTCCACAACCCGGTTGTCTGGGTAAGGCTCGTTCTGAGCCACTCGCGCGAAGGTTTGGGCTGGCACTCGGCCGGGAAATGCAAGCGGTAGGAATCAATATGGTATACGCGCCGGTTCTAGATGTGAATACTAATCCGGCTAACCCTATTATTGGCACACGGGCTTTGAGCGAAAATCCCGAGTGGGCCGCCCGGCTTGGAAAAGCTGTCATTGATGGAATTTGTGAAGTGGGTGTGCTGCCTGTCGGCAAACATTTTCCCGGGCACGGTGACACTGACAGGGACTCTCATCTGGAGTTACCCTATGTAGACCGTGATATAGATTCGCTGGAAAAGATTGAGTTGGAACCTTTTTCCGAAGCTGTCAAGCACGGGTTGGAAGTGATTATGACAGCTCATGTGATCTATTCTGCGTGGGACAGTAAACTTCCTGCTACTTTTTCGCCGCGTATTATGAAAAATATTCTGCGGGATAAATTAGGTTTTAGCGGACTTGTTATGACGGATGACTTGGAAATGAAAGCGATAGAAAAACATATTCCGTTTGATTCTATTCCCAGACTTGGAACAGCCGCCGAGGTTGACCTTTATCTTATCTGCCATGACCGCAATAAAATTCTCTCCCTACAGGATCAGATGATCCGCGATGTTGAAGAAGGACATATCGATAAGGAATCCATCGAGCGTTCTGTTCGAAGAGTTACAGATGTTAAAAAGCGAATGGCTATCAGCCCTCGCGGTGAGAAAAACCTTGCTGAACTTGCCCACGCCCACCTTGAGCTCATTGGGGAAATGAATTCCTATCTTCCATAATGGAAAACTCCCCCACAGAAACAGAAAAAACTGCCGCCGTTTCCGCATCGAATTATTCTTCACTAAAGCCACTATAGCTGGTTCTACTCTATCTGGCACTCGCCGCCTATCTGTATTTATTTTCTGAATACGGACTCAATGTGTGGGATGAAGGCGGGTATGCCAATGGAACTCTGCGTACTTTAAGTGGTGAGAAGGCGATGGTGGATTTTAATCCCAGCGGATACCTTCCGGGGCGTTATGTCTATGGCGTTCTTTTTTAAAAATTATTTGGTGTCAATATTCAGCGTCTCCGTATTGGAGTAATTCTGATTACCCCGGCCATGATATTCATGGTTTACGCGATTTCACGGCGTATGATGCCGCAAGGCTTTGCGTTTCTTGCGGCAGCGTTCATGCTTTCTGCACCGGCAATGTATTACAACCGGTTTTTCACTTTCTTTTGTGTCCTCAATTTATACTGCCTGATTCGGTGTGTAGAGAGGAGCCAACCACAACGTTATTTCTATTTGGCCGGGGCTATCCTGTTGAGCGGATTCTTCAAGTTCGAGGTCGCTCTATTTTCCTTTTTATGCAGTGTCTGCATATGGTGATGACAAACAGCTCAGAGAGCTAATGGAAAAACTGGCTCGAATTTATAATCAAGGTGATAATGATAAAAAAGCTCACCTGATAGGTTTTTTGACCGGAGCTGATCCTGGCTTTTAAAACTTTCCCTCCGATATTCCTCTTTTTTAAAAAGAGCGTTTTGCACTGGTGCCCAGCACGGGTGTAAGTCGAAATTGCAAAAACATACAGGTTTTAAAGGTGTAGTTGCCCGCCTACGAAAAGTAGTCCACCTGACTTAAATCGTTCAACATTTCACAAATGTTTTAGGGAAGAGTTTTTTCTTTTGGCAGGTGTTTCGCTGGGGAATTGATCTTCGATGAGTTTCATGGTGTAAAGATGATGGTATAAACTTTCGTTCGCCATTAACTCTTTGTGGTTGCCCGATTCGACTACCGTTCCTTTGTCAAGGACGATGATTTTGTCTGCATTATGAACGGTGCTCAGACGATGAGCTATGATGAAAGTGGTGCGTCCCACCATCAGTCTTTCGAGAGCCTCCTGGATCAACATTTCCGATTGGTTGTCCAACGCCGAGGTTGCCTCGTCAAGCACTAGAATTTTGGAATCTTTAAGCAAGGCTCTGGCAATGGCTATTCTCTGGCGCTCGCCTCCAGAAAGCTTAACCCCCTTCTCACCAACCAGAGTGTCGTAACCGTTGGGGTGCTCCATAATAAACTGGTGAGCGTGAGCCGACTTTGAAGCTTCCACAACTTCCGCTTCGGTGGCATCAAGTTTACCGTACATAATGTTTTCACGGATTGTTCCACCAAACAGAAGCGTTTCCTGAGGCACCAGAGCGATTTGACTCAAGTAATTTTCCAGATCAAGTGACTTCAAGTTGTGTCCATCCAATTGAACGGCTCCAGACTGCGGATCAAAAAACCGGAGTAACAATTGAACGGTGGTAGACTTCCCTGCGCCACTGGGCCCGACCAGCGCAACCGTCTCACCTGGGCGAACTTCAAAACTCACCTCATTTAATACTGGGTTGTCCTCTTCATAACCAAACACCACTTTATCAAAGTGGATATGACCTTTAAGGGATGTAGGTTTAACGGGGTTTTCCGGATTGTTAATGATGGGTCGGGTATCCAGGATTTCATAAACTCTTCGAATGGCACCCAATGCTTCCTGAAGTTGCGTATAGATTCTTACAAAGGTTCCTATCGGCCCTGCCATGATCAGCGCGTATAGGAAAAAAGCCGCCAGTTCTCCAGGTGTCGTTGCTCCCTGCATGACCTGTTGGCCTCCATACCAGATCAATATCGTCGAAACAAGAAAGGTGAGCCCCAGGACAAACGGACCAAAGAAAGCCGAAATTCGTATCTTCCCTATAGCTTTTTCAAATGCATCTTCAATTTCATTTTCAAAACGTTTTTTTTCGTACGGCTCCCGGGTATAGGATTTGACGATCTTTATGGAAGAAGCAACCTCTTCTAGAACCACCTGTGCCTGCGCAATTTTATCCTGTACATTTTCTGAAAGGTTGCGCAGACGCTTTCCAAAAATTCGCGCGAACAACATCAATGGAGTTAGTACAAACAGGATCAGCCCTGTCAGTTTCCAGTTCAGGTAAAAGATAATGGCCATCGCCCCCACTAAGGTGATCGATTGCCGCAAAACGGCGACCGGTATAGATACTAGGGCGTTTTGAATAACGGTGATGTCACTACTCATTCGCGATAAAATTTCACCTACCCGCCTGCCTTGAAAAAATCGCAGAGAAAGAGACTGAATATGAGAAAACAACTCAATTCTGAAATCGGTGGTGACACGATGCCCGACAAAGCCCAGAATATAATTGTGGGTGACCGCAAAAACAGCCTGAAACAAAATGATGATTACCAGATCACGGGTCAGGTCGTTTAACAGATCTGAGTTTTTCAGGAGGACTACCGCGTTGATCATGTTGCGGACAATCAGAGGTAATACCAGGCTTACCATTGATGTCAGCAAAAGACATACGAAGGCAAATACGATGCTCTTGGTATATGGACGGGCATATTTAAGGATTTTCGCAAATTCTTTCATAACTTACAAAACACCATCAGGGAATATGGTATGGGAAAAACGGGAATGGGCATGATACCTCCAAGCCAAATACATTTCAATAATTTATGAATAATGGAAACCTCTAAGGATATGTTAGAGGCACTCAAAAATATAGAAAATTCTGCAAAAACTATAGCCAATAGGAAAAAAACTGCCCTTTCCATAAAATATTAAAAATTAAAGCTAAAATTTTACTGAAGTCAGCCGTTAGAGATTATGTGGGAAGTGTTACTTGCCGCCCAATAAACAGCGATATTTTTATAACTCATTTTATTTCAATTAGTTGGTTTGGGTGCGCTGTTTGGTCATTTTATAAAGTCTTAAAAGAACTAATATCATGGGTGCTCAGGTGTTAGGCCTTGTACAGAAAACTCCTAATCAGGTATCGCACGAGATTTCTTCGGCAGAAAGCAAAGTGCCCTCTGGCGGCTCACAAAGCGGAGCCCAGACCGATACGGTTTCATTGTCCCAACGTGGACAAGCCGCCGTCAGTCAACAGGTAGAGAGCAGTGGGGGCAATGGAGCTGGTTCTGAACTGAGAAAAGTCGATGTGACAGATGGCAATAAAGTGATTGTCAAAATCATCGATGGCCGCACTCAGGAAGTCGTTCGCCAAGTCCCGGAAGCAGAAGAAGTCCGCCTCAAACAGGCCATTCAGGAAAATGTAGCTAACTTAACAGATTCCGGGACCGACGAGCATATAGATACCAATATCTAGCAGGAGGTCGTGATGGATGTTTCCAGTTTAGGAAATTACACGGCCGCCAGTTGTTTTGCAGCTGACGGCGCTATCGATGAGACCCTGAGAAACGAAATTTCAAAAAGACGATCCCTTGGTTCTCAGGTTCTGGTTGTACCTGGTGGGCAGAGAAGTCTGGTCATGCCGACCGATGAGATGGACCAGGATGGCAACCCTGTTCAGGAATTCGATCAGGAAACCGGTTTCAATGTCAATTTGAAAATCTGATTAAATAAGCAGGGCAGAAAATTTCCCACCAAATTGAGCGCGAGTGGATCGACTCTGTCACGGAGCACCCGCCGAGGCAGGATGGACTCAGGAGCGCTCTGTGTTTTTGTACCCCCTTAAAGATTCTTCCACGCCAGAGTGCAGGAATGTAGCTTGCCTGAAAATTTTAGCCCAGGGCTTTCATGAAGCGTGATGTGATTTCTTCTGGTGTGTGGTGCACCCGTCCGGTTGCTTTGTCGAATGATGGCTCGACCTTGATTAGCAAAAATGACGGCCCTTCTTTACCTATCAATTCCTGATAAGCGGATTTGATCTGTTCTTTTTCCGTGACCCTTTTTGTGTGAGTATATCCGACGCTTTTTGCAACGTCATCCAAGGCCACCGAGCTGGATAGGGTCCCTTGTCTACCTGTAGATTCGTAGACCTCGTTATCTATAACAATATGCAAAAGATTCCGGGGTGCGGCGGCGGCAATCATAGCCAAAGTTCCCATTGACATAAGAACGTTCCCATCCCCATCTATAATAATAGTTTTCTGATCAGGACGACTGACGGCGACTCCCAGTCCGATTGAGGATGCAAGCCCCATAGACCCGATCATATAAAAATTCCCCTCCCGGTCCTTGAGATTAAACGATTCACGGCAGATGAATCCGTTAGCGTGAATAACAGGTTCATCCGTCAGAAGCGGAATAATTTCTTCAAACGCTTCAGTGCCCTTCATCAAAAAATCCTTTCCCGACCAGCAGGGTATATGGCAGACCTTCTTTAATTTTCTGGAGCGCCTTATCGAGGGACTCTTCGTAATTATCTGCTGATATAACCGAATATTCCATACCGGCAGTTTGTAGCAGTTGTTGGTTGATCTCCCCCATGATGATATGTTCGGGAGCGTCCTTTCCGCCTTCACCCCGCCAGCTCATGACCACAAGCACAGGAATCTTATAGATAAGATTGAGAGACGTAAAAGCGTTGAGACAGTAACCCAGACCCGAGTTTTGCATGAGCAGAACAGGAAGCTTACCTGCCAGATAGGCCCCGGCACACAGCCCCACAGCCGCGTCTTCCCTCACCGCAGGGTAATAGGGTGTTTGCGGATCATCGTCAAGAATGCGAATCAATCCTGAAAGTAGAGAACAGGGGACTCCCGAGTAAAAGTTAAACCCTTTGCTCGAAAGCAGTTCTGAAAAAATTTTTGAAGACAGCATGAAAGACTTTTATTGGATTACCAGTTTTCGACATGACGGTCACCGCCATACTTGTTTTGCAGTTCGTGAATGAGTTTAACGTATTCCTTGATGCCGTCCAGCCCTTTGAACTCAACCCCCAAATCACATGCGGCCTGATTGGACATAGCGACACCTTCTTCACCCATAACGCCTTCTACTTCTCCGAATGAATCGACCACTTCGGAAATCATTCTACCCAGTTCCAGATTATGGATGTGACCATCTATGAGGTGATAAATTTTACCGGAGGCTTCTTTGTTCCCCAAAACTTTTGTAACCGCCTGGCACACAGCTTCGACAGAGACATACTTTGTGCTTCCTTTGACATCGACATTATAGTTCGTGGCAAGAAAATCTACAGTCTGGAACCATTCCGATTTTGGGAGGTCGGGCCGCACACCATAAACCGTGACCGGACGCAAAATGGATATATCAAAAGAGCGGTTTCTTGCATGAAAAAAACAAAACGATTCAATCGACGATTTGATAGCACCATAAAGCGAACTTGGTTGCACCGGATGAGACTCATCAAGCGGATTGGATTCCTCAACGGCAGGTTGAATGGATCCAAACACCGCACATGCACTCATGAAAATCACTTGCTTCACTTTAGCGTTTTTTGCCGCTTCAAGCAGATCGAAAGAACCGTTCACGTTGGCTTTAACAAGTTCATCCGCTGTCTTGACGGGGCCCGGAAAATGGGCGAGATGAATCAAAACTTCTGACTCCTCTACAAGTTGTTCGAGAGATTCCTTGTCTTCCAAGCCTCCGATAACATAGTCCACATCTTCATAGGCTTTTAAATGATCAACAATGCTGTTTTCCCGGATAAGCGCTTTAATACTGTTGGTGCTACCGTCCGCATTGGGAGCGGATAATAGTTTTATCAGGTGAGACCCGATCAATCCGGTGATCCCGGTGATAGAAATTTTCATGTTTACGCTCCAATATCGTTTTGCGCAGGAGAACTAAATATTTTATCCAGCGTTCCCTGCGACATTTTTTTCTGATGGACCATTTCACGAAGATGACAAATATTTAAATCCGCGATTATTCCGTGAAAGAGCCAAGACGTTTATTAAGTTTCAATAATGAATTTGCTTGAAACAGGAATCCAAGGATTATGTATAACTGATACTCATTTAGTCAACCGATTTTTTGGGAATTCACTTGTAAATTACAATTCCATAGCTCAGGCATTAGCGATAGCCGCCTGTGCCGCTGCCAAGAGGGCTGTTGGAACGCGGAAAGGGGAACAGCTTACATAATCCAGGCCCAGTTGATGGAAAAACTGGATCGAAGCCGGGTCGCCCCCATGTTCTCCGCATACTCCAATATGCAGATTCTTATTTATGGGCCTTCCTTTTTCAACGGCTATACGGAGTAATTCACCCACTCCGCCTGTGTCCATTGTTACAAACGGATCCAACGGCAATAAACCTCGTTCTATGTAAAAAGGGAGAAAGCCTCCAGCATCGTCACGACTCAGCCCCAAGGTCGTTTGCGTGAGATCGTTCGTACCAAACGAAAAAAAATCGGCTCGAACCGCAATTTCATCGGCTGTGAGAGCCGCCCGCGGCAGTTCGATCATTGTTCCTACCTTGTATTTTAGAGAGACATCCGCTTTTTGGATCACCTCTTCTGCTTCTTTGATCACGAGTTCGCGAAGGGTATCGAACTCATCGACATGACCAACCAGTGGAACCATGATCTCGGGAAATACTCTAATTTTCTTTTTTACCAGTTTGCAGGCCGCTTCAATGATCGCTCGAGTCTGCATCTGATAAATTTCAGGGAAAGTAATTCCAAGACGGCAACCCCGGTGCCCCAGCATGGGGTTCAGCTCTGTCATGACATCAATTTTCTTTTTCAGCGCGGTAGGGGAAATTTTCATTTCCTTTGCCAAAATTTTTATTTCAGGAGCCGAATGAGGGAGAAATTCATGCAAAGGCGGATCGAGCAATCTAATAGTGACAGGTAGTCCTTCCATAATTTTAAAAATTTCACTGAAATCGGATCGCTGAATAGGCAACAGTCCTTTTATTGCTTCTCGCCGACCCTCCACTTGATCTGAAATAATCATTTTGCGGAAAAGGAAGATACGTTCTTCATCAAAAAACATGTGCTCCGTACGACATAAACCAATGCCTTGGGCGCCAAAATCTCTTGCCACGAGCGCATCATGAGGTGTGTCGGCGTTTGCACGAATTTTAAGAGTACGCGCTTCTCCCGCCCAACTCATCACACGGCTGAAGGAGCTTGTCAGGCGAGGCCGGGTCAAGGGAACTTTACCTTTAAGAACCAGCCCCTGAGAGCCGTCGATTGTTATCGGGTCATACTCTTTAATGGTTTTTTCGTTCAAGGTCGCTTTCTTTTTCTTTATATTGACATCCAATCCTCCACAACCTGAAACACAGGGTTTGCCCATGGCCCTGGCCACCACCGCCGCATGAGAAGTCATGCCTCCTCTAGCTGTCAAAATACCTTGTGCGACATTCATTCCATTAATATCTTCCGGTGATGTTTCCATTCGAACGAGAATCACTCTTTCCTTCTTCTCGGCTAGATCCAAAGCACTTTTCGGAGTAAATACGATCTTTCCTGTTGCCGCTCCCGGTGACGCGCCCAAACCTTTTGCCAGGATATGTGTTTTAATTTTTGGATCGATCATAGGATGGAAAATATGATCCAGTTGATCCGCCGGGATACGCATGAGTGCTTCCTGTTTACTTATCAGGCCTTCGTTGACCATATCGACCGCAATTTTTATCGCGGCCGCCGCAGTGCGCTTGCCCGATCTTGTTTGCAACAGATACAACTTGCCATTCTCAATAGTGAACTCAATGTCCTGCATGTCTTTGTAGTTCTTTTCCAGCTTCATGAAAACAGTTTCCAGGGAACTGTGGGCTTCGGGCATCTCTTGCTGCAGGTTTTCAATATTGAGAGGCGTGCGTATTCCAGCTACAACATCCTCGCCCTGGGAATTGACCATATATTCACCATAATACTTTTTCTCCCCCGTGGCTGGGTTACGAGTGAATGCTACTCCAGTTGCTGAGGCTTCTCCCATATTGCCGAAGACCATGGCTTGAATATTTACCGCCGTTCCCACATCATGTGGAATATTGTTAAGCTTTCGGTAAATTACCGCCCGCTCGGTATTCCAGGAATTGAACGCGGCTTTTATAGCAAGCCTAAGCTGTGAACGCGGGTCATCGGGAAAATTTTTTTTCGTAGATTTTTTAACGATATTTTTAAATTTCTGGATAATTGATTTAATATCTTTAATCTCCAGATCCGTATCAAACTTGACTTTGCGGAGTGTCTTTTGTTTGGTGAGAACTGATTCGAATTTAGTCCATTCGATTCCTAAAACAACATTACCAAACATCGATATAAACCGACGGTAACAATCAAGGGCAAATCTTTCATTGTGGGTGTTATCGGCCAGACAGCTAAGAGTATTGTCGTTTAAACCAAGGTTGATGACGGTATCCATCATTCCTGGCATTGAAACGTTCGCGCCAGATCGCACTGAAACCAGAAGAGGTTGAGTACGGCTTCCAAGTTGCTTATCCATCACCTCTTCCAAAATGCCCAGATTTCTTTGGATCTCGTCCCATAATCCCTCTGAAAAGCGGTTCTTGTTTTCGAAGTATTCTCTACATGCTTCTGTGGTAATTGTAAATCCAGGAGGAACGTCAATGCCCAGGGAGGACATGGTGCCAAGGTTTGCACCTTTTCCACCCAGCAGGTGGGTCATGCTTTCGTTGCCTTCAGTTCGATCGGCTCCAAAAAAATAAACGAATTTGCGGCTCATCGGGATGGCAGACACCTGAAAGTTTGATTATGGATAAATAATTTAATCCCACAAGTGGGTTTTATTTCTCGTGGCTTCGTCCAAGACCCCTTGGGGTGCCACGGCTTTAAAATAATACTTTATACCCCAGCTTACCATTAAAATTCTAATGAGTGGAGGGGTTGCTAATTAAAGTGGAAAAGGGTATCCAAAAGCGAGGTGGTTTTCCAACTTTACTTGAGAACGATTTTAGAAAAGTCGGCAATAGTTGAAAACAGGAGGGAGATGTGTTTTAGCAACCGAAGTCTGTTTATTCTCAACTCGTCTTCCCTGACCATGACCATGACGTTATCGAAAAACCCATCTACAGCCTCTTTGATCTCGACAATTTTCTCCAGAGCCTGGGGGAATTCTTTTTTGTCCAGACAGTTTTCTACCGGTTCTTTGATGCGCTGATATTCATCGTAGAGTTTTTTTTCGGCAGGTTCTTTTAACAACGATACTTGCACTTCACCATCCGCCTCCTCGTTTAATATGCTAACCACTCGGCGAAAAGCTGTGGCAAGAAGTTCGAAGTGCGGTTGTTTTTTTAAATCGGAAAGTGCAATCACTTTCTGTTGGACATCAGCCAGCGAGTCAATGCCGGCGGATAGGACAGCGTCAACAGCGTCGTAAGGATATTCCTGACCGCTCAAAAAAGTTTTATACCGCTGTGAGAACAAACCAATAGTGTGCGTGCGAACTTCATCCGGCGTTAACTTGATTTTATCCTTGAGCCGGTCGATACCTTTTTCGATCAATGTATCCAGAGAAACCTGCCATCCCCGGTCCAGTACAATTTGAATGATGCCAAGTGAATGTCGTCTCAAACCGTAAGGGTCTTCGGAGCCTGAAGGAATCAGTTTCACCCCTATGCAACCCAAAATGGTGTCCAGCTTGTCGGCAATAGATACTATAGATCCCACTTGGCTGGAGGGAGATTCATCCCCCGTAAACGCAGGGCTGTAGTGCTCCTTGATCGCTAACCCGACTTCAGAGTCTTCTCCCGAATGGTCTGCATAATAGCCACCCATGATCCCCTGCAGTTCAGGAAACTCATACACCATTTGACTGACTAAATCTGCTTTACAAAGCCAGGCGGTTCTGGAAACCTGCTGAATTTTTTCGGGACAAACTTCTTTTGCCAGAAATTCTGCAAGAGCCACAATGCGTTCTACTTTTTCATAAGAGGTTCCGAGGACTTTTTGAAAGGTCACCCTCTTCAAGGGTTCCACGAAATCTTCCAATTTTTTTTTGCGGTCTTCATCGAAAAAGAATCTGGCGTCCTCCAACCTGGCTCTGAGAACCCGTTCGTTCCCATGCTGAATTTCCCCTCCAGATCCTGGTTTCATATTGCTGATAGTAATGAAGTGAGGCAACAGGTCGCCTTGCTCGTTGACCACGGGAAAATATTTCTGGTGGTACTTCATTGTGATAATAAGCAACTCGCGAGGCAATTCAAGAAACCGTTCTTCAAAGTTTCCGCGTATGGCAAATGGAAACTCAACCAGATAATTAACTTCTTCAAGCAAGTCAGAGTCGAGTTCTATTGTGCCGCCCACTTCTTCCGCCAGCAAAGTTATCTGGTCAACTATGGCTTGTTTTCTTGCGACCGGATCCACCAGAATAAAATGTTTTTCGCACGAATCAAGATAACTGGTCACTCCGTTTACCTTGAAAGATTCCGAACTCAGGAATCGATGTCCGTGCGAAACATCGGCACAGGAGATTCCTTCATAGTTAAAGTTCAGAGGTTTATTTTCAAAAAGTGCCGCGATCCAGTGGAGAGGCCTAACGAATGAAGTCTTTCGGTTTCCCCAGCGCATCTTTTTTGGAAAGGGTATGTTGCCTATCAGGTCCGGAAGAAAACTATTCAGAATATCCGCAGTCGGTTGGCCCGTTTTTTCTATCCGGGCACAAACCACCTCTCCCTTGGGAGTTTTCTCAACAGTGAGTTGGGAAACGTCTATGCCTTTTCCACGGGCAAACCCCACGGCCGCATTGGTAGGGTTCCCTTCGCCATCGAAAGCTACTTTGACGTTGGGTCCGAAATGGGTTTCGACAACATCTTTCTGCTGAGCATCAACCCTATCGAACGAAACTACAAGACGTCTTGGCGTTCCCATGACTCGGCCGTCATCAGCCTGAATTCGATTTTTTTCAAAAAACACGGACATCTCATTTTTTAAATAATCCAGGGCAAGGCCCATAAAACGTGACGGGATTTCTTCGGTACCAATCTCTAAAAATAGTTCAGGCATGAGGTAGATGTTAGTCTATTAATTAAATAATAAAATTCGGCGCGGACACGGCTTGGGAAATCTAGGCCTACAAACTCAAAGGGTTGATGATAGTTGAAGTGGGTTAATTATCAAGCAAAAAAATAGTTCCGATTTTTTCTGTTACCGACAAGAAAAAGCCCAAAACATCCGGCCAACACCATCTAACAGTAAGTGTAACACCTTACTGCAAAGTATGAATTATTATCGCGTCTTAAACCGCTCAATACCTTTAACATCAAACTTTTGATTAAGCTAATCCTGTGATCACTTTCATCACTATAGTTGTTTTAGCGGTCGTGGGTCTTGGACTTATTATGGTCGTGAAAGGCGGCAAGTCAGATTCACAAGCTTCAAGGAGCGGCATTCAGAAGGATAACTAATCGTAAACAATCTGCCGTTCATTATAAAAATGCCGCTCAACTTTTTATAAAAATCAAAGA
>Ga0163108_10001179_pt1 | contig 19187 bp, 16 predicted proteins | sample Fk1155metaG_FD_109644 | JGI IMG/M metagenome (GOLD analysis project Ga0163108, IMG submission 109644) | Marine microbial communities from the Central Pacific Ocean - Fk160115 155m metaG | ecosystem: Environmental > Aquatic > Marine > Oceanic > Photic zone | place: The Central Pacific Ocean...
TATTTTATGTGTTCCATATTATTTGTAGGGCTTTATTAAAAAAACCTTAAGAAAATTATCTCATAAAGAAATGTCTTTGTTATTTAATTCTTAAAATTCATAACTTTCAGTACCTTCATCTTCGTTATTGAGCTGTTTTAATACTTCATCCATCAGCCAATCTGTAGAAACATGGACAAGATCATAAAGCGGGTGTGTAAATAATAAATAAGTTGGCTCACCTTTTTTCAAGTTCTCTGCATGAGTTTCTGAAATCAACTTTTTGTTTTCCTGGGAGAAACGAAAATCCCACATTTCCTCTTGGAATGTGACGAATGCCTCCGAAACATGATATGCTATTTTCTGTCTAGTAAGCTCACCTTCCCCAAGAACTTGTCTGATGAACTTTACCGTATCCTTCAAGAGTTCTGCCTCTGCTTCTCTCTTAAACTGGTTCTCTAATTTTATCGCTTCTTTTATCATCTCTTCTGATTTAGGGACCCAAAAGTCCTTCCTGTCATGATGGCCTACTGAGACCAGAAGGTAGTCGTTCATGAAGTTGCCGCTCCATCTTTTTGCATGTGCATACCCTTTTCCTGAAAAACGTTTCTTCCATTCCCTCATCGCTAGCTTAATCAACCTGTCTTTTTGCTTAACACCCCTTGATTGAAAGAACATATTTGGCCCTACCACCTGAAAATGATATACATCTGAAACCCAAATTCTTTTCCCCATATTCCAAAGAGTCGGGACCGATTGCTGATAAGGCAGCCCTTGTGTGTATGTTTTAGAGAGATCTTCATGAATGATCTTATCAAGCTCGATCCTGAATTTTTTTGAGACCACCACCAATTCGTCTAGCTGCCAGTATTGGAGATGCCTTAGCTTAAGTGAAATCTGAGGTGCTTTGGTGTCCAACATCTCTGCGAGTTGAACCTGATTCATATGACGTTGCATCATGAACCACTTTATATTTCTTGTAATGTTTTCGTTCAGTTCCTTGAGCATCAGATTTCATTTAAAAGAGGAGATCTTTGATCATCGCCCCGCTCCATCCACTTGTCTAAAATCAGATTAACTGACAGGGGCATATTTTCGTTTTATCTAAAGAATAATGATCGATCTTCAATGGAAATTGTATGTAATATTCAAGCAAACCTTGCATATTTTAATGAGGATGTGCATTTTCTTTTAACTAGGGGGGGTTCATCTGTATCTCTCCCCCTCTAGATATTAATTATTAATTATAATTAGAATTAATTAATAGTAAATAATAAATTCTAACAAATTTAAATGGAGTGCTCCATAACATTGAAATATTTGATGAAAAAACATTAAATATTCTTTTATTTGTAACCATAAAAGCCGTTAGGCTATATTTTTTGGATGACATATATACATACCGCAACCGAGCATGGCAATCTGCCACCAAAGTCTGATCAAGAAAAAAGGACTTTCGGATGCCTTTTCCCGGGAAGGACCATAGGGGTAGATATGGTTTCAAATGAGCTCTATCAATCTATGATCTCGGGGGACGTTCAGGCAATGATCTTCTTCGTGAAGATCAGGATTGAGGAGGAGTGACTGGAGCAATTTTTCATTAAAGACAGATCATCAATTCAATGATTTAAACTGACTTACAAAACAAATCTGAACCTTGACTTAATTACTATATCAGATTTAAGTGCAGATATCATTCAAAGCTAGACAATGTTGAGATTCCTAGAACGCCATACGTTTTTGTCAATTATTATTCTATTAGTTGCCGTGATTCTTCTTTGGATGATATTCGCTGTATGGCCAGAATGGTTGATATCGGCAATTGGTAGAAAGAAGACCTTTGTAATCACTCTTCTCAATGGAGTGACTATAGCGGGATTGTATTTTCTTGTAGCAAGCGGATTTACATTAGTTTTCGGGTTGATGAGAAATGTTAATCTTGCCCATGGTTCCATGTACCTCTTGGGTGGATATATAGGTTATGAAGTAAGTGAGAATAGTGGAAGTTGGTTTCTTGGACTATTAGTAGCGTTTCTTGTAATTGCTTTAAGTGGTGTTTTACTCCAAACGCTTGTCTTTAGGCGGATGGAAAAAGAGGAATTAAGACAAACTTTAGTAACAATTGGAATTTCAATAATCGCTGCTGATCTAATGCTGGCAATATGGACAGGAACAACTTATCAATTTTCACCTCCAGATTGGCTTTTCGGATCATCTGTTCTTCCAATAATCTCAGTAATAAAGTCATCGGGAAAAGTAATATTTATTAAATATCCTGTTTTTAGGATAGCAGTTCTTATAGTAGCAGTTTTTGTAGGAATCATATTATGGTTATTTTTAAACAAAACAAAAATTGGAATGATGATACGTGCAGGTGTAAATGACCGCGAGATGCTGTCTGCTTCGGGAGTCAATGTTCAACTGATTTTCGCAATTGTTTTTGCTATTGGTGCGGGATTAGCTGGTTTCGCCGGTGTTGTGGGCGGAACGGCCTTGTCGATCGCTCCTGGTGAAGACATTAGATACCTATTAGCTTCTTTGATTGTTGTGATTGTAGGTGGCTTAGGATCTGTTACGGGAGTAGCAATTGGTGCCCTTATTATTGGACTTGCCGAGCAATTTGGATTGGCATACTTTCCAACTTATGGAGTTGTTCTAACCTTTGTTATTATGGTTGTTGTTCTTGCCATACGTCCACAAGGTATTATGGGGGAGCGATAAATGGTTGATACTCGTCAATTATTCTCTGGGAATAGTTCGTTTTCAGATATTCACCCAGGAAAATTATTAGTGATTGTATTTTTAATCTCCTATCCAGGTTTCACTTCAGATTTTTTTACATTCCAAGTAGGAGCCTATTCATTAATTCTTGGAACCATTGCTTTATCATTAATGATGCTAGCTGGCTACGGAGGAATGGTTAGTTTAGCACAAATGACTGCAGCTGGTTTAGCTGGTTACATCATGGCAATATTTGGTGAAAACACTGTAGGTGTAATGGGACTTGGTTGGCCCTGGTGGCTAACTGTTATTACAGCTATTTTATCAGCAGCTATTTTCAGTGCAATCGTAGGAGCTATATCAGTACGTACAGAAGGGATTTATACCATAATGATTACATTGGCAATATCAGTGGCTTTCTTTTACTTCGTTCGTCAAAACTATCAAATTTTCAATGGATTTACAGGATTTGCTGGAGTTAAACCACCTACATTATTTGGTATTTACTGGAGAGATCCTGTTCCATTTTACTATTTGACATTAATTATCTCCTCCACTTTTCTTTGGGCAGTATTCCATTGTTCTTGTTCTACATTTGGCCTTGGGCTTCAGGCTATCCGAGACAACCCAAGGAGAATGAGAGCCCTTGGTTACCATGTAGGCTGGCATAGGGTAATGGCATATTTTCTTTCAGGTGTAATTGCTGGATCTGCCGGAGTTCTACTAGTTTGGTTTAATGGACGTATTTCACCAGGATCGATCGGGGTTGACATCGTCATTGATATTCTAGTAATAGCAGTTGTTGGTGGATTAAGAAACCCTATAGGTCCTTTTCTTGGAGCAATCGTCTTTGTACTGCTTGAAAACTTTGCAATCGACCTTATTGACAGAGAAAGATTCAATACAGTAATAGGTATAGTTTTTTTGCTGGTGGTATTTTTTTCACCTGATGGACTTTTGGGACTTTGGGATCGGATCTCTTCTAAGATCTTGTCCAAAAGAAGTGCACGAGATGAAAATGGTCGTGCACAATGGGAAGATCCTGTATCTTCAGGATCCTTAAAAACTCTTAAGTAAATAAAGGAGAATATTATGCGTATTTTAATCAAAAGAACGCTTGCAACAGCGCTATTTATTTTAGTTGCAAATTTAGTAATGGCCCAAGGGACCATTAAGATGGGGTCGCTTGCTACCCTAGAAGGTGCTTTTACCGTTCTCGGTGAAGACAGTATGCGGGGGGTAAAGATGGCATTAAATGAATTTAATTATTCTGTTGCCGGAAAGAAGATCCAACTTATAACAGGATCATCAGATGCATCACCTGACAGTGCTATACGCGCAACCCGAAAGCTTGTTGAGCAAGACGGTGTTCAGTTACTTGTTGGACCTCTCTCAGGATCTGAAGGACTTGCAATAAAGGACTACGCTAAGACCAAACCCAATGTAACTTTTGTGAATGGTACCTCAGCAGCACAAGACACCACCTTGCGTAATCCTGCGGATAATTTCTTTCGTTTCAGTACTGATGGTGCTCAATGGATGGCTGGACTTGGAGAATATGCTTACAAAGAGAAAGGTTATCGTTCAGTAGCTGTGCTTGCTGAAGATTATTCTTTTCCTTATACACAGGTTTTTGGTTTCTTGGAACCTTTCTGCCGTCTTGGTGGTAAATCCGCGATCGACGCTAGGTTTTGGGTCCCGATTGGGAACAAGGACTATTCCTCCGTTATTGCCGCACTGCCTGATGATGTAGATGCTATCTATGTGGCTTTGGGGGGGGCTGACTCAGTTAATTTCCTAACACAATATGAACAAGCTGGTGGTGAACTACCTCTAATTGGTGGTTCAATCACCGTTGATCAGTCCGTTCTAGGTTCAAAGGGTAAAACAAGAAAATTTGTCATTGGTACTCCTGCAGCAGGACCAATTTCTGATACCTGGAAGGATTCTCGCTGGGATAAATTTGTCGCAGATTATAAAAAACAGTTCCCTGACGGATTCCCTTCTCCATCTTTGTTTGCCCATGGATATTATATTAATACCAAGGCCGCCTTATTAGGTTTATTGCTAGTCGGGGGGGACCTATCCGATGGAGGGAAAAAATACAGACAAGCATTATCCAGTTTAACATTTGATACTCCAACGGGCATGGTTAGCCTTGATGAAAGGAGAAATGCAATTGCTGACATATACCTGACCGAAGTTATTGAAGGGACTGGCGGAAATTTAATGAATAAGACCATTAAGGTGATCCCGCAAGTCAGTCAGACTTTTGGAATGGAGTACAATAAATTTCTCAATTACGGACAGGTCGGGCGTGAAAATCCTCGCTGTGATTAATCTATAATAAAACATGGCTCAACCCGACGCATTATCCCGTCTTCAAAGTGCCGGCAGTTTTGCGCTGGAACTTGAAGCAGTCAACCGCCATTTCGACTCACTAGTTGCTATGGCGGATATCAATTTTACTGTTCGGGCGGGTGAGCGTCGTGCAGTTTTAGGTTCTAATGGGGCCGGGAAAACCACATTATTCAATGCTATAACAGGGGATTTCCCGCCTACAACAGGTCGCGTCAGGTTGTTTGGTGAAGACGTTACTGATTTGCCAACTAATGAAAGAATTAGACGCGGGCTCCGGAGGACCTATCAGATTTCATTGCTTTTCCATGGACTGAGCGTCATTGACAATATCTACCTTGCATGTCGTGGAGTCAGCGTTAGGAGAATGTCTCTTCGAAGACCTTCAAAAGATGACAATGCAATGGAGTCAGCAGAAACACTGCTTGATGCAGTGCATCTTACTGAGACCCAAAATGATCTCGTTTCAACACTTAGTTACGGCCAACAAAGACAACTTGAAATCGCTTTAGCATTGGCTGGTGCCCCAAGATTAATCCTTTTCGATGAGCCGGCAGCTGGTCTTTCACCAACTGAACGAAACCTACTGGTCGAAATTCTTCAATCCCTTCCTGACCATATCAGCTTCATCATTATAGAACATGATATGGATGTTGCTTTAAGGGTGTCTGAATCAGTGACGATGATGCATAACGGTCGTATTTTCAAAGAAGGTACTCCTGAAGAAATAGAAAACGATCACGAAGTACAAGAACTTTATCTAGGTCATGGCAACATCAACTAATCGTCAAAACAGACATTCAAAATCATCATCGGTTCTCCTGATCCGTGACCTGCACGTATACTACAACCAATCTCATGCCCTTCAAGGAGTCAACCTTGCCCTAGAAAAAAATGTTTTGGCCGTTGTTGGAAGAAACGGGATGGGCAAAACGACACTTTGCAACACTATTATGGGCCTCAAAAACACCCAAAGAGGTTCAATTAGATTTAGAGGAGAAGAGATCTCTAATTTAGCTCCTTACAAAGTGGCTGCAAGGGGGATAAGTTTTGCCCCCCAAGGGCGTAGGTTATGGAATTCACTCTCGGTAGAGGAACATTTAAAACTTGCTCAAAGCGAGCGAGGAGCTTGGACAATAGAAAGAATTTACGACACTTTTCCACGGATTTACGAACGTCGACATAATGGGGCTGGTCAGCTATCAGGGGGAGAGCAACAAATGCTCACCATCTCAAGGGCTTTACTTCAGAACCCCGAATTATTGATTTTGGATGAACCTACTGAGGGTTTGGCACCAATCATTGTTGAACAGGTTGAAAATATTCTTTGTGAACTTGTTGAGGAAAACGACGTTTCTATTCTGCTTATCGAGCAGAACATTTCAGTAGCAACATCTGTTTCTGAAGACGTTGCAGTCATGGTTAATGGGCGTATCAATCGTGTTTTATCTTCTAGTGAATTAATTGCAAACAGAACGCTTCAACAACAACTCTTAGGTGTAGGCAGGCATGCCCAAGAAAATCTAGAATTTCCTCTTGTTGATCAAAAAGAAGAAAAAAAAGAGAAAACTGATACCCAAATCAAAAATGCAGAATCTCGCCCCCTAGAATCATCAGAGGTAAGTGAAACATCGGCTGATTCAAAACTGATCTATGTGCCACCTACTCGATGGTCAAGTTCTAAATGGAAAAACAATGAAGGACAGAATGAAAAGATTCCTGAAACACCTTTAGTCAACAATCCTATACGACCATTCGATATTAAAACCGAACCTATCTTCAAAGAGACATTACCTTCTTTAGAATTGTTCCGTGGTGAAGAAGTGTTGGTAGCAGGAACATTTGATACTAAAGGAACAGAGTTAAATTTCATAAGAGACAGGATTATAGATCAACAACTCAAGGTAAGGACCGTAGACTTATCTACATCTGGTAAGCCATCTTCAGCTAATGTCCCTCCTCATGAAGTAGCTTCTTACCATCCAAGAGGTGCTAGTGCTGTGTTTACTAAAGAAAGAGGCAATTCAGTAAAAGGAATGTCTTCAGCATTTGAAAGGTGGTTTCGTCACCAGCGAGACATAGGAGGTATTATCTCAGCCGGGGGTTCTGGAGGAACTGCCCTGGTTACACCTGCAATGAGAACCCTTCCAGTTGGGGTTCCAAAGGTGATGATTTCAACTGTGGCTTCAGGAGATGTAGGAGAATATGTTGGACCATCTGACATCATGATGATGTATTCTGTCACCGATATTCAGGGGTTGAATCACATTTCAAGACGGGTTCTTGAAAATGGAGCTAACGCGATAGTAGGAATGGTGAAAAGAGCACCAGAAAAATCTAAATCAAAAACTTTAAGTAACGAAAAACCTAGCCTTGGCTTGACCATGTTTGGAGTTACAACTCCGGCAGTTCAAAAGGTCAGTGCTTTACTTGAAGAAAGATATGATTGCCTGGTTTTTCACGCCACTGGAACCGGAGGGCGTTCAATGGAGAAACTAGCAGATAGTGGCCTTTTGACCGCTGCAATTGATGTTACCACCACCGAAGTATGTGACATGATGGTAGGAGGAGTCTTTGCCGCAGATAAGGACCGATTCGGTGCATTTATTAGAACACGAATACCTTATGTTGGATCCCTAGGTGCAATGGACATGGTTAATTTCGGTCCCAAAGATTCAGTACCTCAAGAATTTAATAATCGAACCTTTGTAGAACATAACCCTCAAGTCACTTTGATGCGCACGACCCCAGATGAAAATACACGTATGGGTGAATGGATTGCAGGAAGGCTCAATGAAATGACTGGGCCAGTCAGATTCCTGATTCCAGAAGGGGGCGTATCTTCTTTGGATGCTCCAGGAGAGGCATTCCATGATCCAGATGCTAATAAAGCACTGTTTGATTCATTGACACATTCATTCCAACAAACCAGCCAACGTCAACTTGTTAGTTTATCTTCTCATATTAACGACAATAGTTTTGCTCAAGCGCTGGTTGATGCTCTAAATGAAATCAATCCTCAAAAAAAAGGACTCCAAAATGCCATGTTTTGAAAGGAAAACTCTTCTTGATAAATTCCAACACATGAAAAAGTGTGGCGTTCCCATTGTTGGTGGAGGGGCTGGTACAGGGCTTTCCGCAAAATGTGAAGAAGAAGGTGGAATAGATTTAATTGTCATATACAACTCCGGCCGTTACCGGATGGCAGGGAGAGGATCGTTATCTGGTCTTATGGCATACGGGAATGCAAATCAAATCGTCATGGAAATGGCAAAAGAAGTATTGCCGGTATTAAATCACACACCAGTTCTTGCTGGTGTTAATGGTACTGATCCCTTCTGCATTTTCAATAACTATTTAGATCAGATCAAAGCTATAGGTTTTTCAGGTATCCAAAATTTTCCCACAGTTGGATTAATTGATGGAAATTTCCGATCCAATTTAGAAGAGACTGGAATGTCTTATGGGTTAGAAGTTGATCTAATCAGATTAGCTCATCAAAAAAATCTCTTTACTACACCATATGTCTTCAATGAAGAGGATGCCCAAGCAATGGCAGAAGCAGGTGCTGATATTGTTGTATGCCATCTTGGCCTTACCACTGGAGGTTCTATCGGAGCAGAGACTTCCCTCAAACTTGATCAATGCCCAAATTTAGTCGATCAATGGGCTGAAGCTGCGCTTAGGGTTAACCAAGATATCATCATCCTTGTTCATGGTGGACCGGTTTCGATGCCGGATGATGCTCAATTTGTTTTGGATAACACCCAAGCATGCCACGGATTCTATGGTGCTTCTTCTATGGAACGTCTACCAACTGAAAAAGCTCTAAAAGAGCAAACCATGGCTTTCAAAAGCCTTAAATTTAATTCTGGAGTATGAGTTATGACTAGCGAACTAATCGGTCCGATCATTCTGTGGTTGATTGTTGCCATCATTGCAATTGTGGTAATCGTCTATTTACTAAATTGGCTTTATCATCGATCCACCAAGGAAATTGCTTTTGTAAGAACAGGTTTTGGTGGAGAAAAAGTTATCATCAATGCTGGAGCTTTGGTTTTACCTATCATTCATGAGGTAACTCCAGTTAACCTCAATGTTCTTCGTATTCCAGTATCTAGAACTAAATCTGATGGAATCATTACACGTGATAGAATGCGGGTAGATATAGAAGCAGAATTTTTTGTACGCGTAGTTCAAAAGAAAGATGCTGTTGCAGCAGCAGCTTCAACACTTGGAAGAAGGACATTAGATCAAGAACAAATAGCAGAACTTCTTTCTGGCAAATTCATTGGTGCACTTCGTTCAGTTGCAGCTGAGATGTCTTTAGATGAAATGCATGAAAATCGTGCAGATTTGGTAGTTCGAGTTGAAGAAAGATCAGCTGGAATTTTAACTCAAAACGGACTTGAACTTGAAACAGTCGCCATCACTGATCTTGATCAAACAGATCTGGACTATTTCAATCCTGCAAACAGATTCGACGCTGAAGGCATGACTAAGTTGATCGAAACGATTGAGTCACGTCGAAAGCTTCGTAATGACATTGAACAGTCTTCTATGGTTGACATCCGTACCCGAAATCTTGAAGCGGAAAAAGAAACACTCAACCTTGAACAGGAAAGTGAAAATTTAAGACTAAAACAAGAAGAAGAAATTGAAAGATTGCGTTCTCAACAAAGGACTAACATTCATCAAACCCAAGTTGCAAATGAGTCTGCATCAGAACAATCACGAATTGCTAGTGAAGAGGAAACCCGTGAAAGAGAAATTGTGAGGCAACGCAAACTAGAAGCTTCTGAAATAAAAGCCCGCGAAGAAATAGAGAAATCTCGAATAATCCAAGAACAAAATTTGGAACAAGCACGCATAGATAGGGAGAGACAAATTCGTGAAATGCAGATCAAGCAAAGTCACGATCTTGATCATACAGAAATCGTTGCAAAAGAAGATTCAGATCGTTCGCGAATTATCTCTGAGCAACAGCTCAGAGCAGCAAGAATTATGGCTGAAGAAGAGACAGAAAATAAGGAAATCTTGAGAAACCAGCAAATAGAAACATCTAGGATCAATGCATTAAAATCAGTAGAAACTGCTCGAATTGAACAAGAAGAAATTATTGAAAAAGCAAGAATCGAACGTGAGCAAAAAATTCGATCACTCCAGATAGATCAAAGAAAGTCGATAGAGGAAAACGAGATTTCTGCTCAAGAAGAACTAGACCGATTCCGAATAAATTCTGACCGAGAGTTGGATAAGGTAAGAATTACACAAGATCAGGATCGGAAAAAACTAGAAATTGAACGAAACAAGTCTGTTGAAATTTCAGAAATCGAACGTGAAATAGCCATTCTGCAGAAGAAATCAGAGGAAGAAGAAACTCGCAGTTCGACAGAAAATGCCAGAGCGCGTGCAGTCAAGGCTGAGGAACAGGTTAAGACCGTCCGTGAAAAAGTGATTGCTGAAAGGGTTGCTGAAATAGACCGGGTTATGGCTGAAAAAGACGCCGAAATAGCAAAAATTGCCGCAGATGCAGATAAAATCACTGCAACCGTTTCTGCAGATATGAAACGACTGAGTAATGAGGCCGAAAATGTCTTAAGTGAAGAAGCTCGTAACAGCATGTTGCGCTCTAAACTAATTGACAGAATGGAAGGTATTATCAAAGAAAGTGTAAAGCCAATGGAAAATATTGATGGCATAAAAATTCTGCACGTAGACGGGCTCGGTGGAACTTCGGGAGATAATCAGCGTTCCCCTACTGATGAAGTAATTCAAAGTGCTTTGCGATACAGAGCACAAGCACCACTAATAGATGAATTGTTGAAAGAAATAGGGGTTAATAAACCTAATGTCGCGGGAATGGGAGACATTTTCAGAACTGCAAAGGATGCACAAAGCATAGCTAATGAGTCCGGTATCAAAGACAAGGATGAATAGATGGCCCGTGTCTATATATCATCAGTTATTAATGCCCCTGCAAATAGAGTCTGGAGCTTAATCAGAAATTTTAACGGTTTGCCAGACTGGCATCCTGCGGTTGCAGAAAGCTATATTGAAGGGGGCAACCCTCCTGATCAAATTAGTTGTGTGAGAAGCTTTAGTCTCCAGGATGGGGGTCGGATACGGGAACGGCTTTTGGCACTTTCTGATTATGATTTCAGCTGTGTTTATTCAATTCTAGAAAGCCCTCTAGGGGTGCAGAACTATGTGGCGAACCTAAAACTCATACCAATTACTGATGGTGAAAGAACTTTTGCTGAATGGACGGCAGAATTTGAATGTGCTAAAGAACAAGAAATCGAGCTTTCAAAAAAAATAGGCCAAGGTGTTTTTCAAGAAGGTTTCGAAGCATTAAAAAAACGTTTTCTGTAAGAATATGGTTTCAATAAATTGCAGCACCATAGTTGAAGCCCCAATAAATAAAGTATGGGAAATTTTACGTGATTTTAATGGCCATGAAAAATGGCACCCGAGTGTTGAAAAAAGTAATATAGACAATGGTAAGGGATATTCTCAAATAGGTTCAATTAGAAACTTTAAACTAATAGGAGGAGAACGGATTAGAGAACAGCTTCTTTCTATGTCTGATACGGATTTTAGTTTGAGATATACGATAATCGAAAGTGATATTTCATTGTTTAATTATGTTGCACAAATTCAATTAAAACCTGTAACAGATGCTGATTGGACTTTTTGGTTATGGAATTCAGAATTTGAAACACCAATGGGGAAAGAAAATGAATTATCTAATCTCGTAGCTAAAGGAATCTATGAGTTAGGTTTTCAGTCTTTCAAATCCAAATACAGTACTAACAAGAATGTTCATTTAGTATCTAACCAGAAAAGCTTAGAAAGTAGTATTGAAGGTTCAGCAATAGTTTTAGATCGCTATGGGGATCCTAATCAATTGCAGTTTTCAAAAACTAAAGCACCAGCACCTGGCCCAAATCAGGTTCGGTTGAGACAAACTGCAATTGGAGTGAATTTTATTGATATCTATTGTCGGACTGGTTACTTCAATTTACTTTCCCCCCCGGGGATACTTGGAATGGAGGCTGCTGGCGAAGTCATAGATAAAGGTTCGGATGTGACTCATCTCAACGTGGGCCAGCGTGTTGCCTATGCTTGTCCCCCTCTTGGTGCCTACAGTACTGTTAGAACCATGAATGCTGAGCTTGTGGTCCCTTTACCTGATTTCATCGACAATGTTACTGCCGCTGCTTGTATGTTAAAGGGCATAACTGCAGAATTCCTACTCCACGATGTTCACTCTCTTAAAACAGGTGAAACTGTTTTGATCTATGCACCCGCAGGTGGTGTCGGTCAAATCCTTTGCCAATTGGCTAAACATATTGGTGCAACAGTGATAGGTGCTACATCCAGCCGAGAAAAAGCAGATATCGCAAAATCAGTGGGAGTTGATCATGTCATCTTGCCATCTAAGATGAATTTAGAGGATCAAGTAAGAGATCTCACAGATGGTGTTGGAGTCAATGTGATTTTCGATGCAGTTGGCAGAGATAGCTTTTCTCACTCTTTAAAAGCTCTTGCCCCATGCGGTCATTTTATCAGTTATGGCCAAGCATCGGGTGATATCGGGAAAAAGGATATCAGTTCTCTATCTTCATCCTCTGCAACTTTATCAAGACCAAATTATGTTCATTACACGGACACAAAAGAAAAGGTTTCAGCCATTACAAAAAGATTGTTCGAGGCCATCGAACGGAAAATAGTTAACATTAAAATAGGTCAGAAATATTCCCTTTCAGATGCCGCAAAGGCCCATAGAGATATGGAATCTCGTAAAACAACTGCTTCAAGTGTTCTTATTTGTGAAGAGCATATGAGTCGGATATGAAATTTGCTGCCTTTAATTGGAATGGGTTCAAAAGCATAGGTCGTGTTTTAGAAACAGAAAAAGTCGTTGAACGCTTTGAACTGCCAATTGAAAATTATGAAAATGATGGTGTAACTTTCTTGATCGATAGGGAACTCCCTTCTTGTGTTGAAACGATTCCTCTTGAAAAAATAACTCTTTTGGCCCCAATACCAAGGCCAAGTCGGAACATTTTCTGTGTGGGGAAGAATTACCATGAACACGCAAAGGAATTTTCTTCTTCAGGTTTTGATAGTTCTGCCTCAAAGGGAACAGTGCCTAAATCACCCATTGTTTTTTCCAAACTTCCCGAAACAGTAATTGGAAGTGGTCAACCTGTTCTGATAGACAAAAATGTTAGTGACGCTGTCGACTATGAAGTTGAACTGGCTGTAATCATTGGAAAACCGGGAAAAAACATCAGCCGGGATAAAACATTAGATCATGTTTGGGGTTTTACAATTGTTAATGATGTCACAGCCCGAGATCTTCAGGGTCAACATAGTCAATGGTTGATAGGAAAATCTCAGGACACCTTTTGCCCTATGGGGCCTTGGGTAGTAACTGCGGATGAAATCAATCTTAATGATACTCCTATCAAATGCTGGATCAATGGTGAACTACGACAGGATTCAAATACCAATCAGCTTATTTTTGACATACCTGAAATCATTGCAGCAATTTCTAACGGGATTACCCTAAAGAAAGGTGATGTGATCGCAACAGGCACTCCAGCAGGAGTTGGAATAGGTTTCAAACCACCTAGATATCTTAAACCAGGAGATCAGACTAGATTAGAAATTAAAGGAATTGGTGTTCTGGAAAACCCTGTAAAGGGTCTTTAATTATGACTGACCTCAGACTTGGAAGCATGGTCGTTGAGGATAGAGGAACTGGTACTCCTGTTATCATGGTTCATGGTTTGGGAGGTACTTCAAACAGTTTTCAAACCATGATAGATGTTCTTGAAAACTATAGAGTCATCCGACCAGATATACCTGGTTCTGGCCGTTCTTCATACAGACCTGGTAGAGGTGGGATAGAAGGAATGGTACAAATGCTTAGAAATTTATTAAAAGCCTTAGGAGAAAATTGCTGCCATTTTGTGGGCCATTCCATGGGAACTCTAATTTGTCAGCATCTTGCGGCAAGCTTACCCTGTTCTGTCAAAAGTCTCACCTTATTTGGCCCCATGCTAGAACCTCCTCCTCAAGCGAGAGTAGCTTTAAAAGAAAGAGCAGATAAAGCACGGAGAGAGGGAATGACAGGTATTGCCGATATTATTTCATCTAGTAGCATAAGTGCTAAATCTTTATCTGATAGTCCAGTTATCTCTTCTTTAGTTAGAGAAAGTATTTTAAGACAAAAACCTGAAGATTATGCTGTCCTTTGTGAAGCACTGAGTGAATCAAAAGCTGCCAAACATGAAGCAATAAAATGCCCAACCCTACTCGTTGTTGGTGACGCTGACCAAATTACACCTATAGAAATGGCAAAGAGTCTTTCTGAGAAAATCTTACATTCCCGCGTAGAAATTATCAAAGATGTGGGGCATTGGCCTTTAGTAGAAAATGTCGAAAAATCAAAAAAGATTCTTTTCGATCACCTAAAACTTGTTGAAGAAAAAACAGGAGAAAATAATGGCTGAAAACGTGTACGACTTATGGGGTGAAAATAACGGCCCAAGAAATGAAATACAAACTTTATTATTTACCAATGCCAGAATTCTTGATGGTACAGGTGAGCCTCCTTATACCGGTGAAGTTGAAATATCAGGTAATCGAATAAAGTCTATTAATAAACAAGGGGGAGTAGGGTTTAATTGGAATACTAATGGTGCGCAACGTATTGACTGTAGAGGAATGACCTTAATGCCTGGCCTTATAGATGCTCATTTACACCTCAGCTGGAACAACTCCCCAGGTGTGAACCCAATAAATATGATGCCCCCTGAAGAACACATCCTAGTTTGTGTTGAGATGGCAAAACTACTGCTAGACTCAGGTTTTACAGCTGGGCGTGGAGCTGCTGCTGCAAAACCACGTCTAGATGTGGTCATTCGGGATGCCATCAATGCTGGGCGTTTCCCTGGGCCTCGTTACACTGCTGCCAGTCCTGAAATTACAGCCACAGGTGGACTAGGAGATATGACGTTGCCTCATATTAAGGATCCAGGACTAAATCTCGGGATTCCCGTCTCTGGACCGGAAGAAGTAAGGCGCACAGTGAGGGAACTGCTCAAATGGGGAGTTGATACGATCAAAATCAACCTTTCTGGGGAGGAGCTTGTTAGTATGGGTGGTGAAGAAAATCAGTTCTCAGATGAAGAAATTGCCATGTGCGTCAATGAAACGCGTCAACGTGGGAGAACTCTTTCAGCCCATGCACGTTCCAAAGAATCGGTCAAACGATGTGTAAAGTACGGCATTGAATACATCTACCATGCTTCGTATTCAGATGAAGAGACACTGGATATGCTTGAAGAAGCTAAAGAACGTCATTTCGTTGCACCGGGCCTTGCATGGTTGATCAATACTGCTCGAAACGCTGGTGAATTTGGGATAACACCCGGAACACCCTTGACCCTTGCTTATGAAAGGGAACTTGAGCACGCAATAGAAACTATGAAAAAGATGCATAAACGAGGAATTCGTATACTTATTGGAGGGGATTATGGATTTGCATGGACTCCACATGGAACAAACGCAAAAGATCTTGAATATTTTGTTGATCTCCTAGGTTTCTCTCCCATGGAAGCCATACAAGCTGGCACAAAATACGGTGGTCAAATAATGGGAATGGGTGATGAATTGGGGATGCTTAAAGGTGGTTTTCTTGCAGACTTACTCTTAGTCGATGGAGACCCTTTATCAGATGTGAGAATTTTACAGGATAAAAAACGTCTTGTTGCAATCATGAAAGATGGGAAGTTTCATAAAGCCCCAGAAAATAACTTTGGTGGACTTAGAATGTCTGCATAATACATTTTTTCTAAATCCATTATTACAAAAAGACAGGTTTTGGTATGAATTGTTTTACGTTTCATCGGTAATTATTGGGAAACCATTTGGAGGCCTCTATGGATATGAGAAGCAGATACAACAACCCTCACAGTCAAAGCAGTTTCTCATCTTACTCTAGCTTTAATCAAACTCCACCAAAGTACCAAAGTGGTTTGGTAAGAAATGAAATGCGAGGTGCAGATATCATAGCCGAGTATCTTCTCAAAGAAAAAGTACCTATCATTCTTGGGTATGCTGGTCACGGTGCTATAGGGTTACTTGACAGCATTTTTAAACACCAGGATAAAATTCGTCATATACAACCACGTATTGAACAGTCAGCAGGATTCATAGCGGATGTTTATTTTCGTTTAACAGGTCAACCATTAGCAGTCTACACTTCTACAGGGCCTGGACCGATGAATATGATGATTGCGACAGCAAATGCATATTATGATAATTCTGCTTTTTTCTTAATTACCGGTCAGATTCCAACCACACAGGTTAACTCCGGAGCGCTCCAAGATGATTATCGTTTTAATGGAGATATGTCATCAATTTTTGAACCAGTGGTAAAAAAGTCATGGCGTATCCGAAAGGTAGATGATCTCAGTCGTGCTCTTCCAGATGCATTCTCATTGATGAGAACCGGGAGACCTGGACCTGTACATTTGGATATGCCCTATAATCTCTATATAGAAAAATCAAATATTAGGGTCCCAGAACCACAAATGAATGGTTCTCTATCTGGATGGAAAACATCTATCTCTAGGTCTGCAGTAGGAAATGCACTTGACCTTCTTGTTGGCTCTCAGCGCCCTCTGATTTTGGCTGGAGGTGGTATTCGAGTAGCACGTGCATTCGATGAACTCAAAGCTCTTGCAGAACAACTCAATATTCCTGTTTATACTTCATTTATGGGTAAGGGGGCTCTTCCCAATGATCATCGCCTTAATTTAGGTGTTGCAGGAGTGTGGGGAGAATATCCTGCAACTGAAGCTGTAAAAAATTCAGATGTAGTCCTTGCCATTGGAACACGTTTTAATGATCTGCATACAGGTTCTTGGATCAAAGGATATGTTTATAATATACCACCTACAAAACTTATTCAGGTTGATATTGACAGACAGGAAATTGGGAGAAATTATCCAGTTGAAATTGGCATTGAAGCAGATGCTAAAGCTTTTATAAATGAAATGCTTACAATAGCTCGATCAAAAAGTAAACGAGCTGAAAATACAGAAGCATGGCATCGAGAGATTAAGGGATGGCAGACTGAATGGCAAAATTTTGTCAAACCTTTTGAAAGTAGTTCAGAAGTTCCAATTGAGCCTAGAAGAATGCTGGCGGATATGGTGAAAATCTCACCTCCAGACACAATAATGGTTGATGACGTTGGGAATTGCCAAGTTTGGTCTGAACAATATTGGAAACCAAAAATAGCTGGAACACATTTAACTTCAGGTGGCTTTGCAGCCATGGGTTTTGGTGTTTGTGGTGTGCTTGGAGCAAAATTGGCACGGCCGAATTCCCCATGTGTTACTTTATGTGGTGATGGTTCCTTTATGATGACTCCCCATGCAGTAGCAACAGCTGTTGAATATGGACTACCAACTGTATGGGTATTACAAAATAACTATGCCATCGGTACAATCAGAGACTTACAGAGGGTTTATCTTGATGGACGAGAACTTGGCACAAGCTTCGTAAAACAACAAACTGGGCAATTATGGAATCCAGACTTTGCAAAAATGGCTGAAGCTATGGGAGGACGTGGTATTAGGATAGAACATCCCGATCAATTCGGTGATGCATATCAAGAAGCCATTCACTCAAATGTGCCTACAGTTCTTGATGTAATTATAAATCGTGATACTGGTATTCCCGTAACAGGTACTTGGCAAATGCCTCCCATACCAGAAGTTCAACCAACTTTTGGGCAACGTAAAATTCGTTGAAATATATTTCATCCTAATCTAAGCAAAAAATTGATGGATCAAAGACGATATGAATCGTCATTTCTGTTAATTTTTCGCACTAGGGCGTCAAACTCCAATTGACCGAAATTGTCCTCTTGTTCCATGAAACGCTTAACATCTGTTCCAGATTTTCGGGCTAGATCCTGATCAAGAACTCTCAACGATCCTGCCGCACCCGCATCCAACTGAACCTGACAGGCACTCTCTAATCTATATAGACGAATAAAAGCTTCAGCTACTGTTCTGCCGACAGTTAAAAGACCATGGTTGCGTAGGATTAGAACTCTCTTGTCACCTAAAGACTCCTGAAGCCTTTCTCTTTCATCTAAGTAAAGGCTGGGACCTTCATAGTCGTGATAGGCAATATCCTCGAAGAAAGCCGTTGCCCCCATGCTAATTGGTAGCAAGCCTTCCTCCAAGGCAGCAATGGCCATTCCTGCACGAGAATGTGTATGCATTACCACACGGTTATTCTCTTTGCTCATCATATGTACAGCAGAGTGAATAACAAATCCTGCTTCATTTACCGCGTAAGGAGATGGTTCTACCATCTTTCCATTGATGTCAATCTTGATGAGATTCGTTGCGGTCACCTCATCGTAATTCAGCCCATAGGGATTTATTAAAAAATGGGGTTCAGGTCCTGGAACATGTGCTGTTAGATGACCATATATGAGTTCGCACCAGCCAAAGAAATCAACTAATCGATATGCAGCAGCTAGTTCGATGCGAATTGAAAGTTCTTGCTGAGAAAAATTCGATGGGGTTTCAGACCGTATTTTGGTTGGTTTATTCAATAAAGTTGTTCCCATAAGATTCACCTGTTCAGTTTAAAAAGCCCTTCCTAGTACACTATTATATTCTGTATCCGTAATACCAAACGTTGTTTGTCAGTCCAACATTCCGCACGGTGTGGACTGCATTTGCAGGAATGAAGACTTCCTCACCTAACTGAGGCCTTTGAGCCTTACCTTCTATCTCCACTTCGATCTCTCCTTCTGCAAGGACCACGAGCTCATCAGTCTTGTGGACAAAGTCAGCCCATACCTGTCCAGGAGGATCACGAAAGACACCGAAACTGTAGCCTCTCGAGAGCCAGTCTTGTTTGATTTGGTCAGGATTCATCTGTATGAGTCGATCATGCTATTGAGAAACCAAAAAGAGATAGGTCATCTCTTCTTTTGTTGTCTTTTTGGTAATCATTAAAATCTTCTGTAATGTTTTGAATAACGGTTTTGACTGTAGTTGATTGATTTATATGTTTAAGCA
>Ga0163108_10001180_pt1 | contig 19182 bp, 11 predicted proteins | sample Fk1155metaG_FD_109644 | JGI IMG/M metagenome (GOLD analysis project Ga0163108, IMG submission 109644) | Marine microbial communities from the Central Pacific Ocean - Fk160115 155m metaG | ecosystem: Environmental > Aquatic > Marine > Oceanic > Photic zone | place: The Central Pacific Ocean...
CGACAACGCAGCGAGAGCCTGGGGATCGGGGAGGAGGAGATGATCGAACGGGTGCGAGGGGCGGTGCCTCTGGGCCGATGGGGTGAACCCGAGGATATTGCCCGGATGGTGGGGTGGCTGGCGAGTCCGGCGGCGGGCTGGATGACCGGTGAAATTGTCAGAGTCAGCGGTGGCCTGGGAGGTGTTTCGGCCGCACCGCCGAAACGATCACGAACAGGAGACTAGAGAATGAATGTCGGGCGGATGCGTCAGGGTTTCACGCTGGTGTTGGCGCTGTTGCTGACGGGATCGACGGTCGACCGCGCGGCGAAGGCGGCCGGACCGGTCAAGGTCGTGGTCTGGGATGAACGACAGCCAAAGCAGAAGACGGCGTACCCGGATTTCCTGGGGAACCAGATTGCCGGGGCGCTTTCGAAACGGCCGGGTCTGTCGGTGAGATCGGTGGCGTTGGATGATCCCGGGCGAGGTATTTCCGAGGCGGTGCTGGATGACTGCCAGGTGTTGATCTGGTGGGGGCATGTGCGGCAGGGGCTGATCAAGCCCGACCAGGGGCAGCGGATCGTCAAGCGGATCCGCGCCGGCAAATTGTCGCTGATTGCTCTGCATTCAGCGCACTGGTCGACCCCGTTCATCGAGGCGATGAACGCACGCGCCGCCGATGACGCGCTCAGGCAGGTCCCCGCGAAATCTCGAGGCACCGCGATTGTCAACAGGTTGGCCCCCCTGCCCCCTCTCTACCGGGCGCCGAAGCGGGATACGGCTCTGACACCGGCGGCGACGTTTTTTCGCAACAAGCAGGGGCGATACGAGATCAGCCTGCGACTGCCCAACTGCTGTTTTCCCGCCTATCGTCCAGACGGCAAGCCCTCGACGATCACCACCCGGATGCCACGGCACCCGATTGCCCGGGGAATCCCTGGAAAATGGACCGTGGCGCACACCGAGATGTACGACGAGCCGTTTCATGTGCCGAAACCGGACCTGGTGATCTTCGAGGAACGCTGGGAGGCCGGTGAACGGTTTCGCAGCGGTAGCCTCTGGAATCTCGGCAAGGGCAAGGTCTTCTACTTTCGACCCGGCCACGAGACGTTCGGTGTGTACTTCGAACCGTTGCCGTTGAAGGTGCTCGAGAATGCCACGCGGTGGCTGGCCTCGGAGTTGCCCAAGCGATAGTCGTCGCCGCAGTCACTTTGAAACGGTCCTCGAGTCGGACCGAGTCGGCGACCGATGTCAATTCTGTTGGCCCGATGTCGGCCTCGTCGGCGTGACGTTTTGCCTGTTTGCTGTCTGTCCTTACCAATCGCCCTGCCGATCCGTGTCCGTTCTTGAACCCGCGCTAAACAATCCAGTCGAACCCGACGTCCGTCCGGTGCCGCGTCGGCGGTTGCATCCGGCCTGGGTGATGCTTGCGATGGGCACGGCGGGCATGTTCCTGTCGGCGCCCGGCCAGTCCTTCTCGGTCGCCGCGTTCATCGATCCGATGCTCGGCGATCTGGGAATTGGCCGCACATGGTATTCGGTGGCCTACCTCTGCGCCGGTTTGTGTGGAGGAATCGTCCTGCCCGGGATCGGCTTGCTGCTGGACCGGTTGGGGGCTCGTCTCATGCTTCCCCTGCTCGGCGTGCTTCTGGGGGCGGCCTGTCTCTGGATGTCCTCGATCAAGAGCCTGGCGGGCCTGTGCGTGGGATTCACGATGATCCGCTGCATTGGCCAGGGTGCGCTGACGCTCTCGGCCACCTGGCTTGTCGGTGAGTGGTTCCAGCAACGGCGTGGCCTGGCGATGGGGATCGTCGGGCTGGGTGGTGCCGTTTCGGTGATGACGATTCCCCAGATCAACGATGCCTTGATCTCAGAGTTTGGTTGGCGGGTGGCCTGGTCGTCGTTGGCGGGAATGGTCTGGGTCGGACTGGTCTTGCCAGCGCTGCTGCTGGTCCGGGATCGCCCCGAACCACTGGGTCTTTTCCCGGATGGCCGTTGGACCGAGGATCCGGTCGCCGGGCCGGATGCCGGCGAGTCCTCGAGTTCTGCTTCCGGGAGGAAATTCCGGGACATGTCGTTTGGCGTGCGGGATGCGCTGGCGCTGAGCAGTTTCTGGAAATTGCTGGCGGTGTGGTGTACGACGGCGATGGTCGGAACCGGTTTGATCTTTCACCAGGTGGACTTGCTGAGAACGCACGGGATTCCGCGGAACCAGGCCTTGTGGTTGCTGGGGCTGCAGGCGATGGTTGCCACGGTGACCGGCGTGTGGGCAGGGATCCTGACGGATCGAGGTCACGAGCGATATCTGTTGGCTGCCAGCATGTTGTTCCTGGGCAGTGGCGTGGGCCTGGTCCTGTGGCTGCCGTCACCGGGCTGGGTTGTGTTGTACGGGGGACTGCTGGGATTGCAGGGAGGCATCATTCGTACGGCCGGAACGGCGGTCTGGATCAACTACTACGGGCGAACCAACCAGGGAGCGATTCGTGGGGTGGCGATGGCGGCTGCGGTCGTGGCGGCCGCAGTTGGCCCCTTGCCGCTGGCTCTGTCGCTGGACCTGACCGGCAGTTACGCAACGGCCCTGGCCGTCTTTGCCGTGATCCCGCTGGTGTCGGGACTGTTGGTGCTCACCGCGCACCGGCCAGTGGGGGAGCCACTTGCGCCGATGACGATGCCCAGCCCGACCGGCTCGGAGGCGGCCTCGACCTAGCGGTTGGCAGAATTTCAGGCGACACTGCCAACGCGGACCCTAGGCGGGTACGGCAGCCCCGGAGGCGGCCACCGGGACCAGGTTGTCGTTGTCGTCGAATTCCATGTCGTGTGGACCGTCGAGAACCTCGAGGTCCTCGCGTGCGGCGATCTGGTCGGCGTAAGCGGCACTGACGAGTGTCTCGGAGACAAGCATCGTGTTGGTGATCTGGACCACCCGGGCGTTTTCGGGGTCGGTCAGTCCAATCGTGGGGATGACCGCCTCGATGCACTCCCGGTCGGTCTCGAAGGACATCGGCATCCCCGCCGCCGACGGGTGCCCGCCGGTCAGGGCGTTGATCGAGGTGACCCGTTGATCGACCGCGGCGACGGTGCGGTGGTTGGTGACCTCGGCCATGCCCAGTCCGCAGGCGTTGCCGTGGGTCTCCTCGGTCAGGCCCCGCACGAAGATCCGCTTGCAGGCCACCGAGTCGCGATCGGTGGCGGCGTGGTCATTGTACTTGCGACCGATCACGTTGGTGTCCATTCCCGAACCACTGACATTCTTGCCGATCTCGTCGATGATCAGCAGGTCGGTCACCTCAAACGGCAAACGCGGCATCCATTCCTTCGCCTGCCGGAGAAGCTCCTTTTCCCGTTCGAGAAAATCTGCGGGGGCCACCGCGGCAAGCTGGGCGGTTTCGTCAAATGCGTTTTCGACGATGGCCAGTCCGGCCACGACACCGCATTTGTTCAGCACGCTTTCGGCGACGGCGGTGACGATCTCCAGCCAACTGTAGTCCTGTATTGCCCGGTGGTAGATCTTGGCCCCCTCGTGTTTGCCCAGGCCAATCAGCATCATCTTATGGAGACCCGATTCGATCTCGCCGACAAATCCGGTGTGGGGTTTCACGCGACCACAGACCAGGACGTGGTCAGCTTCCCACGCATGACGATCAAAATGGACAGGAATTCCCTGGGGGGTTTCGTCGATGATCACGGTTTCCATCGTGGCGCGGATTTCCGCACCCGTGAATTCCTCGGTGATCCCATAACTCTCGATGATTTCCCGTTGGCCCTCGGCGGTGCCTCCACCGTGTGATCCCATCGCCGGGACAATGACTGGGACGGCGTCAATCGATTTGAAATAATCGACGGCGGCCTTGATGATCTCGGCGATATTGGCGATTCCCCGGCTGCCGGCCGAGATGGCAACTGTCTGGCCGGGGCTGATTGTCTCGCCGAGGTTCAGTCCCGACAGTTGGTCACAGACCTCGGCGTCGATGTCTGCGACGCGGGGAGAATCGAACTTCTGCTGAACCCTGAGCATTTTCGGCAGCATCATCGCGTGTTCCCTCCCGACGCCATTGGTACTCTCGGCAAGGCCACAGTCTAGAATTCCGCCACGAAATCGTCCACCGGGGAACAATCTGGCGAGAAACGATCAATCCAGGAGTTGTTTGGCGATTCTCGCCGGGCGTTGAGCGACGAGCTATACTGGTACGGACAGGACAGGAGATGCGTCGGCGTGGTGTCGTGACGCGCGAGTTGTCTTCGCCCGTCGAGGATTCGGGAAACCGACGCATGGCAACATTTCCCTCGCCGCGACTGGAACGGGAAGAACTGGTGGTGACCGCAGGAGTGCGGATTCCTCTGCGTGAGTTCGACTTCGAGTTCATGCGGAGTTCCGGCCCCGGTGGCCAGAACGTCAACAAGGTCAATACGAAGGTCAGGTTGCGGTGGTCGGTTGCAGGCTCGTCGAGCATCACTGAATCGCTGCGGGAACGGATTCAAGACAAGTACCGGCGACGGATCACCGTGGAAGGTGAATTTCTGGTCACCAGCCAGAGGTTCCGTGACCAGGAACGAAACCGCGCCGACTGCCTCGAAAAACTCGCTGGACTAATCCGCGATGTTGCCGTTGCCAGGCGAACGCGGCGACCGACGCGGCCAACCCGCGCTTCGAAAGAGAGACGGCTGGACCAGAAACGCCGCCGCTCCCGACGCAAACAACTGCGGCGTTCCCCCGGTGATCAGGAGTAGCGGCACCGGCGAGGTCTACAGCAGTGCCGACGAGTCTTTGACCGGGTGACCCGGCCGACGATAGGTCTTGTCGTATCGATGGCCTCTTGGGTATGGTCCCGTCGTTGAGAGGGCGGCGCGGAGTCGTAAGTTTTCGGGGCCGGGATGGCTTCGGAATGAGTTGCCAGGGAGTCAGGCATGACGACAGGACGGTTGGTTGTTCACTCGATGATCGTGCTGGCGGCCTGCGTGATGGGATTTGCGATGGGGCGTTGGTCGCAGTCGGAGGTCGGGCGGGTCGATGCCAGTCACGGTCGGTTCTCCGATGCGAACCCGAACCACGAGCGTACCTGGGAACGTGATGTGGCCGGGTCACTGGGGGGATCGTTGGCGGTGACCGGAGATACGTTGAGCGATGATTCTGATGGGCCGCGTTCACCCGCCGACGACGGACCACCTCGCGAGTACTTTCCCGAAACGGTTGTTTCACCGTCGCTGCCCCCAGCTGTTCCCGGCCGATTTCCGGCGACCGGACTCGCCGAGCCGGTTGGTGATTCCGGCCGGTCGGCAACACGCGACCAGGTGCGGACTCTGATCGAGAAGGAACTACCGTCTGCCAGCAACGCTGATAAACAGGTGTGGGTCGACGAGTTGCAGGGGTTGCCGCTTGAGTCGGTGCGCGAGATCCTGTTGCTGAAGAAGGTTCTGGGGCCCCTGGGGCCGCAGTCGATCCCCGAGAGTTCCTCGGATGCGGCGGCGGAATCCGCGAAGGATCGATGAGATACTTGACGCTGCACCCGTTGTTGGTGTATTTTCCCTTGATGTCTAACGCGCAAGTCGGAGATTATGTGTCTTGGGAATGGCGCGATTCCCCTCGGACATGTAATAAAGAGGTTTGTTGAGCGAACAACGCGAAATTGCGATGGAGTCGGGATGGCTCGCGTCGCCGGATAACCAAGGGAGATGAGGCTGATGACTCGTAAACCAAGTCGACGCGATTTTCTGTACGCTGGATACCTGGGTGGTGTGGGCCTGACAATGGCCGACCTGTTCCGGATGGAACAGGCAAAGGCGGACCAGAAGTTCTACGAGAGCAAGGAAGGGACTGCCAAGTCAGTCATCTTCATCTTCTTCCCCGGTGGCCAGTGTCACCAGGAGACTTTTGATCCGAAGCCGTACGCACCGCTGGAATTTCGTGGTCCGATGAGTTCGATTGCCACGAAGGTTGCCGGTGGCCGACTCAATGAGACGTTGAAGAACACGGCCCAGATCGCCGACAAGATCACCGTTGTCAACTCCCACACGCACGGTGAGGCCGCTCACGCACGTGGGACTCACAACATGTTCACCGGCTACCGTCCGAGCCCGGCTTTGGAGTTTCCGAGCATGGGTACGGTCGTCTCCAAGGAGTTTGGCCCGCGGAAGAACCTGCCGCCTTACGTGTGCATTCCCAGCCAGCCGAATCGTTTTGCCGGCACGGGATACCTTCCCAGTTCCTATGCTCCGTTCAGTCTGGGATCGGACCCAGCCAGCGGAAGTTTCACCGTCAAGGACCTGAAACTGCCCGGTGGTGTCGATGACAAGCGGTTCACCCGCCGGCGGACGATCCTGGGTGCGGTCAACGATTACTTCGCGACCCGCGAGAAGGCCGATTCGCTCGATGCGGTCGATACCTTCTATGATCGGGCCTACTCGCTGGTCAGTTCCAAGGCGGCTCGCGAGGCGTTCGACATTGCCAAGGAGCCGAAGAAACTTCGCGACGAGTATGGTCGCAACTCGGCCGGACAACGGATGCTGATGGCCCGTCGTCTTGTCGAAGCCGGTGTTCGCTTCGTGACCCTGACCTATGGCGGTTGGGATATGCACGGCAACATCGCCGGTGGCATCCGTGGCCAGATGCCGCCGTTCGACCAGGCCTATGCCCGGCTGATTCGTGACCTCGACGAGCGTGGTTTGCTCGACTCGACGATGGTCTGCACGGCATCGGAGTTCGGTCGCACACCGAAGATCAACGGCAACGCCGGTCGAGACCACTGGCCGAAGGTGTTCAGTTCGGTCATGGCTGGCGGTGGCATCAAGCGTGGGTCGGTCTACGGATTGTCCAACGCCACGGCCAGCGAGCCCGAGGAAGATGCCCTGGGTGTCGAGGACTGGGCGTGCACGATCTACAAGTGCATGGGCATCACCTCGGACAAGGAGTTGATGGCGCCCGGCGACCGTCCCATTGAAATCGTCAAGGGCGGAAAGGTTCGAAGCGAATTGCTGGCCTAGTGCCGGCGGGCCCTGCTGCTTTGATCATGAACAGTTGCGGGCCACGTCCGGGATCGGGCGTGGCCCGTCGTTTTACACACCGGTTGCTGTCGCGAGTCGATCCTGCCGGGATCACGCGATAGAGCCGGCAGAGTTTCCTACAAAAAAATACACGAAATTCCTTCCCCGTTCCCCACCCTTTCGGCGTTACCATGGAGCCTCGTCACACGACGTGAACGAGACCGAATCGCCGGCCCGGAGAAACGATCCATGCGACAATCCACTCCACGACTGCTTGGTGCACTGCTGCTGGCCCTGGCCATTGCCTTGCCGGTCCAGGCAGCATCTCCCTCCCTGGGTTCGATCGGTCCGCGTGGTGTGCAACGCGGCGTCGAGAACGAGATGACCTTCAACGGAGGTCGGCTTCAGGACGCCAAGGAGATCTTCTTCTACAGTCCGGGCTTTGAAGTGGTGAAATTGGTGGCGACTGGCGGAAACGTCAAGGCCACCGTCAAGGTATTGCCCAACTGTCGACTGGGTCAGCACGTTGCCCAGGTTCGCACGGCCAGTGGAGTCAGCGAGTACAAGACGTTCTATGTCTTGACATTCGCAACGACCGCCGAGAAGGAACCCAACAGTGACTTCCTGTCTCCGCAACCGGTTCCGCTGAACATCACCGTGACCGGTGTCGTTCAGAACGAGGATGTCGATTACTACGTGGTCGAGGCCAAGAAAGGGCAGAGAATCGCTGCCGAGATCGAGGGGATGCGTTTGGGGACGGCACTGTTTGATCCCTACGTCGCGATCCTCAACGCCAAGCGATTCGAACTCGCCAGCGCCGACGACTCACCACTGGTCTTCCAGGACGCGGTTGTGTCGGCGGTCGCACCCGAAGACGGTCGTTACATGATCGAAGTCCGTGAGAGTGCCTACGGTGGCAACGGCGGCTGTCGTTACCGGCTGCACATCGGCACGTTTCCGCGACCCACGGCGGTTTATCCGGCCGGTGGCCAACTGGGCCAGGAGGTCGAGGTGACGTTCCTGGGTGATGCCAGTGGGCCGTTCAAGCAGAAATTCAAGCTGCCCAGCGAATCCCGTGAACTGTTCGAACTCGAACCGAAAAGCGGTGCCCAGGTCGCTCCGTCGGGCAATCGGTTCCGACTGTTCCCGCACGGGAACAACCTCGAAACCGAGCCCAACGACGAAATCGCCAAGGCGACGCCCGGCGTACTGCCCAAGGCATTCAACGGTGTGATCGGGAAGGCCGGGGACATCGACTACTTCAAGTTTGCGGCGAAGAAGGGGCAGGTGTTTGACATCGAGTGCTACGCGCGGCGAGTTCGCAGTGGACTCGACCCCGTGATGAATCTCTACAAGGCCGACGGCGGCGGAATTGCCGGGAACGACGATTCCCGGGGCCCGGACAGCTTTTTCCGTGTCACGATTCCAGCCGACGGCGACTACCTGTTGCGGATCACCGACCACCTCGGCCGGGGAGCCAAAGACTTCGTGTACCGCGTCGAGATGACTCAGCCCAAGCCTCGATTGACGACGAGTATCCCCAGGTTCAGTCGCTACGGGCAGTACCGTCAGTGGATCATCGTCCCGCGTGGTAACCGTTTCGCTACGATGATCAACTTCGGTCGCAGCAACTTCGGTGGCGCCTTGAGCTTGTCACCAACGGACTTCCCCAAGGGGATCACGATCCACGCCGAGACGTTGGCTAACGGCGCCAACACGCTGCCGGTCGTCTTCGAGGCCGCCGCCGACGCACCTATCGCCGGATCACTAAGTCAACTCACTGCCAAGCATGCCGATCCCAAACAGGCGATTGCCGGCGGGTACCGCAACAACGGGATCTTCATCATGGGCGGTCCCGGCCAGTCGGTCTACTGGAGCGTCAACGTCAATCGCGTACCGGTTTGCGTCGTCGACGAGGTGCCCTTCAAGCTCAGCATCGTGCAGCCGAAGGTGCCGATTGTTCGCAACGGTTCGATGCAGCTGAAACTCGTCGTGGAAAAGAAGAAGGGCTGGGACGAAGCGATCAACGTTCAGTTCCCGTTCCGACCGCCGGGGATCGGTGCCTCGAGCAGCATCACGATTCCCAAGGGCAAGAACGAAGGTTTCTACTCGCTGTCGGCCAACGGTGGGGCCGGGGTCCGCAAGTGGAAGGTTTATGCTCTGGGAAGTGCCAATGCCGGTGGGACCGCCTGGGTGTCAAGCCAGTTGGCGACGCTCGAAGTGGCGTCTCAATTCGTCACCTTCTCGATCCAGAGAGCGGCGACCGAGCAGGGCCAGTCAACCGAGATCGTGGCCAAGGTCAACCAGAACACTCCGTTCCCGGGCCAGGCGAAAGTCGAACTGCTGGGTTTGCCCAACGATACGACCACCGTGGTCAAGATGATTACCAAGGACACCAAGGAACTGGTGTTCCCGGTCAAGACTGCTAAGAACACCCGTCCCGGCACTCACAAGAGTGTCTTTTGCCGGGTGACGATCACACGGGATGGCGAACCCATTCTGCACTCCAACGTCGGAGGAACGCACCTGCGGGTCGACAAGCCGTTGCCCCCGAAGAAGAATGCCCCGCCGAAGCCGAAGGTCGTTGCCAAGAAGGCGCCAGCGAAAAAAGCGCCAGCCAAGAAGAAGGTTGTTCGGTTGACGCGATTGCAGAAGCTGAGGTTGGAAGCAAAGAAGAAGCAGGAAGCCGCCGGTGGTGGTGGCTCGAAGTAGACCGGGAGACCCAGCGGTCGCCCGCGTCCTGGAAACGGAACAAAGAACCGAGATTCATCGATAAGCGAGTCGGAAGACTCCTCACGAGGACCTGAGCTCATGCGATTCCCGCGCATCTATTCGATCTTCACACTTCTGTTGGCGATGGCCCTGCCGGTTTCGGCCGCCGACTCGCCGATCACTTCGGTCACTGTCTATCCGGCGGCGGTCAAGCTGACGACGAATCGAGACCGGCAATCGTTGATCGTGCAGGCCGTCTTTGCCAATGGCCTGACCCGGGACGTGACCAAGGAGGCGAAGTTCACGCTGGCCAATGCGAAGCTGGCCAACGTGTCCGGAAGCACGCTGACACCCAAGGCCGACGGCAAGAGCGAACTCGCGGTCGTCTACGGCGGTCGCACGATCAAGGTGCCCGTCGAGGTCGAAAAGGCCACCGAGGATCGGCCGATCAGTTTTCGTCTGGACGTGATGCCGGTGTTCATGAAATCCAACTGCAATACCGGCAGTTGTCATGGTGCGGCCAGTGGCAAGGATGGTTTTCGCCTGTCATTGTTCGGGTTTGATCCGGCCGGCGACCATTACCGGTTGACACGAGAGCTTCCCGGAAGACGGTTGAACCTGGCGATTCCCGCGTCGAGCCTGATGATGGAGAAGTCGGTTGGAGCCGTTCCGCACACCGGCGGAAAGCGGTTCGCCACTGACAGCGAGCTGTATGCCACGCTGGATCGATGGTTGAAAGTCGGCGCCCCCGATGATGCGAAGGCCGTTCCGGCCGTGACCGCTCTGGAGTTGTATCCGAAAGAAGCCGTGCTCGACGGCGAAGGATCCTTGCAGCAACTCAACGTGCTGGCCCGTTACGCCGACGGGACGACGCGAGACGTTACCCCCCTGTCGGTCTTCCTGACCAGCAATGGCGTGTCGGCCGAGATGTCGCAGTCGGGCCTTGTTACCGCGCACGCCCGTGGCGAAGCCTTCGTGATGGCCCGGTTCGAGACGAAGACCGCCGGATCGCGATTCATCGTCCTGCCCAAGGGGCTGCAGTACAAGGATCCCAAGACCCCCGAGTACAACTATGTCGACACGCTGATTCATCGCAAACTCGGTCAACTTCGGATCATTCCCTCGGAAGTCTGCCAGGACGAGATCTTCCTGAGACGAGCCTACCTCGACGTCGTTGGTGTTCTGCCGACATCTGACGAGTACGCCCGATTCATGAACAAGACGCCGGCCGCCGAGGCGTTGTTGGTCAAGAGAACCGCGGCGCAGGCCGAGGCCGTCAAGGCCGAAAAGGCGAAACTGGCTGCGGTCACCACGGCAGCGGCCGCCTTAGCCGCTGCGGACAAAGTGCTGGCCGCGGCGCGGGCGAAAGCAGCTGACGCCAAGGATGATGCGGCCAAGAAAGCCTTTGTCGCAGCCCACGCGGCACAAGCGGCGGCGGCGAAGGCATCCGTAGCTGCGGTCAAGGCCTCCGAGATCGCCTTGCTGGCTCGCCAGCAGGCGGGTGTCGAGGTGGCCAACGCGCAGTCGGGAATCGCCTATTCCAAGGATCCCAAGAAACGCGAGCGGCTTGTTGACGATCTGCTCAACCGCAAGGAATTTGTCGAGATGTGGGTGATGAAGTGGGCCGAGTTGCTCACGATCCGGACGTCCCGGCAGGTCAGTTACAAGGCCATGTTGCAGTACTACAACTGGCTCAACGAACGGATCGCCAACAATGTTCCGATGGACGTGATGGTCCAGGAGTTGCTCGGCGCCAATGGTGGCACGTTCACCAATGCGGCAACCAACTATTATCAGAATGAGACCAACACGCTGAAGGTCGCCGAAAACGTCGCACAGGTCTTCATGGGGATGCGAATCCAGTGCGCCCAGTGCCACAACCATCCGTTCGACCGCTGGACGATGGACGATTACTACAGCTTCGGTGCGTTCTTTGCCCAGATCGGTCGCAAGCGTGGTGAAGATCCTCGCGAGACGATTGTCTTCAACAGTGGCGGCGGCGAGGTGCGGCACCTGGTCGGTGGCCGCGTGATGAAACCGAAATTCCTGGGGGGGGTTTACCCCGATACCGCCGGCAAGGACCGTCGTGTGATCATGGCCAAGTGGTTGGCGTCCGATCAGAACGCCTACTTCGGCCGCAACCTGGCCAACATCGTCTGGGCTCACTTCCTGGGCAAGGGGATCATCAACGAGGTTGATGACGTGCGGGTCAGCAATCCGCCGGTCAACGAGGCCTTGATCACCGAACTGGCCAAGCGGTTCAGTGGCTACAAGTATGATTTCAAGAAGCTGGTCCGGGATATCTGTGTCTCACGGACTTATCAGTTGGCCACTCAGACCAACAAGAGCAATGAAAAGGACGGCACCAACTTCTCGCACGCATTCCTGCGACGGATGCGAGCCGAGGTGCTTTTCGATGCAATCAGCCAGGTCACCGAGACCAAGAACAAGTTCGGGGGACTGCCGCTGGGAGCCCGGGCCGTGCAGATCTCCAACGGCAACACGAGCAACTACTTTCTGACGACCTTTGGTCGTGCCAAGCGGGAAAGCGTGTGTGCCTGTGAGGTCAAGATGGAGCCGAACCTCTCGCAGGCACTGCACCTGCTCAACGGCGACACGGTCAACAGCAAGATCAAGCAGGGTAACGTGATCGGCAAGATGACTGACCAGGGACAATCGCACAAACAGGTCATCGAGTCCCTCTACGTCCGCTGCCTGGCCCGTATGCCCACCGCGAAAGAACTGACGACAATTGATTCCGTGTTGAAGGCCGAAAAGGACAAGAACGGTGTCCTCGAGGATGTCTTCTGGTCGTTGTTGAATTCGCGTGAGTTCCTCTTCAATCACTAGATCCGTTCCAGACCACCTGACCATCGCTGCCTGCCCTGTTTTCCGGACCCGCATCGGATCCAGGTCCCGTTTTCAGGCGGTGCTGTTCTAGACTGGACCGATGACGAAGTTTGCCCACGCTGCTCCCTCCCTTTGTTCCCGCCGACTCTCACTCCCACGCTGTTGGAGCCCTGTGATGACTCGTTTTCTGAGTGCGGTACTCGTTCTTGTGATGGCGTCCAGCGGTCTGTCTGCGGACAAGAAGCCGACTCCCAAGGATGTCAAGAAGGTTACTTACGACGAGCACATCCGGCCGATCCTGAAGGCGCGGTGCTTCAGTTGTCACGGGCAGAACAAGAAAGAGGGAGCGTTGGACCTGTCGTCCTACGCCGCGATGCGTGTTGGTGGAGGAAGCGGTGAAGTTGTCGAGCCGGGTGCCGCAGACGACAGCTACCTGTGGAGCCTGATCACTCACGAAGCCGAACCGTTCATGCCGCCGAAGTCGGACAAAATGCCGGCCAAGGAACTGGCCCTGTTCAAGGCCTGGATTGATGGTGGCACGCTGGAGAATTCCGGGAGCAAGTTTGTTCGCAAGAAGCCCAAGTTCAATCTCGCCCTGGATGCCCCTTCGACCGCGCGGCCCAAAGTTCCCGCCTTTCCCGACCGATTGTTGCTGAGACCGACGGTTGTCACGCAGCGGACCACCGCGATTACCGCGTTGGCGACCAGTCCATGGGCGCCTTTGTGTGCCGTGGCCGGACAGACCCAGATCTTGCTCTACGATACCCGCTCGCTGGAACTCGTCGGTGTCTTGCCCTTCCCCGAGGGAATCGCGCACACGCTGAAGTTCAGCCGTAATGGCAGCCTGTTGCTGGCCGGTGGCGGTCGCGGTGCGGCCGCGGGAATGGCGGTGGTCTGGGACGTGAAGACCGGGAAGCGGATTTTCGAGATCGGCGAGGAACTCGACGTGGTCTTCGGGGCCGACATCAGTTCCGACCAGACCAAGATCGTGCTGGGAAGTGCGGGCAAGGTCGTCCGTTGTTTCTCGACGGCGGATGGTGAACTGCTGTGGGAGGTGCCCAAGAAGCACAACGACTGGATTTACTGCTCGGCGTTCAGCCCCGACGGCGTGCTGGTGGCGACCAGCGATCGTGCCGGCGGACTGCTTGTCTGGGAAGCTGACAACGGCCGATTGTACCTCGACCTGCGTGGTCACGGTGGAGCTGTGACCGGGCTGAGCTGGAGAGCTGATTCGAACATCCTCGCCTCTTGCGGCAGAGACGGCACGATTCGGTTGTGGGAGATGGAGAACGGTCGCCAGGTGAAGAGTTGGGGTGCGCACGGTGGCGGGACCTTCATGGTGGAATTCTGCCGTGACGGCAACCTCGCCTCAGCTGGGCGTGACAAGATCACCAAGCTCTACAAGCAGGACGGCGGCCAGATCCGTGCATTTCCTGCCCTGCCTGACCTGGCCCTGGAGGTCACCTACTGTGACGAAACCAAGCGAGTGATCGCTGGTGATTACTCGGGAGCCGTCCGCGTCTACAACGGGACCGACGGAAAACTGATCGGTGAACTGACGGTCAATCCGGCCGGACTGGAAACACGACTCGCTGACGCCGGAAAATTGCAGGTGTCGACCAAGGCTGATAACGACAAGCAGCAAACCGCACTGAAGGCGGCCCAGGCGGCGGCGAAGAAGGTCAAAGCCGACCTGGATGCTACCAACAAGTCGATCTCGACTCTGCAGGCCAAGGAAAAGACGCTCGCGGCCAACATGAAGACGTACCAGGCCACGGCCAAGACGTTGACTGGTGAGCAAGCCGCCGCCGCAAAAATTGTCGCGGCCCTGGCCCCCGTGGTCCCGTTGCTCAAGGAAGCCGAAGCCAAGGCCAAGGCCACTGCGGCCAAGGCGACCGGCGACAAGGAACTCGCCCAGGCTGCGGCCAGTCTGAAGACCCTGCTTGCCAAGCGGACGGCCACCTTGTCAACGGCCAAGAAGACCAACGAGGTCAAGACCAAGGCCTTGACCAAGACCAAGGCAGACCTGGCCAATGCCCAGAAGGAAGACAAGACCACCAAGGCCACGCTGGTTCAGTCCAAGAAGCGTGCCGTGACACTGACGAAAGCGATGAAGCCGGCAAACGAAAAAGCGACTGTTGCCGGAAAGGCCGCGGCAGCCTCGGCTGGCGCGTACGCCGCGGCGGTCAAGTCGCTTGCCCGCTGGAAAGACGAAATCGAGTTCGCGAAGGTCGTCGACGTGCTGACCCAGCGTGAGACGGCACACAACAAGGTTGCCGACGTGTTGGCGCAGGCCGAGGGAGAACTCGGCGTTCTCAAGAAAGGGCTCGCTCAACGCAATCTTGCTGCCGCCGCGGCCGAGAAGGCCTACAAGGCAGCTGTCGCCGACGTGACCAAGGCGACCAAGGGCGTCACCGACGCCGAGGCGACGCACAAGGTTGCGGTCAAGGTCGTCGCGTCCCTGGAAGCTGCGATTCCCCTGCTCAAAGAGGCGCAGGCCAAGACCGCCGCTGCGGCCAAGGCCAGTGGTGACAAGGAACTCGTCCAGGCCGCGGCCGGACTCAAGACAGTTGTTGACAAGAAAGTGGCTGCTCTGGCGACCGGAAAGAAGACGGTAGTCACCCGCAAAACCGAAATCGACAAGGCGAAGGTTGTGTTGACGGCGATGCAGAAGGTCGCCAGCGGAAAACAGGCCGGCGTGACCGCCGCCAAGAAACGCGTGACCGACCAGGCGGCGCTGATCAAGCCGGCCGAGACAAAAGCGGCAGCGGCCAAGACGACCGCCGCCGCCTCCAAGGCTCAGCTCGACGCCGCCCAGAAACAGGTAGACGGTTTCAAGGCCAAGACGGCCGCGGCTGGCAAGCCCGCCCCCAAGACGGCCGCCAAAGCGGGCTGACGGGACCGAGATGCCCACGCGGATCCTCAGTATCTCGGGCCTGCGTGGTGTCGTCGGGGACGGTCTCGAACCCGGGTTTCTCACGCTGTATGCACGGGCGCTGGGGCGATCGGTCGCCGGTGGTGTGGTCGTGATCAGTCGTGATGGGCGCGAGACCGGTCCGATGGTCCGGGACGCGGTCCTCGACGGACTGGTGGCCGAAGGTTGCTCGGTTCTCGATGCTGGGGTGGCCGCGACGCCAACCTGCGGCCTGCTCGTACGGCGGTTGAACGCCGCGGCGGGCCTGCAGATCACCGCCAGCCATAACCCGGCCGGATGGAACGGGCTGAAACCATTCGATCGGTCCGGCCGCGTGTTTGATGGCGACCAGGGGGCCCGGCTGATCGCGATGATCGAATCGATCGACGACGAACCCGAAAAGCTGTGCTGCAGTTCCAGGCCCGTTCCCGAATCGATCAGCGATCCTGGTGGCCCGCATCTCGAGGCCGTGCTGGGCATTGTCGATGTCGAGGCGATCCGGGCGCGTCGACTGAAGGTCGTGCTCGATTGCAATCACGGATCCGGTGCCGTGCTGGGACCGGATCTGCTCGAAGAACTCGGTTGCGAAGTGTCCGTGCTGGGAGACACGCCCGACGGCCGGTTTGAACATATGCCCGAGCCACTCGAGGAGCATCTTGGCGGGTTGTGTCGGGCCGTCGTCGAATATCAAGCCGATGTTGGGTTTGCCCAGGATCCGGATGCCGACCGACTGGCGATCGTCGATGAAACCGGACGCTATATCGGGGAGGAATTGACGATGGCCCTGGCGACTGATCGTGTGTTGGCAACGCGGCCGGGTCCGGTTGTCGTCAACGGTTCCAGTAGCCGGGTGACGCACGATGTCGTGGCCCGTTACCCGGGAAGTTCCTTTCACCGGTCACATGTCGGTGAGGCCAACGTCGTGGCGAAGATGGACTCTGTCGATGCGGTCCTGGGCGGAGAAGGCAATGGCGGAGTGATCGATCCACGTGTCGGCTGTATCCGTGACAGTTTTGTCGCGATGGCGTTGGTGCAGGAAGGGCTGGCGATCGAGAAGTGCCGATTGTCGGAGTGGGTTGACGGATTTCCGGTCTACGCAATCGTCAAGCAGAAGGTCCCCTGCCCCGCCGAGCGTGTGGCCGACGCCGTGGCCGTGCTCGGCGAACTGTTCGACGATGAGAGAGTGACCGCTGGCGACGGATTGCGGTTGGATTGGGACGACCGATGGGTCCAGGTTCGAGGCAGCAACACCGAGCCGATTGTCCGGGTGATTGCCGAGGCACCCGAGGAAGCGGTGGCACGCGGGTTGTGTGAGACCGCAATGAACCGGATCCGCACAATGCTCTAGTTGTCAACAGGCGTGTCGAGACGGTCTTGAGGCACTCGAGCATCCCCGCTTTCTGGGCCCCAGCGCTTTCCACGTCAATCAGATGACAATGCTGCCGCCAGTGCATCGGGGTCATAAACGCAGCCACCCCACGTTCCGCCGGCCAGTTGCTGCAACAACGCCCAAAGTCGCGTTTCCGGTGGCAGATCAGGATCGGCGGCGAGTTCGGCGGATTGTTTCCGGGCGGCCAGGCATTTGGCACCCTGCTGAGCATCGAATCGCTCTTCGCCCTCGCCGACGAAGTCGACGCGGCCGGAGAGTTGGTTGGTATCGATCGAGATCTGGATGATGTCGTCGTCACGAAGTTTGCCGATCGGGCCTCCGGCGAGTGCTTCGGGGCCGACGTGACCGATGCAGGCCCCGGTTGAAACGCCGGAAAACCTGGCATCGGTGATCACTGCAACATGCTTGCCGAAGTCCAGGTAACGCAGGGCCGCAGTGATCTGATAAGTTTCTTCCATTCCCGCACCCAGCGGGCCACGACAGATCAGGACGATGATGTCACCTGCCTGGATCGGTCGTTCGGACTGCCCCTTGATTGCAGCGATCGCGGCCTTCTCGGTGGTGAACACCCGGGCCGGGCCAATTTTGCGATAGACGCCGTCGTCATCGACGACGTCTGGGTCGATGGCGGTGCTCTTGATCACCGAACCTTCCGGTGCGAGGTTTCCGACGGGGAATGTGACCGTACTGGTCAGGCCTCGTTGGCGGGCGTCGTCGGGCGAGAGGATCACGTCGTCGGGGTCGACACCATCTCGGGACGCGAGCAGTTCGCGGACCTGTTGTCTCCGAGGCGAGTTCTCCCACCACTCGAGTGACTCGCCCAGAGAACGGCCGGTGACAGTGGTTGCGTCCAGATGCAACAGTTCCAGATCTCGTAGCTGAAGCATCAGTTCGGGGACGCCGCCGGCGAGAAAGAAACGGATGGTGGGATGCCCGACGGGACCGTTGGGCAGGACGTCGACCAGTCGTGGGACGCGGCGGTTGATCCTGTTCCAGTCATCGACGCTGGGCCTTGAAAGGCCGGCGGCAAAGGCAACTGCCGGCAGGTGCAGCAGCAGGTTGGTCGACCCACCGCAGGCGGCATGCAGGACCATGGCGTTTTCGATTGCCTGTTCGGTGACGATCTCGCTGACACCGATGTTTCGGTCAGCCAGTTGCGCGAGCGCCCGGGCGCTACGAATGGCATTGTCGATCCAGATGGCTTGCCCGGAAGGGGCAAGGGCTGCGTGCGGCAGGGTCATGCCCAGTGCCTCGGCAATCACCTGCGAGGTGCCGGCGGTCCCCAGGAACTGGCAACCGCCTCCCGGTGACGCACAGGCGCGGCAGCCGACCTCGGCAGCGTGTTCGAGTGAAATCTCGTCGTGTGCGAAGCGTGCGCCGATCGATTGGACCTTGCCCGCATCCTCTCCCTGCTCCGGCGGCAGCGTGACGCCTCCGGGGACGATGATCGTCGGCAGCTGATGATGAGAGGCCAGAGCGATCATCATCGCTGGCAGTCCCTTGTCACAGGTCGCCACGCCGAGCACACCGCCGCGAGTCGGCAGCGAGCGGATCAGCCGGTTCAGGACCATGGCGGCGTCGTTGCGATACGCCAGGCTGTCCATCATCGCCGTCGTTCCCTGTGAGCGGCCATCACAGGGATCACTGACAAAAGCGGCAAACGGGAGTTTCTCGAGCCGGTCGAACTCACGGGCCGCCGACTGCATCAACAGACCGACTTCCCAATGACCGGTGTGGTAGCCCAGGGCAATCGGCTGCCCGTCGTCACCGCGGATTCCACCGAGCGTGCCGAGGATCAGAAACTGCTGCCGTGTCAGTTGCTGGGGATCCCATCCCATGCCGGCGTTTTGGGTCATGCCGAAGATGTCGCCGCTGGGGCGGTTCCGCAGCATATCGTCGGAAAGCGGGAGGGCGCCCTCGGGGCCGGGAGCTGCCGTACGGATGTCGAGGAGCCCCGGATCGTCTGAGTCCATCAACTCGGTCAGCGACAATGGCATCAGGCCGAATCCGCCAGGAAGGGAAACAGCCGGCCGATGGCCTCGTCATCGAGAGCCGCGCCATATTCACACGGTTCGAACGCCTCGATCCACGACATCGCCCCACCCTGCTCGGCGCCGTACTGGTCGACGAGCAGGTCACGGTGTCGATCGGCGCGGGGCGCAATCCAGTCGTGGTATTTTTGTTTCACGTAATCGCGGCGGCCGGCTTCATCGTCGGGGACCACGTCGTCGGGCCACATGTTGTGCGGCAGCCATTCGAAGAACTGGCTGGTGTGGCAACACAGCATCGAGACAACCGAGTCGATGACCGGCTCGACGTTGACGGCAATTGTCGGGGAGAACGGATAGGGCCGCGTGAA
>Ga0163108_10001182_pt1 | contig 19165 bp, 9 predicted proteins | sample Fk1155metaG_FD_109644 | JGI IMG/M metagenome (GOLD analysis project Ga0163108, IMG submission 109644) | Marine microbial communities from the Central Pacific Ocean - Fk160115 155m metaG | ecosystem: Environmental > Aquatic > Marine > Oceanic > Photic zone | place: The Central Pacific Ocean...
TCAAATCCAATTGAGTAGATATTGTTCCCCTCCGCTCCGTCCTCATTCAAAGGCCTTGTTTCATCCCAGTTCAAGCCATCGTAACCGTTCCTGAATCCGGTCCCAAATAATTCAACAGGAGAAACTGTGTCATCAACCCCGTTGTACAATGAATAATTATCTCTAGTGCCGTCGTACTCGAATTGCTCGTCGAATGCCACCGTTGCTTGAATCGTCACCGACTTGATTTTGTATTGTTCCCTATTCAACCCCACAGGAATGACTCCACTGGTGTCATACCCCAAAACCATCTGGCCGTAACGAATTGCTCTTAGGTCATCCCCTTCGCCTGTTAAATAACCAAATAACGGTGCCAATGTTCTCTTGCCCGGAGTCGAGTTACGTGGATAAGTCCAGCGATCGTCGCTGGGGTTATCGATGGCAACTGCCTGCTGTTTATTGAAATCAAATTTTATATTCACCAACTTACTAACTTTCACCGAAACCAATGACATGTGAGGGCCTGAAGCACCGAACTCGATTGTGTAAGCTGAAATATTGCTGCCGCCTAAATCAAAGTTAAACTGACTGATTATTTCATATCCATGGCCTGATCTTTTTCTCGCAATTTCGCTATAAGAGCCAGAACGTTCAATGTCACCCGATTTCAGAGTGACTTGATTCGTATCCATCGGAGAACCTGATGTCCACACTTGCAAGACAACCTGACTGATATCGCCCTCCACAGCATCGTCGATTACAAAACTGCTTGCCGCTCCCGGGTGATAGATGTTTCCCCCAGAAACCAGCATCCCCCCCGGCACTGACTGTTTAAGCAGCGCGCCAGAATCTATGGAGACCTCATTACTCCCCTCCATGTCGGGTGCATTCCAATCACCATACGCCTCTGTAAATGTAATCCAACCGTCATAAATCCAACCAGGCTTATCTAACTGATTAAAACCTAATTCAGTGATTACTTGAACTAAGTCCAAGCGCAGAGCAACCAGACTCATGTGCGCCCCACTCGCCTTGAACTCGATGCTATAGTCCTCACCCTCCACCTTGCTCTCACCTAGGTCGAAACTGATCAGACTAATCACTCCAGCATCCCCACTGCCTACCTCGCTGCTCGTCCCTTTTACCTCCAAATCACCCGACTTGAAAACGTAACTACCTGAATCCACCGGCGACCCAGCAGACCATACCTGCAGGGTAATCTGGCTCAGAACACCTTCAATGCTCCCACTCACCTCGAATACGCTAACACCCCCAGGGTTGTAAATATTACCACCACCGGTAGCCATCGCTCCGGGTGTTTTTTGTGTCAGCTTTGCCTTCTGACTACTGCCTGCTACATCAGCAACATTCCCTGGCTCTCCATATCCAACTGTCAACTTCTGCCACTCCTCAAACTCGCCCCCCTCAATTCCTAAATCTTTGAAACCAAACTGTTGCGCGTTTACGGTCAAAACTGTGGTCACCGCAGCAACCCAGAGTACGATTCTTGATATTAATTTATTATACATATATTTGAACTATATTAATTTGCTTTTGTTATATTGAGGTACTCTTTTTTGGATGGGACTTCCGAAAACCGCAAAGTCGATGAAAAGGGGTAACGCGATGTAACGAGCATTTCATCGCGTCTCCCTCTCATCTTGAGCGTTGTACTTATCTTGTTGAGCGTTGTACTTACCTTTTGCGTTGGTTTCATTCTCACTCCGAAGTTTTCGGAAGCACCCAAAAGTTAAAATTAACTTCAAACCCACATAATTATCACACCTACAAAACGAGGCACCTTCAGTAGTGGCATATTGACGGAAGACACAATTACTAACCTTGGGACTGAGTCCCGTTCTCAAATAATGGGGAAATGTTTGATCTTTAGCAATTACAGCTTCATTGACGTATCTTGAAATTGGCACGAATTCTCGGACTGCTACAAAATAATTCCACATTTTGCTCCTGTGACTCATTATCATTATTCTTTGCATTAAAAGCCACTATCTCAGCGCGGCTAACCAGATAATGAGATTCAGTATCACAATTGTCAAACTTTTTTCAAAATAAAGTTATTCCGTTCTGACTTACATCCAATATAGAAGAATTTCTTATTTAATTTTTTGCAAAAAACGAAGCAAATCTGCAAAGTTTTGGTGAGTTAAACCGGTCTCCAAGCCATTTGGCATCAGTGACTGATCTAGACTAGTCAACGACTTAATTTGATTGCGATTGATCGACTGATCCCCCACTCCCGGTACCTTCAATTGCAGACTCTGTCCCGATTCAGACCCAAAAATGCCAACCATCGCCCGGCCGTCGTTAAATACCACTGTGTAGGCGATATACTTCGGATCTACTTGACGCGACGGGTCTATAATAGAAGCAAGCAAGCCCTTCTCCGAGCGATCAGTGATCGATCGTAGATCCGGTCCAAGTTGCTTGTCTGGCGCGTGGCACTCGGCACAAAGTCTTGTATAAACCAAGTGGCCCGCTTCAGCATTCCCCTTCAACTTTAGCGCCGGCATAAACTTCGCCAATGCCTCAACCCGATCAGAAGAAACAACGGTATCGAAGATGCGCTTGGCTCGCTTCGCTGTTGGCTTGTTGCGACTCTTCAGCAAGCGATCCCGATGCGTCGCGGAAAATCCATTTGCGGAAATCTGCCCAGCCTCCAGTGCGCCAATCAACTCACCCTGCCAAGCTGAGCGACTGAGTAACACATCCAGGGTCTTGCCTCGTTCGTTCGACTGCAAGCTTGGCCAAGCGCCAAGCAACATCTTGGCCGAATCAATCTTCGACATGTTCCCTACTGCTGTGATCGCTTCATAACGAACATCCGGATTTTCGGTTGGCTGAATCAATCTGGTCAAGGCCGACAACACTCCGCCGTGCACCCCCTCCCCACGACTGAGCACTTCTATCGCCGCAATCCGAAGCGACAAACTTGCATCCATGTCGAGTGCCACTTGTCTGGCATCTTTCAAAATAGTTTTCAACCTAGACGTTTGCCCGGGAAATCCGGCCTCGTCCAGCTTGGCCAAGCTCACGCCACCTTTGCCAAGCGCACTCATCCAAAGCTTGGATACATGAAAGGTGTCCGCCGGGTTGGCCTTCTGCCAAACGGAATCGAGTTTTTTGCTCAGAACAGCTTGGTTTTTTTTAATGCCCATCCGCATCAACTGTTCAAAAAAATTTCCGCGCAAAGACGACGCCCCTAGCACCTGTTCGTAATGCGCCTGAGCCGAACTCAAAAGTGCCGCCTCAAAGTATCGAAAATCAGTCTCCGGTAGCCCTTCGGAAATATATTCTGCAAGCAACTTGCCTATATTTTTTTTTGAAAAGAATCCAGCCGTAAACAGTTGCTGGAGGACCACTTTGAGTTCGCGTTCGTTCAATTGACGGCCCGATCCAAAATCAAAGAATGGAGCAAAATATTCCGCGTTTTCTGGAAAATTCTCGGCCAAGCGAAACGCCAACCGGCGCACGTAAGGATGCTTGTCAGGCAGCGCTTGGACTAGTGTATCGGCATCCAGTTTCCCCAAGCCATCCAAAGTGGCCAAGGCATGCAGTCGAGCCTGCGGCAACTCCGCTTGGCCTAATAGTTCGTTGAGTTGCTTGGCAACGGAACCATCAATTGATTCTACAATCAATCGATGCGCCATGTCACGCACAGTGCCATTAGGCGATGAAAGAAACCGGACCAACTCCGCTGGCTTTCGCCCACTCAACTTGGGCATCGTTCGAAGAGGCTTGGACTTGGGGACGATGCGGTAAATCCTTCCAAACGCTTCTCCACTACGGAAGTTCGGACGCAACTCGTCCTGGCCGTTTTTAGGCAACCACTCTGGATGCTCGATCATATAACGGTACATGTCGGCAATCCACAGCGCACCATCCGGGCCGGTACGGGTGAACACTGGGCGACTCCATCGATCCGCCGAGGCAAAGAAATCCTTCTCACCATCGTTGGCTCGTTTGCCTCCGAAGGAGGCAAAGGTTTCGTGAAGCATGGAATGCTGAACAACGTTGTGAAATGGTTCGCAAGTGAAGCCGTGCGTCTTGCCGCCATCTCCGAACAACAATGTATCTCGGTAAATCGATGGGCCGCAGGCGGAGGTGTAACGACCACTTTGTTCGTAGCTATGAAAGCGTTTTTGCGGTGGTTTATTTGGGTAAACTTTCGGATTGCGCGGCGTGCGGACTTGATTCCTAGAGTCGGGATAGGTCACATCGCTGTTTCGACGAAGATAGCGCACCGGCAAAACGTAGTGCCAAAGCGGGTGACTGTTTTGCACGCCAAACCAGTTACCCCAGTCGTCCCGAACTCGACCAAACTGCGACGGCCCCGAAGTGGACTCGATCCACCCAGTGTCGGGATCGAATCTAAAGTCGCCACTATGGATCGCCACCGATTTGCCACTCACGATCGACTTGATACTGTTGGCTCCACCGTAGCCCCTCACATGGGCACCCGCGGCACAGTGCACGGTATTGTCCAGTCCCCAATAAAGTCCATTGATGCGAAGCTGCTGGTTGCCTTCGTGAAATCCTTCAAACAACGTCCGGCGAATGTCCGCCCTACCATCGCTGTCCGTATCCTCGGCATACAACAACACCGGCGCAGCAGCCACGAGCACTCCCTTACGCCACGGCATCACCCCGGCTGGAAACGACAATCCGTCTAGAAACACTGTCGATTTGTCATATCGACCGTCGCCGTTGCTGTCGCTCACCAACCGCACACGACCACCGTGTTTGCCTTTATTGTCCATCCCCATCGGGTAGTCGGCCATCTCTGCCACCCAGAGTTCGCCGTCCGGCCCCCAATCGAAAGCAACCGGATCGCGCACCAGTGGCTCATCTACGACCAACTGCAATTCGAAACCCTCGGCCACATGCGTCACCGCCATCGACTCCGCAGCCGAGAGCGGCTTAACCTCGACGCTGCCACTGGCCTGCTTTTGGTTGGAGGGATTGGCCGCTTTGAAATGTTGTTGAATTTCCTCCCCCTTCAGGGCTCGGTTGAAGAACGCGATCTCATCGAGTTTACCAGCAAAATCAATCAACCCATTTTCCGATCCCCCGAAGGTGAGTTTCATTGGGGGGGATCCCCCTCCACGCTTGAACTCCGATTGTTCGTCCAGATACTTTACACCGTTGACCCATAGTTGGTAGTTGCCGGAACGGTCAACCACGGCAATATGATGCCATTTTCTCGAGGGAACAGTGGCCATTCCCTCCATTCCAGGTACAATGGTCAAACTCGGTTCCTTGATATTGCTGTTCTCAAAGATTCGCAAATGCAGTCCAGCAAACTCAGCTACGAAACTGTCGCGGACGCGCGGAGATTGGATCGCACCATTCCACAACCAAAACTCGACAGTGAACGCTTCGGTCGCCGGCACCTCGGCTACAACACGGCCGCCTGCGAAATGTGCCGAACGTGAGGTATGATCCTCTACAACGGTTGGATGCCGATATCCGGGCAAGTGTAACGCAACACCTGGTCTGAAAGAGGCATTGTGCCCGTTACCGGTGGCATCGACAGCTGTGGAGCCGGCCTGTTCACCCAAGCGCCAAAACGCCAACGGCTTGGACGACATCACCGCCTTCGCATACGACGACATCGGCTCGGTGTATTTTTTGCCGTCTTGACCTGATGCATTTTCCAGCAGCCGGGTGCATGTCTCCACGATGCGAGGCTCGGCATTGACTTCGAGCCCCGCAGTACGTGCTGGCCAAGTGGTGTAGCCACCAAGCGCGTGTTGTTCGGGTGGCGGGATGTAGCCGCTCGCACCGTTTGCCAGGCTGATGTTGAAGGTCATAGGCAGTGGGCTGGCCGACTTGAGCTTGAGACCGGTCAGCGCGTAGACCTCACACGGGATCGCCGTAATGCCAAGGCCGCCAACACGGATTGCTTGCAGCGGCACCTCCTCCACCGGGTTTTCGTGTATCCAAACCGCCTGCTCAGCGTAAACCTCGGGGCGGTTACGGGGCCGCTGGCCGTCCATCTTAGCGAGCATGTCGCTGGCCCACTTGAGGCGATCATCATCCGGGGTGCGCCGGTAATATTCCGGTCGTGCCTCGGCCATGCCAAGCGGCACGTCCACCGAGTGCTCTAGCTTGGCCAAGCGCTTGGCCACCAAGTCCACCAGTTGGTAGGTGTATTCCTGCATCGACCACGAACGACGCTTGTCTCGGCTGTAATCGCCCCACCACGAGTCGCCACTGGTCCCCTGCGACATGATACCGACGAACGCCGTGTCACCCGGCGCCAGACGCTTCGCCAAGCTCTCTGAGAAAAGCCCGGCGTAATCGGCCGATACGCCCGGGTGACCGCCAAAGTAGTGCATCGAAAAATTGGCCAACAACGACAGCGGCTTGCCGTCAACAGTTTGCAGACTCAAAAAACTCAGCCACGGATCGGAAGGACCGGTCGGGCCGACGGCATTAGCGTTGCCGTAACCGGGGTGCATGTTGGCCCGGACAGTCTTGTTGCCGAACGGATCGATCAATTCATTACCCTTCAAGAACGACCAGCGGCGGCAGGCGGTAAACTCGGCGGCGTCCACCCTGCCCCATGCCGCTTTGGCGGGCTGCAGTCCCGCGTTGGCGGCAACGATCGCCTCGACCAACTTGCCCGGCAGAAACGCGCGGTAGCGCGGATCGACCCGGCTACCGAGACAGTAGCTCATCGAGCTGGGTGCGCTATGGCAATGCGTCGCGGAAATCAAAATGCGATCGAACGGAATGCCGGTCTTGCCGGAGGCCGCTCGCTTGACCTCGTCGCACAAGTCGCGTGGCAACATACAACTGTCCACCACCACGATGGCCAAACGTGTCACACGATCGTCGAGAACGAGACATCGCGCGTGCAACGAATCGACAACCTTGTTGTCACTCGCCTCGAGAAAACCACCATTGCGAATCACAGGCAGTGTCCCTGGTGTAACGTCCACCTTGGCTGCGCCGGCCCGCAACTCCGCCCGCACGCCGGCAGAAAACAAGCCTGCAGCCAGCAACACCGTGATAAGAAAAAAATGTTTCTTCATGTCAGTTCGGGGTTGAAATAAATTCAATTAGGTTGGCCATCTCGGCCAGACTCAGGCCGGCCTCCAGGCCTTCCGGCATGAGCGAGCGACCCGTGGCTCTCATCCCGGCGATATCCGCCCGAAGAATGGTCTGCGGTTTGCCATCGACACCGCGGAGCGTGAAACCATTGGCCGTCTCATCGGCAACCATCCCTGCCACTGTACCGCCGCTTTTGAGGCGCACCAAAAAGGCAGTGTATTGTTCCGACACTTCGCGATTTGGATCGATTGTACTGACGAGCAACGCCTGCGGCGACTTGTCGGTCAGTGCGGCTAAATCGGGACCAACCTCACTCCCTATCCCGCCGAGTTTGTGGCAGGCAGAACACCGTGCCTGAAAAACCACCCGCCCCTCGACCGCATTCCCATTCAGGGTCGCGGCTTCAGCAAATCGTTTCAAGGCATCCGCCCTGTTTGTCGTAACGACAAGGTGCGACTTTGCCGGCGTGGCTTCCGCGATGGTTTCCGGCTTGAGCTTGGTGCGCTCAGCAAGCTGCTGAATCTGCTTCACCACTGCGTCAGGGATGGACGAATCGCCCAGTGCCATCTTTCGGACCGCGGCCAGATGCGGTCGACTGGAGCTCAGGATCGCCGCCACTAGATACCGGTCGGCGGCATCGCGGCGCAGCAGTTTGACTAGAGCTTGCCCAGCGTCAGGATGGGCAACTTCGCCAAGCGAGTAGGCAAGTTGCTGGCGGACAAGGGAATCCGGATCGTCTACGAGCTTGGCCCAGTGCTTAATCAAAGTCGGATCATCAGCCGCAACACCTTCCCCCAGTCGAATGGCATGCCGCCGCACCGCAGGGTGCTCGTCGCCAATCGTCGCCACGACATCACCCTTCGCTAAGTGGCCCAATTCCGCCAACGCAGCCAACGCTTGCACCCTCGTTTGCGGCTGGCTACTGGACCGGGCCAAGCGTCGCAGTTTGGGAACAGCGAGCTCTTCGGATGACCATACGATCTGCTGATGGGCCAGTTCGCGGATCGTGCCGTTGGGAGACTCAAGCGCCTTGGCCAAACCAACTCCGCTGAACCGCGTGAGGTCGGGAACAGGCCGGGCCTTTTTGCCGCTCGGCAGTACGCGGTAGATTCGGCCGCGATCGCTCCCGGCGCGGGTGTCGATCCTGGCCAAGCGGTCCGGCTGAATCCAGCGCGGGTGCTCGACGAGAAAGCGATACATGTCCACCACCCAAAGCCCTCCATCTGGCCCGGTGCGAATTTCCGCCGGACGAAACCAGTTGTCGTTGGAGGAGAGAAATTCCGGCGCAGTTTTTCCCTCGGGCCGATACGCGGAAAATGTGACCCCCTTGGGCTGCAACTTGAGACGCCGAACAAGGTTGTGCACCGGCTCGCAGACGAAGGCATCCCCGTAAAACCCCTTGCCCAGCAACGTGTCTCGATACAGCCCCAAACCGCAGCCGGAGGTCACGCGGTTCATATGGCTTGGGTCGTTGAAACGCTCAAGCGGTTGGCTGACCGGAAACACCCGGTTGGCATCCGGATAGGTAGCTAGGGCCACTCCCGGGCTGGGCGGTGAAACGTGAGGGTTGCGCCGCAGGTAATGGTCGGTCAGCGGATAATGTCGCAGCAGCGTTCCGTTGTCGCAGCCGAACCAGTTGCCCCAGTCGTCACGCACACGGCCGTGCTGCGTCAGACCGGCGAGTGTTTCAAACGCGCCGGTGTCGGGGTTGATCCGGAAATCGCGCCCGCGAATGTCCACCGACTCGCCCCCGGCAAAACTGACGATGCGGCCGCCTATCAACCCGTTCGCGCCGTGCACCCAGCCGTCGATCCCATAGGCCAGACTATTCACACGCGCCTGATAATTAGTTGTGGCAAAACCGGAAAACAGGCTGCGCCGCTCGTCCGCGCGGCCATCGCCGTCGCTATCCTCCGCGTAAAGGATGTCCGGTGCAGCACAGATCAGGACACCTTTGCGCCAAACCGTGACGCCCGACGGGAACGGCAGTCCATCGAGGAACACCGTCCGCTTGTCAGGAAACCCGTCGCGGTTGGTATCCTCCAAGAAAACAATCCGCCCCCCCGGTTCGTAGCCGCCGCGCAGGCCCAACGGAAAATCGTGCATCTCGACGACCCATGTTTTGCCGTCGGGGCCAAACTGGATTGAAACCGGGTCGATGACCAGCGGCTCTGCGGCGACCAACTCGACCCGCAAGTCGGGTCCAACACGAATGGATTGCAGCGACGCCTCGGGCGATTTGGGTTTCGTGCCCTCGGTTCCTTTTTTCGCCCGAAACGCCCCCCGTAACTGCCGGTGAATCTCACCGACGATTTTATCCTCAAGGCCGGCGGCCAGTTTCGTCGGTCGATCGTAATAAACCATCGCTCCTCCTCCCTCGTAGCCACCCTCCCGAAGAATGCGCTCGGACGGGATGTAGCACGGCGCGTCGTTGGCATAGGCGTTGATCCAAATGCGATCGCGATCGAACTCCTGCTTGAGCCGCAGCGAGTAATCGACCACCACCTCGCCCGGCAAAAACAACATCGCCAGCTCATCGCCAAACCGCCAGGTCTGGATGGGATAATCGAGCCGGGTCTGCAGCGCCTCGCTTCGAGCCAGGCGTGCGAGTTGCACCCTGGCGTGGTAACCGACCGCGTCCGCACGCTTTGCCAATTGCTCCCACTCGGCCTTGGCTGGCAGCCTGCCGAACGCAAGATCCACCTGGGCAAGCTCGGTTTCCAACGTGCCAGTAACCGGCATAAAAGGACCGTTGAGTCGGTGGCCAATTTCGTTCGCGATCTGCTTGCCCTGCGTCGAGGCCACAGCCGTGTTGTCACCCGTAACACCGGTATCGGGATTTTGATCCGCACCGCAACCGATGGAAACCAGCGCCACCGCACCGGGATGATTTTTCTGCAACCACTCCTGCGCGTAGCCTGCCCAGTCGCCACTGATCTTGTTGTGCGAGAGAGTCACGCAATGGCAGGCGTAGCTGGTGTAAATTGCGCGAATGCCGCCTTGGGCCGTGCGGGCAACGAGTACCGGCAGATCGTGATCGACCGGGCCGCCCTGGGGGCGACGGTTTCTGGCAAAGCTAACCTGCCCAGAACTGCCGGAACTCCACTCGAGGCGACCCGGCTGCAGATCGCCCAATGCCTCGAGTGCAGCCTGCTCGATCCAGCCGGTCAACTGCTCTGTGTAACGGTCTATGCGCTGCTGGTGCGCTACGGGAATCGGTTGGCCGAACAGTGTTGGCGCCACGCCGGATAGCATTGGCGCGGTATGCGTGTGCGTCGCAGTGACAGCGAAACGCTCTGGAGCGAGGCCTGTTTTTGCGCGCAGCCGCTTGGCCACGGTCTGCACCATCGGCCACGGCACACCGAGGTTATCCACGGTGACAAGCACCGCCGGGCCGACTTGGTCATCGTCAACTGCAAGCGCCTTGGCCCAAATCTTCTGGGTGACCCCCTCCGACTCAGCCCGCCGAAAGCCGAACCCGCTTAGCCGTACCGAAAATGCCGGCGTGATATCCACCGCTGCCGCTCCGATGCGACATTCCGCACGCAACTCGACCGGCATGAAACCAGCGAGCAACAAAGCGGCAACGAACGCGAAAGTTTTCATTGGATGACAGCTTGGCTTCAAGTTCACGAATTACAATTCAGCTAAATCTTGATTTCCGGCTTGATCCGAAAAACCAACAACAGATCGTATCTTCAGATTCCGGATCATACACGTTCCCAATGTTGTCTCGAACCTCAAATTGTTTATTGGGATTAGGCCCTTCCACTATGGTATCGGCAAGCTATCCACCCGGGAATGCCGAGGCAAGCAGATGCTCCGGTTTGCCGTGTTTTTTGGCAGTCAACGACTTTGGGAATTGACCCTTCAACCACACAAGTCTATGCTGCTGTGCGTTCCACTTGTGGATTAAACCGTAAACATATATACAAAAATGAGTGACAATATTGTTCCCCTAATCAGTTCCGGAACCAAAGGCCCGCTGGGTGTGCTGCACCTGCCCCGCCTTTGGCAGAAAGTATCCCTCGAAGCCGCTGGCAAAATCGCCGATGGCTATCCCGGGATTGGTGCCGGCTATGACGCAATGGTGATCGCTGGACTCGGCCTAAACACCGACGCCGTGCGCGACTACATCACAAACGACAAGCCGACCTACCCGCAGTTCGAAGCTTGGATTCAGGCCCAAGAGGGTGCCAAGCTGGATGCGGACTCCATCGGTGAGTTAAACGACTCGATCACAGGCTATAACCACGACGACGCTACGCGTCAGGGTATCCTCAGCGCCAACGGACTACCGGACGGTGACCCCAAGGATGCCATCAACCTGAACAACCTCGATGACTGGCTGGAGTTCCACGCCGCCGAGATTGCTTAATTTGGGGTAACCCGCCCAAGCCGCAACCGTTCTCGGTTGCGGTTTTTTTGTGCCTGCGCTGCCCATGACTGAGAGTGAAAATAGGGGTTGTGCGACAGTACCACGGTGGTTAGTTTGCCCCGCGTTCCCGGCCAAACTTGGCCTTGAACGACGCAACCGAACACCCAAACTGTTATGATAACAATCAAGCATCACCTCATGGCTGCAGTTATTGCTGCAGCGTGTATCACAGCTTCACAGGCAGACGGCCTGTCCGATTCGCTGCCGCTCGGCAAAAGCCTATCGACCGGCCACGAACTCCCACTGCCGATTGGCATCAGCGCCAACGTGTTCTTTATGGAGCAGGACATGAAGGCCCAATCGATCGCCTTGGATATTCCCCCCTTGCCGCTGCCCACCGGGCTAGTTCAATTGCCGGCCGGCCTCCCTGCCGAGTCGGCCAAGCTCGAAAGCCGCGCCACCAGCACCACCGCCAAGCTCGACGCTTGGTTGCTGCCGTTCCTGAACGTGTACGGCGTCGCCGGATATGTGGATGGAGAAACAACCGCCAGCGGCTTCTCCGTCGCCAACCTGCCACCGGCATTGAGCAGCCTGCTGCCCAACTCTTTCTCCATTGCCTACAGTGGCCCCGTGTACGGCGCCGGTGCCACACTGGCTGCCGGTTACAAGCAGTTCTTCGCTTCACTGGACGCTAACTACACCGAGTCGGATCTCGACATCGGAGACTCCACCATCGACGCCTTCGTCCTCAGCCCGCGCATCGGCATTACCGGCAACGTCGGCAGTCTGAGTGGCTCGCTCTACATCGGCGCGATGTATCAGGATATCGACGAGCAGCAGAACGGAACAGTTAAGTTTCCGATTATGGGGCAATCGGTGCCGGTCGGATACAACGTCAACTCGGAGGCTGAAGAAGAATGGAACTATCTCATCGGCGCCAACTTCAATGTCAGCGACGCCTGGAACTACGGTATCGAAGTAGGCTTCTCCGAACGCGACCATGTCATGGCCACGATCAACTACCGCTTCTAAGCTAGGTACAAAACGAACCTTTCTAGGACGGGCCAAGCGCCCGTCCTTTTTTGTTACTCTGCGCCAAACGCACTCTTGTCTTCATTACAGTTTAGCCTCATAAATTGCCGCTACCATGAGAGGATTTCCAACAATATTCGCCGCACTCGCCTGCTCGGCCATAATCGATACCAACCAAGCCGCCGACATGCCCAAGTTCCGACACATCACCATCGACGCCCAAGTAAAGATCGGCTACGGCATCGCTATTGCAGACATGAATAGCGACAAAAAGCTGGACATAATCCTGTGTGATGCCCGCAACATCGCCTGGTACGAGAACCCATCTTGGAAGAAACACATCATCGTCGAAAACCTCACCCAGCGCGACCACGTCTGCATCGCTGTGCGGGACATCGACGGGGATGGCCGTGCCGAGATCGCCGCAGGTGCGCAATGGAATCCAGCCGAAACCAGTGACACGTCCAAGTCCGGCGCCGTGTTTTACTTAATCCCACCCGCCGACCGAACACAGAAATGGACACCAGTACAACTTGAACACGAACCCACCACCCACCGCATGCGCTGGTTTGCTACCCCCACAGGCAGGTACGACCTCGTCGTTCTGCCGCTGCACGGCCGAGCCAACAATGGCGGCAAAGGGAACGGCGTGCGCACCCTCTCTTACCATGTGCCACCAGATCCAAAAGGCGTATGGAGCATCACTTTGGTAGACGATCACATGCATATGAGTCACAACTTCGATATTGCCCACTGGGACAGTGATACAGCCGACGAAATGCTACTCAGCGGCGTGGAAGGCGTATTTTTGCTCAACCCCGCCAAGCAAGGTGGCTGGAGTCGCCGCCAGATTTCCAACAACCCAACCGGCGAAGTCCGTCAGGGCACCGATCCTAAAGGCAAACCCTTCGTCACCTCCATCGAACCAATGCATGGCAATCAACTCTCCATCTACACCGAAGCAAAGGGCAAGAAACTGTGGAACCGGAACGTGATCGACGACTCACTCGACCAAGGCCACGCTCTGGCCACAGGCGACTTCCTCGGCGCAGGCAGCGATCAAATCGTCGTCGGTTGGCGAGGCGCTCGTCGCACCGGCAAGGTCGGCGTGAAACTTTTTTATCCCACCAGCGAGCAGCAGTCGGAATGGAAAAGCTTATTGATCGATGACAACGAGATGGCCACTGAGGACATTCGAGTTGCCGATATCAACGACGACGGCAAACCCGATATCGTCGCCGCCGGTCGAGCCACTCATAACCTAAAAATTTATTTCAACGAATGACAGTGCTCGTGAAATGCATCCAGTAAAAGATGGATGTCCCTCGATGAGTGGCTGGATGACAGGGTGACGCGCAGCCGAGCCTCATTGAGGGGGACAGTCGGATGGCGAATCGCGGGAATGAAAAAGCCCGCCTCGCGCAACTTCTCCATCACGGCCAACGCCTTGGACTCCCCGCCGACGATAAGCGGCAGGATGGCGCTTGGCTCGATGGGCGTTTCGCATCCAAGTGACTCAACGCCATGCCTTAGTTCCTCCACTCGCTGCCAAAGCCGTCCTCGCAGCAACTCCCCCTCCTCGCCTTGGATCATTTCTACCCCAGCACGCGCAGCGGCACTGACTGCCGGACTCGGTGCGGTTGAGAAAATAAAACTTCGAGCCCTGTTCACTAACAGATCGATGAGTTGGTGGCTGCCGCAGATGAACCCGCCAGCCGCACCGACCGCCTTGCCCAGCGTCCCCATCCGAATCTCGATTCGTCGAGTCAAGCCGTCCGCCGCCGCCAGCCCTTGGCCACACGGACCGTACAACCCGACAGCGTGCGCCTCGTCGAGCATCAGCCAAGCACCGTAACGTTCCTTCAATTCAACGATCCGCGCCAGTGGGGCACGGTCGCCGTCCATCGAGAAAACGCTCTCGGTCGCCACCAGTACCCGGCCGCCCTGCACATTGGCCCATTGCAAAATGTTCTCGAGATTCTTAACGTCGTTGTGCCGGAAAACACGCATCTTGGCGCCACTCAACTTGGCGGCATCGATCATCGAGGCGTGCGCTTTTTTGTCGAGGATCACCACATCGCCCCTGCCAAACAACGATGTCACCACACCCTGGGCCGCCGCAAAGCCGGTCGAGAAAACCAACGCCGCCTCTGCTCCCTGCCAGTTGGCCAAGAGCGCCTCAAGCTCGTGATGCGGCTGCAGTGAACCGCAGATGAGCCGCGATGCGCCGGAGCCGGTGCCGAATCGCTCAACCGCCTCCTGTGCCGCTTGGCAAAGTGCCGGATGTGCAGCTAGGCCAAGGTAGTCGTTCGAGGAAAAGTTGATAAACTCTCGGTCGCCAAGCTTGATACGGGTCGATTGCGCCGACGCGATCCCACGCAGTTCGCGCCAAAGCCCATCTTCGCGGATCGCGTCAAGGTCGTTTTCGAGTTGGTCCACCAAGTCCACAATCAGTCCTGCTCAACCACGAGCCGATAAAAAACCGGCTTGCCGTTGTCGAGTCTCAGGTCAATGTGCTCGAGCAAGTCGGCGCGAGCCGTCAGGCCCTTGCCAACCGCTTGCCACTCGACTGGATTTCCGTTGCTTTTCTCGACGCGATAGCGCCGGCCGGGCACGCTATGCCAACGTAGCATAACAGTCTCATTTTTCACCTCGAGCGGTGTTGTGAAGTGAAGGAACGAACCTCTGTCCCTCGGGTCGGTACCGGCATGATACTCGGCAATGTCCGCAAAACTGTCGCCGTCAAAATCGCTGTTCGCGCCCGCCACGCCGAGGCCGGAAAAGTGAAGCATCTCCCAGTCGTCCGGTATGTCGTCTTCGTCCGTGTCCGGTCCCGATGAAACGAACCGCACCACCTCGTATCGGGCATCCGCATGGTTATGATGAAACAGCAAAAGTGCATTGGGTAACTTGCCGTCTTTGAATCCATTCGCGGCGATGGCATCGTAGTCGACTGCGACCACCGGGGATTTGTCTGCAGAGTGATACGGCGTTTGATCTACCGATGGATTGGTGGTCCGCAACGCCGGTTTCGCAGCATCAAACTCGATCCAACGGGTGGTCTCGAGGACGTTGTGAAAGCGGTATTGAATACGCGAATTCCCCTCCGTTAAGCCAAGATCGGCAGCCTTGACCGAGTAGATCATCACGCTGTTGTTGAGCAGCGCCGTCTCGCGTTCCGCCGCCGGGAACAAGTTCAGTATAGCGCCCAATTTCGGTTTATCGAACTCGAACGAATTGATGATGGTGTGGTAGGCGTCGTCGGCCAGTTCGCGCTCAGTGACCCTATCGCTCGCGAGCACGTCGCCGGATGAACCGTTAGTCAGCTCATAGTCGGTGGAGCCGTCAAAGTCGGTATCCACGTCGATACCAATACTGGTAAGAAAGGACTGCGGAACAATCCACGAACCGTCCATTGCGATGCCGAAAAACAGGTTGGCATCGTCGATCCCGCCCAGTTCCGGCGCGTTTGATGCCGCCCCTACCGCAAGCAAATCTCGCGCTGCCTGTTCGCGATTGCTGTAGCCGCGCGACGGGCTCAAGTAACCGAATTGAAACACCGAGACCAGCGGAGCGCTGTGCCAGTTGTCGCCAGCAATCGGCAGCGCCACCGTTGCCAAGCCGTCGCGCTGCGGCAATTTAACGTTTTCCGCCTCAATGCGTCGGTCACCCACCGGTCGCAGCACCATGTGATACGGCACATGCACCGAGTGCGACTCGCCGTGAAACCATACCTGCCCCGAAGCCTCGTAGGCGATGTGCCTCGGCCCACCCTTCACCTCCGGCGGCGTGGTGGGATCGAACACCAACTCGACCTTGGCCGGATCGATAGCCAACGTCAGTTCCACCGTGGCAGTGCCCTTGGCAGGAACGGTGACTTTCGGCTTGCTCGGAGAGAGCGTCACACCGGCGTTTGCCAAAGTGTTGCTCAACGAGATGGAACCACTCCACGCCTCGTCTCCAAAATTGGTCAACTCAATGCTGCGATTGATCAAATACAACTCGGAAACTTCCAGCAAGCCAAACGACAACGACACTCGATCCGGCGCGTCGGCATCAGCAGCGATCACCGGAGTGTCAATAGCCAGACGCGGATTGACGCGGCCTGCCCCCGTGCGTGTCTCGGGATACAAGGCGCCATTCTCGTCCCGCATTTGCACAGCAGTGTTCATCAAGGCCGCCTTGACGATGGAAGGAGTCCAGTCCGGATGTCGCTCGATCAGCAACGCCACCGCGCCGGCGACGTGCGGGGACGCCATCGACGTGCCGCTCATTTGTTGCTCAACCCCACTTCCAGCCAATGCTGAATGAATGTTAAAACCCGGAGCGGCAATATCCGGCTTTAGTAGATGGGTCTCGTACACCGGACCGCGGGAACTCCCAGGGGCTAGTTGATCGGCCAGTTCCGGCCCGTCGATCATTACGTCGCCGCCAAGTTTCAGAAACAGCCCAGCCACCATTTGCTCCTTCAGTTTATTGCCGTCACGCAACGAGATCATCATCGCGGGAATATCCACCGTGCCGCCGGGCGTACCCATGGCAATCGGCGGACCACCCTCGTTATTCACGATGAGCACCGCACGAGCCCCGGCGTCCTTCGCACGTTGGATTTTATCCAGAAAAAAACAAACCCCACGATCGATCATGGCAATGTTGCCTGCAATAGCATCTCCGTTTTTCAGTTCTTCACACGCCCGCGGTGGGTCTGCATAAACTACCCGCCCTGCTATCTCGCCAGCATCCGATAGTTTCTGGGTGAATGCCGCCTCGACTGCTTCATAAAAATCACGCACCGGCGGCGGGTCGGTAACCTCGATGGTATTGTTCTCGATGCCATCGTCCATTGAGTTGGCCACAGTGATCTCGCTGTCGTCGTACGACATCAGCGTGTAAAAATTGTTGCCGTTGTTCCCCGCAGCACGCACCACCACGCAGCCCAGCTTGGACAACCGGGCGGCAACATTGTTCTCAAATCCAGGATGCTCATATGCACTGCCCAGCGACAGATTCACCACATCGAGCCGGTCGGCGAGATCACCGTCCGCGTCTGGGTCAGCCGCCCATTCCATCGCATCCACCGACAGGCCGGTCGTCCCCGAACATCCAAACACCTTTAATGCGTACAGCTTGGCCTCCGGCGCCACACCTGGCCCAATCAGGAATTTACCCATGTCCAACGACACACCGTAGCCGCCGGTATACGGCACACCGTTGGCCAGCACCCCGACCCCTCCCGCGATGCCAGCCACATGCGAGCCGTGGCTGCTCTGCGCGCAGTCCAGCGGATCATCGTCGGGTCGTGGAGCCTGCATGCCATCGTAGGCGTCACCTGCAAAATCGTATCCCCCAACAACCTTGGCCGTCGGGAAGGTGCCCTTCTCAACACGCGCCGGGTTATTCTTGGTGAAGTCCGTTACCTTGCCGCTGCCGCCGAACATCGAGTGCGTGTAATCGATGCCAGAGTCGATGATACCAATGCGCACCCCCTTGCCTGTCGCAGAGAGCGTGCCGCGGTTCCAAACATTCGTCGCACCGATGAACGGCACACTTGTAGAGGTGAGCGGATGAAATTGAACAACCGGCTGGAGATCGACTACGCCGTCGATCTGGCGAAGCCTCTCCACTTGGCCAAGCGGTAACCGAACCTTGATCGCGTTGGCCAAGCGACTGAACCGAGCCTCAACCGCACCTTCGACTTGACCAAGCCGGGCCACAAGTGCGTCCTGTTGCACAGCGATCTCGGCAATTCGAACGCGGGTGGCATCGGCAATTTCCGCACGTGGGAAGCCAAGGCCGCGGAGTCGCACGGAAACATCCGCCGCCGGTTCGCCGGCAAGCTCCACAAAAACCAGACGCGTCTCCGGCACAGGCTCAACACCCAGTGATACGGAAACACCTGCCAGTCCGGCGCACATTAGGAGTAAAAAACGGCTCCATCCAAAGCCACTCGTCATGCACGAAAGATGCCAGTTTTCTCCAAAATGGGCGAGCCTCCATCGAGGCATTGCTCAAGCGGGATCGTAGTTGAGATTTGGGGCGAGCCAGCGCTCAGCCTCAGCGATACTCATACCTTTGCGCTTGGCCCAGTCCTCCATCTGGTCGCGCCCAATTTTGCCAATACCAAAATATTTGGCCCGAGGATGCGCAAAGTACAGCCCGCTCACCGAACTAGCCGGCCACATGGCACAACTCTCGGTGAGACGAATGCCGGTGTGTTTCTCGACGTTCAACAACTTCCACAGCAGGCGTTTCTCCGTGTGATCCGGACAGGCGGGATAACCGGCAGCGGGGCGAATGCCTCGATACTTCTCCCGGATCAACTCATCATTGCCGAAAGTTTCACCGCTACCGTAGCCCCACTCGCGCCGAGCACGCGCGTGCAGACATTCAGCGAACGCCTCGGCAAGTCGATCGGCAAGTGCCTTGACCATGATTGCGTTGTAATCATCATTGGCAGCCTCGAACGCCTTGGCCAACTCCTCCACCCCATGACCGACTGTGACAGCGAACGCGCCCAAGTGTTCCGCTAGGCCGGTTTCTCGCGGCGCAATAAAGTCGGCCAAACTGTGGTTCTCACCGGACGCCTTGTCATTTTGCTGCCTCAGAAAATGAAACTTGGCCAAGCGCTTGGTTCGTGAGTCGTCACTGAAAAGCTCCACATCATCACCAGCACGGTTGGCCGGAAAAAAACCGTACACA
>Ga0163108_10001183_pt1 | contig 19164 bp, 21 predicted proteins | sample Fk1155metaG_FD_109644 | JGI IMG/M metagenome (GOLD analysis project Ga0163108, IMG submission 109644) | Marine microbial communities from the Central Pacific Ocean - Fk160115 155m metaG | ecosystem: Environmental > Aquatic > Marine > Oceanic > Photic zone | place: The Central Pacific Ocean...
AAAATTAATTCTGGTAAAATTTTTGTAGCTAAAAATATTAAGACTGCAGAAGCTGCAAAAGTAATAGAAAATACTCAAAGAGATATAAATGTTGCTTTTATAAATGAAATAACAAAACTTTTTAAAAAAATTAATATAAATATTTTTGATGTTTTAAAGACAGCTAAAACAAAATGGAATTTTTTAAATTTTCAACCTGGCTTCGTTGGCGGACATTGTATAGGGGTTGATCCATATTATTTATCTTATTTAGCAAAAAAGAAAAAAACAGGATCAAATTTAATTCTTTCTGGAAGAAAAGTTAATAATGATTTTCCTATATTTTTGGCTCAATACATAAATAATTGTATCAGTAAAAGAAATAAAATTTTAGTTTTAGGTTTAACTTTTAAAGAGAATGTAAGCGATTTAAGAAATACGAAGGTTCTAGATTTAATAAAATCATTAAAGAAAAAAGGCCATAAAATTTTTGTAAATGATGTATGCGCACACGAAAATGAAGTAAAAAAAATGAATTTAAACCTGACTCCTCTATCTAAAAAAGATAAGTATGATACGATTATATTAGCAGTAGCACACGATAATTATAAAAAATTAAATTATTCTTTTTTTAAAAAAAAATTAAATGAAAATGGAAAAATTTTTGATGTAAAAGCAATTTGGAAAAATAAAAAATTACCAAAAAATATAGAATATATAATTCTTTAAAAATTTACTTTTAAGTTTTTAATAGATGAAAGTAATTTTATTTTAATAAAATTTTTAGGCAAAAAATTTATTTTTTCTTCTTCTTCTTTTCCATACCCTGTGAGAACAAGAAAACCTTTTTTTAAACCTTTAGAGTTTGCAGCTTTTAAATCATTAATTTTATCTCCAACCATCCAGGATTTTTTTAAGTCAATTTTAAATAGTTTTTTTGCTACTAAAAACATACCTCCGTTAGGCTTTCTACAAGGATGGTTTTTGTGTTTGTATTTCCCCCTTCCCAACGGGTGATGGGGACATGCTATTACTCCATCAATTTTTGCATTTTTATTTGATAATTGAGTAACGATTTTTTTTTGAATTTTTGCAAAACTATCCCAAGTATGTAGACCAAGCCCTATCCCTCCTTGATTGGTAATTAATATAACAGGAATTTTTTTTTTATTACATTCTTTAATAATTTTGTTGGCCCCATTTATTATTTTTGCATCTTTTGTTTTCATAGTATAATCTTTCCAATCAATTAAAACTCCATCTCTATCTAAAAATAAACACGGTGACTTCTCAAAGTTTTTATTTGAGAGTTTTTCAGCCCATATATTTTGTTTGTTAATTTGTTTATATTTCATGATAATTAACTTTAATATTTATATTTTATTGAGTGATAAAAAATCCAATTAAAATCTTTCTTTTTCTTATTTTTTTCTTTTATTCTGAAAGTGTTTTTTGCTTTAATTACAAACCTATCCATGAATTTGAAATTTTTCGTAATAATAAAAAAGTAGGTTTTCATAAGTTATCTTTCCAAAATATAGAAGATAAAATTGTTGTAAATACACAAATTGAGATGGTTGTTAAATTTGGAATAATACCAGTTTTTAAGTACTTTCACAAAAGTAAAGAAATTTGGGCCAATAATCAACTTATTGAAGCAAAAACCAGTACAAGAAAAAATGCTAGAAATTTTGAATTTTCAGCAAAAAGAAATGGTTCAAAAATAGAGATAAAATCTAGAGGAAAAGTTTTTATGGTAGAAGGTAACAGTTTAATCACTTCATATTGGCATCAAAACTGGTTTAAAAAGAAAATATTAATTGATAGTCAACATGGAAAAGAAAGGTTGATAAATGTTGAAAAAAAAGGTTTTGAGGAAATTAAAACATTAAATAATACTATTTTTGCACAAAAATATAGAATTTTGGGAAGGCAAAATAAACCAAATGGAAAGAAAATAAATACTGATGTTTGGTATGACGAGAAAGGCAGATTGGTTAAAATTAAGTCTTATATAAGAAATTCCTTAATTGAGTATTTTCTTGTAACTAGATATTAATTTTTTTATAATTTATTTAATGTTCAATATATTGAAGATATTTTTGTTAACTCTTGTATTTGCAATTATAACAGGAAACATCTATGCGTTTGATAATAAAGGCAACACCTCTTTCATTACTGAAGTAAAAACAGGAGTTGTAGCTCATGATGCTGGTATTTTTGGAAGACAAAAAGAAGGAGGATTAGATTCTACATTTGAATTTCTTTTTAGAGAAATAAATTATAATCTTTTTTGGTTAGGTAAACCAAGACCACATGTTGGAGCAACAATTAACATGGGCGGCGATACAAGCCAAGCATATGCAGGCGTTACATGGGACTATAAATTACCGAAAAGAATGTTTTTTAATTTTAGTTGGGGCATGTCTTATCATAATGGCGATAAAATTCATAGTGCAAATAATGTTAAAACAGATAAAAAAGAATTAGGATCGAGTTTATTATTCCGCGAAGCTATGGAATTAGGTTGGAATTTTTACGGTAAGGACTCTATTTCATTAAGATTTGACCATATTTCAAATGCAAATCTTTGGGGCGAAGATACGAATGAAGGCTTAGATACCTTTGGAATTGTTTATAGTTATCGTTTCTAAAAAAATCATTTAATTGAATATTTCTTCATTAGGTTATTTTGTAATATCATAAATATTATGGTTATAGGCAAAAAACCAAATACTTTAAAAGAAACCCAAAAATCTGTTGAAAAATTTCTCCAAATAATCTCATTTAAAATTGCCATTGTTAGAAAAAATATTGCCCATCTTTTTGTTAATATATTCCATCCAACTTCATTTAATTTAATTAAATTTGATAAATAAATTTTTAAAAAATTTTTCTTTAGCATCAAACCTAAAAGTAAAAAAGATGAAAATAAAAAATATACAATTGTAGGTTTTAATTTAATAAAAGTTGCATCTTTAAAAAAAATGGTTAGACCTCCAAAAATTAAAACTAAGAAAGAAGTTATTAAAAGAGGCGTGGAAACTTTTTTTAAATGTAAGTAGCTAACTACCAATGCAATTATAGTTGTTATAACAAATATTTTAGTAGCAACAATTATTCCATATTTTGCATTTGCTATAAAAAACAATATTAAAGGAATAATTTCAATAAGTGATTTTATTATTGATCCTTTTTCTTCCATTATATTTTATTTTTCTAAACCCATAAGACTTTTAGCAAACTCCTGTGCTTCAAAAGATTGTAAATCTTCTATTTTTTCTCCAACACCAATAGCATGAACAGGCAAACCAAATTTTTCAGCAAGAGACAATAATATACCTCCTTTAGCACTTCCATCTAATTTCGTAACAATTAGTCCCGAGATTTCTGCCATTTCTTTGAAAATCTCGACTTGACTTAATGCATTTTGACCAGTTGTAGCATCCAGCGTTAATAAACAGTGATGAGGACTTTCAGGATCTAATTTTCTAATTACTCTAATAATTTTTGCTAATTCTTCCATTAATTCAATTCTATTTTGAACTCTTCCAGCAGTATCAATAAATAAAACATCTATATTTTTTGACTTGGCTTTTTCAAGTGCTTCATAAGCAAGACCAGCCGCATCACATCCTTGGCTTCCTTTTACAAAATCCGTATTTGACCTTTCAGCCCATATTTGTAATTGTTCTACTGCTGCTGCACGAAATGTATCACATGCCGCAATCATTATTTTTTTTCCTTCATTTGAATATTGATGTGCAAGCTTACCAATTGTTGTAGTTTTTCCAGTCCCATTAACTCCAACAACAAGAACAACAATAGGTTTTTGAGTATTATCAAGTACCAATGGTATTGCTACTTCATCTAGTGTTTTTTCAATTTTTTTTGCTAAAAAACTTCTTACCTCTTCTGGTTCAATATTTTTATCAAATTTCTCATTAGCTAATTCAGCAGTTAACTTTTCAGCAGCCGTAGGCCCCAGATCAGCCATTATTAATAATTCTTCTAAATCATTTAAAGTTTGAATATCCAGCTTTTTATTAACAAATATTTTTTTTACACCATCAGAGATTTTTTCAGATGATTTAAATAAACCAGTTTTTAATTTTTGAAACCAACTTTTCTTTTTTTCTAGATCTTTTTCAACTTTTGGTACATCTTTTATTTTTTCTTTTTTTTTAAATAGGCCGAAAAAACCTCTTTTTTTTTTAATAGGTTCCTGAGCTAATTCTTCCGTTTTTTCTTCTTCTTTAGGAATATCCGGTTCTAGTTTCTTAGTTTTTAGAACTTCTCTTTTATTAGTTTCTATTTTTTTAACTTTTTTTTCTTGTCTTGTTTTTTCAATAGATTCTAAATCTTTTGTAGGAATTTTTTTTTTTATCTTGCTTAGAAGGCTATCTTTGATTCTGGTTAACCAACCCATTATATTACCTGGGAAATTAATTTTCCATTAATAACATTTTTTCCTCTGACCTCAACAATTTCACCAATTTTATGTTTGGTTAAAATTTTTATCGGAACAAAGTTTTCAGAATGTCCTTCTGTTTTACTTTCAAAAAGAACTTTATGCTTTTTGTTAATTTGTTTTTTTAGAAATCTTTGCATTATTTTATTTCCTTCTAGTCTTAAAATTTTTGCTCTTTCTTTTATAATTTTGTTTGGAATTTGTGGCATTTTTGAAGCTGGGGTACCGGGTCTATTCGAGTATGGAAAAATGTGAAGATAAGTTAAATCACATTCATTCAATATTTTTTTACTATTAAGAAACATTTCATTAGTTTCAGTAGGAAAACCAGCAATGATATCTGCTCCAAAAACAATATTGTTTCTAAACTTTTTTAAATTATTGCATAAATTTATTACATCTTTACGTGAATGTCTTCTTTTCATACGTTTAAGGATAGTGTTGTCTCCAGATTGTATGCTTAAATGTAAATGAGGCATTAATCTTTCTTCATTATTAATTATATCGATTAGATTTTTATCAATTTCTATAGCATCTAAAGATGACAGCCTTAACCTTTCTAAATTTTTTACTTTTTTTAATATTTCTTTGACTAACTTTCCTAAATTAGGCTTGTTATAGAGATCATTACCATATGATGTAAGATCTACTCCTGTTAAAACTATTTCTTTAAAACCTTTATTTAAAAGTATTTTTATTTGTTTACAAATTTTTGTTATAGGGACACTTCTACTATTTCCCCTTCCAAAAGGTATAATGCAAAAAGTGCATCTATGATTACAACCAGTTTGAATTTGAATGAAAGCTCTTGCTTTTTTATCAAAACCTTCAATAAAATGATTTGCTGTTTCTTTAACTGCCATAATATCATTTACTACAATATTAGGAGAATTGTTATTTAGTAGATTTAGGTATTTTTCAAATTTAAATTTTTCTTCATTTCCTAAAATTAAATCCACTTCATCCATTTTTTTATAATTTGTAGGATTAATTTGCGCTGAGCAACCAGTTACAATAATCTTTGCTTTAGGATTTTCTCTTTTTAATTTTCTAATTTTCTTTTTAGCTTGTTTTTCCGCTTCTTTTGTGACAGCACAAGTATTTATAAAAAAAATATTCTTAAATTTTTTTGAATTAATTCTTTCTTTTATAATTTGTGAATCAAAACTATTAAGTCTACATCCAAAAGTTATAACATTTTGATTTTTCATATTAATTAAAAATAATTATTTAAAATTCCTTTTTTTACAGTTTTTGTCGGGCCTGTCATAATAATATGTCCATTTTTTTTATATTCAATTTTTAGCTTTCCACCATCCATATGGATATAACATATTCTTTTATTAATTAATTTATTTTTTATTGCTGCAACAGCTGTAGCCGAAGCCCCAGTCCCGCATGCTTTTGTCATACCTGCACCTCTTTCCCAAACTCTAAGCTCTATTTTGTTATTACTTAAAATTTTTGCAAAATTAACATTAATTCTTTCAGGAAATAAATGGTTTTTTTCAATTTTGGGACCTATTTGTTTTAAATTTATTTTTTTTAAATTTTTTATAAAAAAAATTATATGAGGATTACCAACATTAACTAAAATAGGTTTAATATAACTATTTACATTAAAATTTATTTTATTAATATTTATATTTTTTTTTAGAGGTATTTGTCTCCATTTAAAATAAGCTTTGCCAATATCAACAGATACATGATTATTTTTAGCTAAAGAGGCATTTAACAAAGTCGATTCAGTTTCTAGAGCAATTTTTTTTGTTTTACACTCTTTCATGAGTAAAAAAGCCACACATCTTGCAGCATTACCACATGCTTTTGTTACGCTCCCATCAGAATTATAAAATTTTATAAATGCCGAAGTTTTTTTTTTTCTTGGTTTTTCTATTATTACAACTTGGTCACAACCTAACCCTTTTTTTCTATCCGAAATTTTTTTTATATTATTGGGGGTTAAAAAAATTTTTTTCGTTCTTGCATCAATGATTATAAAATCATTTTTTAATCCATGCATTTTTGTAAAGTTAATAATCATTTTTTTTATTTATGAATTTTTTTTTTATTTAACATATATAATCTATAATTAAGTAAAAAAATATGTTTAAAAATTTATCTGAAAGACTAACAGGGATCTTTGATAAATTAAAATCAAGAGGATCTCTAACAGAAACTGACGTGGATCTAGCTTTAAGAGAAGTAAGAGTTGCGCTTCTAGAGGCAGACGTATCTTTAGAAGTTGTAAAAGAATTTCTAGAAAAAGCCAAGAAAAAGGCTATTGGATCAAAGATTGTAAAAAGCATATCCCCTAGTCAGATGGTTATAAAAATTGTTAACGATACTCTTAAAGAAATACTTGGTAATAAAGAGGAACCAATAAATTTAAAGACGACACCGCCTGTAATAATATTAATGGTTGGTTTACAAGGATCAGGAAAAACAACCACAAGTGCTAAAATTGCTAAAAAATTAAAAGATAAAGATAAGAAAAAAGTTTTAATGTCTTCCTTGGATGTTCAAAGACCAGCTGCTCAAGAACAGTTAGCTACATTGGGAAAACAAATAGATATACCTACAGTTGAAATTATTAAAGGAGAAAAACCAGTTAAAATCGCTGAAAGATCCTTGGATCAAGCGAAAAAGGAAGGTTTTGATGTTTTAATTTTGGATACTGCTGGAAGACTTCAAATCGATGATGAACTTATGACCGAAGTTAAGGATGTAAGCAAAACTGTAAATCCTAGTGAAACTCTACTTGTATCAGATGCAATGATAGGACAAGAATCTGTTAATGTTGCAAAAGAATTTAATAATAAATTAAAACTATCTGGAATAATCCTTACAAGATTAGATGGAGATGCTAGAGGCGGAGCGGCATTATCTATGCGCTTTGTTACCGGATGCCCCATTAAGTTAATTGGAGTAGGTGAAAAAATGGAAGCAATAGAGGTTTTTCACCCTGACAGGATTGCAAATAGAATTCTCGGTATGGGCGATGTTGTTTCTTTAGTAGAGGAAGCTTCTGAAACAATAAAAAAAGAGGATGCTGAAAAGTTAGATAAAAAAATAAAGGACGGCCATTTTAGTTTAGATGATTTATCTAAACAACTAGGACAAATGAAAAAACTTGGAGGAATAAAAGGAATCCTCTCCAAACTTCCTGGTGCTAACAAAATTCAAGATCAAATGAATAAATCTAATGTTGATGATAATGTTATTTTAAAACAACAAGCAATTATTTCTTCGATGACAGTTGAGGAAAAAAATAATCATAAAATTATACATGCATCGAGAAAAAAAAGAATTGCATCAGGTTCTGGCACATCAATTCAAGAAGTAAATAAATTATTAAAGCAGTATCATGCAATGTTAAAAATGATGAAAAAGTACGGGAATATGGATAAAAAAACTTTAATGAGACAGGGTTTTGGGAATATGCTTCCTCCGGGATTGCAATAAAGAAAAAACATTATATATTACATTAAAAAATTAATTTAAAAATATATGAGTACAAGAATACGTTTAGCTAGAGCTGGTTCAAAAAACAGACCTTTTTTTAGAATAGTAGTTTCTGATAAAAGAAGTCCTCGTGATGGAAAATTTATTGAAAAGTTGGGTACTTATAATCCACTATTACCAAAAGAAAATGAAAATAGAGTTTTATTTGATGAAGAAAGGGTAAAGTATTGGCTATCTAAGGGAGCAACACCTTCTTATAAAATGGCAATTTTCTTAAGTAAGTCGAACTTGGTAGAAAAACCTCCAATTCCGGAACAAACAAAAAAACATTTGCCAAAAGTAAAAAAGAAAGAAGGTGAAGGAGATAAGAAAGAGTCTGCAAAAAAACCCGAAACACCTAAAGCAGATGCAAAACCAGAGGAAAAACCTCAGGAAGAAGCACCTAAAGCAGATGCAAAACCAGAGGAAAAACCTCAGGAAGAAGCACCTAAAGCAGATGCAAAACCAGAGGAAAAACCTCAGGAAGAATCTAAATCTGAGAATAGTTCAGATAAAAAAGATTAAAAAAAAATTCTTTTATATAGAGAATTATTTGATACAAAAGCTATATAAAAAAATTATTAGTATGAAAATTAGAAAGTTTTACCATGAAAAAAATAAAAGCAAATTGGAAAGCCCACATCTTAACATTGTTTCCAGAAATGTTTCCAGGTCCGTTAGGATATTCTATAGTTGGTAAAGCACTTGAAGAGAAAGTTTGGTCTTTAAAATTAATTAATCTTCAAAATTTTTCAAAAAAAGGCCCAAAATATGTTGACGATAAACCGTATGGAGGCGGTTCGGGAATGATCATAAAAAGTGAGATAATTCACAAAGCTTTAAAAGAAACAACTAAAAAAATAAAAAATAATTATTCTCTAGTTTTTTTAACACCTAAGGGAAAAAAACTTAATCAAGAAAAAATTAAAAAATTTGTAAAGAAGGATAATTTAATTTTAGTTTGTGGAAAATATGAAGGTGTTGATCAAAGAGTAATAGATACATGGAAAATGGAAGAGATAAGCTTAGGAGATTATGTTTTGTCAGGTGGCGAAATAGCCGCTATGAGCTTAATAGATTCTTGCGTTCGTTTGTTACCAAAAGTTTTGGGTTCATCAAAATCTTTAGAAAGTGAAACATTTGAAAATAATCTTCTCGAATATCCGCAATATACAAAACCAAGAGAATGGTTAGGAAAAAAAGTTCCTGAAGTTTTATTATCAGGTGATCATAAGAAAATAAGAGAGTGGAAAAAAAATGAATCAATTAAAATAACAAAAATAAAAAGACCCGACTTATTTAGGAAGGTTGTAAAAAAATGAAAAATTTAGAAATATTTGAAAAAAAATACTTAGAAAAAATTAAGCAAACAAAAAAAATTCCTGATTTTAATTCTGGAGATACAGTAATTGTATATGTAAAAGTAAAAGAAAAAAAAAGAGAAAGAGACCAGGCTTTTGAAGGCATGTGTATATCAAAAAAAAATGCTGGTATAAACTCTTCATTTACTGTTAGAAAAATTTCTTATGGTGAGGGAGTCGAAAGAGTTTTTCCTTTATATTCACCAAATATATCTAAAATTGAATTGAAAACAAAAGGCAATGTTCGAAGAGCTAAGTTATACTTCTTAAGAAAATTGGCAGGTAGAAAAGCAAAAATAATAGAAGATAGAGATAAACTGAAAGATATTAAAATTAAAGCTAAAAAAGAAACTTTAGATAAAAAATCAGAATATCCTAAAAAAAATACAGAAAAATTAAAAGAAAAATCTTCAGTTAAGAAAGAAACTAGCAATAATAATAAAAATAAAGAAGATTAATAAATAATCACTAACTATTTAGTATGAGTGAAAACAAATCGCCTAAAACTTTATTTGATAAAATTTGGAATGATCATGTAATTGATAATATAGATGAGAGCAATTCTTTATTGTATATAGATTTACATTTAGTTCATGAGGTAACAAGCCCCCAAGCTTTCGAAGGATTAAGATTATCTAAAAGAAATGTTAGACAACCTGATAAAACTTTTGCTGTTCCAGATCACAATGTTCCAACTATTAATAGAGGCAAAATAGAAGATGAATTATCAAAAAAACAACTTAAAGCTTTGGAAAAAAATACAAAAGATTTTGGTATATCATATTTTCCAATCGACGATATTAGACAAGGTATAGTACATGTTATTGGTCCTGAACAAGGATTATCACAACCCGGAATGACGATAGTTTGTGGTGATAGTCATACTTCAACTCACGGGGCATTCGGCGCTTTAGCATTTGGAATAGGGACATCGGAAGTAGAGCATGTTCTTGCTACTCAAACATTAATGCAAAAACCAGCAAAAAATATGAGAATAAATTTAAATGGAAAAACTCAAAAAGGAGTAACAGCTAAAGATTTAATACTTGGTTTAATTGGAAAAATTGGAACAGCTGGTGGAACAGGACATGTTATTGAATATGCAGGAGATGCAATCAAAAAATTGTCCATGGAAGGACGTATGACAATATGTAATATGTCCATAGAAGCTGGGGCAAGAGCTGGCCTTATAGCTCCAGATGAAATAACTTTTGATTATATAAAAGGAAGAAATTTTGCTCCTAAAGAAAATTGGGAAGAAGCTTTAAAATTTTGGAAAAATTTGCCAAGTGATGAAAAAGCAAAGTATGATAGTGAAGAGATTTTTGAAGTTAATAAACTTGAACCACAAGTAACTTGGGGGACATCGCCGCAAGATGTTTGTTCAATAAAAGGAGAGGTGCCAAATCCTGAAAATGAAAAAGATCCAAATAAAAGACAATCTATTATTACTTCATTGGAATATATGGGATTAAAATCAGGGACAAAGCTAGAAGATATAAAATTAGATCAAGTGTTTATAGGATCGTGCACAAATTCAAGAATAGAAGATTTAAGAGAAGTTGCAAATATAGTTAAAGGAAAACATGTAAAGATTAAAGCAATGGTGGTACCTGGTTCGGGTCTAGTAAGACAGCAAGCAGAAGAAGAAGGTTTAGATAAAATTTTTAAAGAAGCTGGTTTTGAGTGGAGAGAGTCAGGGTGTTCTATGTGTTTAGCAATGAATGCAGATAAATTAAAATCTGGTGAACGTTGTGCTTCAACATCAAATAGAAATTTTGAAGGAAGACAAGGCAAAGGCGGAAGAACCCATCTTGTTAGTCCAATAATGGCTGCTGTAGCAGCAATTTCAGGTCATTTAACAGACGTCAGAGAATTTATTTAGTTTAATAATGGAAAAATTTAAAAAAATAATAGGCATTGCAGCGCCTTTTACAAGAATAAATGTTGATACAGATTTAATTGTTCCTGCAGAAAGTTTAAAAACAATAAGCAGAAAAGGTTTAGGAAAGGATTTATTTTCATATATAAGATTTAATGAAAATGGTAGCGAAAATAAAAAATTTATTTTGAATCAACCAAACTATAAAAACTCAAAAGTTTTAATTACAGGAAAAAATTTTGGCTGTGGTTCTTCAAGAGAACATGCAGTATGGGCATTGAAAGATTTTGGAATTAAATGTTTGATAGGAAGCGAGTTTGCGGATATTTTTTATAATAATTGTTTTAAAAATGGAGTTTTAGCTATTATTTTAGATTCAAAAAAAGTTGAAAAGATTATAAAAATTGTTTCTTCTCCAAATGCTTCTGAATTAGAAATTGATTTGGAAAAACAGTCTATTAAAACTAAAGAAAATGAAATTATAAATTTTGAAATTCTACCATATTTGAAAAAAAATTTGTTAGAAGGTGCTGACGATATATCGAAAACTTTAGAAAAAAAAAAATTAATAGATGAATATGAATTTGATATAAAAAAAAAATACCCATGGTTAGGAAAAAAAAATGGATAAAAAAAGAATTTTAATTTTACCTGGAGATGGTATTGGACCAGAATCAGTAAATGAAGTAAAAAAAATAATAGATTTTTTTAATAAGAAAAAAATACTTAATATTGAAATAGAAGAGGAACTAGTAGGAGGAGCATGTATTGATGCTTTTAAGGCACCTATTAAGGATGAGACTATTGAAAAAGCAAGAAAATCGGACGCTATTCTTTTAGGTGCTGTAGGAGGACCAAAGTGGGACAATTTGGCATTTGATCAAAGACCTGAACAAGGTTTATTAAGGCTTAGAAGTGATTTACAATTATTTGCTAATTTAAGACCAGCCATATCTTTTGATCCGCTTATACACGCATCAAGTTTGAAGGCTGAAATTATAAAAGGATTAGATATATTAATTGTAAGAGAATTAACAGGAGGAGTTTATTTTGGAGAACCAAGAGGTATTGAAGATTTAGGTAATGGAAAAAAGAGAGGTTTAAACACTCAAGTTTATTCAACAGATGAAATTATTAGAGTAGCTAAAGTTGCTTTTGAACTAGCAAAAAAAAGAAAAAAAATTTTAACTTCTGTTGAAAAATCAAATGTTATGGAAAGTGGTAAATTATGGAGAGAAGAAGTAGAAAAATTAGGAAAAAAAGAATATCCTGAAGTAGATTTAAAACACATGTATGCAGATAATTGCGCAATGCAACTTATTCGAAATCCAAAACAATTCGATATTATTTTAACTGATAATTTATTTGGTGATTTATTATCTGATGCAGCGGCTATGTTAACTGGTTCTCTTGGAATGCTACCATCCGCATCCCTAGGTGAAATTAATAATGGAAATTATTTATCTGGTTTGTATGAACCTGTTCATGGAAGCGCACCTGATATAGCAGGAAAAAATATAGCAAATCCAATTGCTACAATCTTAAGTTTTTCTATGATGATTTTTTATTCTTTTAATAATAAAAGAATATCTCAAATTATTGATAGTTCTGTTAAGAGAGTTTTAGATAAGGGCTTTAGAACTGAAGATATAATGGATAAAAGATCAAAAAAAGTTGGAACAAATGATATGGGCGACTTAATTATTAAGGAGATAACAAAAAATTTTTAAAAAAAATGGGTATTAAAGTTTCAATATTAGGTGCAACTGGAAATGTAGGAAGAGAATTTCTATCAATTATAGAAGAAAGAAAGTTTCCAATTGAAGAATTATATTTACTTGCTTCTCCTAAATCAGAAGGAAAAGAAATATCTTTTGGAAAAAAAAAAATAAAAGTCTTAGATTTAAATAAATTTGATTTTAAAAAATGTGAATTAGTATTTTGTTCAGCTGGTTCGAAAGTTGCATCTGAATTCGCACCAAAGGCGGCAAGCTCAGGATGCTTTGTTATTGATAATTCATCATATTTTAGAATGGATCCTGATGTGCCGCTAGTAGTTCCAGAAGTTAATAATGAGGATCTTAAAACAATAAAAAAAAAGATTATAGCAAATCCAAATTGTTCAACTATTCAAATGGTTATGGTTTTAAAACCATTACATAATTTATTTAAAATAAAAAGAGTTGTTGTTTCTACATATCAATCTACATCTGGAGCTGGAAGACAACAAATGGATGAACTATTTGAACAAACAAAAGATATTTTTGCAAATAAACAAGTCAAAAAAAAATTTTTTACAAAACAAATAGCTTTTAATGTAATTCCGCATATAGATAGTTTCTTAAAAGATGGACAAACAAAAGAAGAATGGAAAATGCAAGTTGAAACACAAAAAATCTTGGATAAAAAAATCCAAGTTTCTTCTACATGTGTTAGAGTTCCAGTCTTTATTGGACATGGAGAATCTGTAAATATTGAATTTGAAAAAGAAATTTCAGAAAACAAATTAAGAGAAGCGCTAAAAAAAAGTCCAGGTATTTCTGTTATTGACCATAGACAAGATGAAGGATATGTAACTCCTGAAGAATGTGCAGGCGAAGATAAAGTTTTTGTTAGCAGAATAAGAAAGGATAATACATTAAAAAATGGTATATCATTGTGGATAGCAGCAGATAATTTAAGAAAAGGAGCTGCTTTAAACGCAATACAAATAGGCGAAGAATTAATAAAAAAGAAAGTTTTAGGAAAATGAAGAATAAAATAAATCCAGGAAATTTTTTTGAAGATTTTTTTGTTGGTCAAGAATTAAAACATTCTACCCCAAGAACAATTTCCTCTGGCGACGTTTCTTTATTTATAGGATTACTTGGATCAAGATTTGTTTTACATTCATCAAAAGAATTTGCAAAAAAAATTGGATTTAAAGAGGCACCAATCGATGATATTTTAACTTTTAATATGGTTTTTGGAAAGACAGTACCCGATATATCTTTGAACTCACCTGCTAATTTAGGCTATGCTGCGTGCAAGTTTATAAAACCTGTTTATGTAGGAGATACAATCAAAACCACTTCAAAGGTATTAGGTGTGAAAGAAAATTCTAATAAAAAAACAGGCATAGTATGGGTAAATTCTATTGGTAAGAATCAAAAAAATGAAGTCGTTCTTGATTATATAAGATGGGTAATGGTTAATAAAAAAAATGAGTCTAGTCCAGCTCCTAAGACAGTAATACCCGAACTAAAAGATGAAGTAAGTGTAGAAGATTTAACTATTCCTGAAAAATTAAATATGTCCAAATATGATTTTGATGAAAGTGGTTCAAAATATTTATGGGACGATTATCAAGTAGGAGAAAAAATTGATCATATAGATGGAATGACGGTTGAAGAAGCAGACCACATGACTGCAACACGATTATATCAAAATACTGCTAAAGTTCATTTTAATGAACATACAGAAAAAGAAGGAAGGCTTGGAAGAAGAATTGTTTACGGTGGTCATATTATTAGTTTAGTCCGCATGCTATCTTTTAATGGTCTAAGCAATGCTTTTAAAATTTTAGCTATAAATAATGGTAAACATGTATCACCTACTGTTGCGGATAATACTATTTATGCTTGGAGTGAAATTTTAGATAAAAAAGAATTACAAAACAATAAAGACATTGGAGCTTTAAGAATAAAATCTGTCGGAGTTAAAGATAATTTTTGCAATGACTTTCCTTTATATAAAAATGATGATAAAGAATATAATGAAAATGTTGTATTGGAAATTGATTATTGGGTTTTAATTCCAAAGAAAAAATAAATGAAAAATAACAACAGACCTCTTTCACCACATTTACAAATTTATAAACCACAAATAACTTCTGTTTTGTCTATATCACATAGGTTTACAGGAATAATTTTATATTTATCAACTTTTTTAATTTCTTTATGGTTATTTTCTATAGCTTTTAATAACAATTTAAAAATTTTTTTAGATAATTTCTTTTATTCTAATTTGGGAAAAATTATTCTTTTTTTTATAACATTCTCATTTACATATCATTTTCTAAATGGATTAAGACATCTTATTTGGGATTTTGGTTACGGGTTTAATATTAAAAATGTTTATTTAACTGGTTTTATAATAATTTTCTTAACTTTAACAATAAATATTTACATCTGGTTTTTTTAGTGGTTAATTTTTTAAAAAATTTTTTTTCTTTTGGTTTTAATGAAGATGGATTAAGTCATTGGATTTGGCAAAGAATTTCCGCTTTTTTAATGATTTTATTATTTTTTTGGATAATTTTTTCTTTTCAAGAATTGTCAAACAATTTCATTATAGATTTTAATACATGGATAAAAATTCCTATAAATCTAATTTTATTTATAGTGTTATTTATTCTTATTATGCATCACTCTACTCTAGGAGTGTTAAATATTTTTGAAGATTATGTACAATCAGAAAAAATAAAAAAATTTTTTTCTATTTTATTAAAAATAATAAGTTTTCTTATAATATTTATATCGATTTTTTCTGTATGGCATATTTATAGTGAAATTATATGAAAGGTTCTTATAAGCTACATAAACACAAGTTTGATGTTTTAGTTGTAGGAGCAGGAGGCGCAGGATTAAGAGCTTGTATGGGCGTCGCTGCTAAAGGTTTAAAAACCGCATGCATTACTAAAGTATTTCCAACTAGAAGTCATACTGTTGCTGCTCAAGGAGGTATTTCAGCAGCTCTAGGAAATGTGGGAGAAGATAATTGGAGATGGCATATGTATGATACTGTCAAGGGTTCCGATTGGTTAGGGGATCAAGATGCAATCGAATATATGTGCAGAGAAGCAATGGATTCAGTTATTGAATTAGAAAATTTTGGAGTCCCGTTTTCTAGAACAAATGAAGGAAAAATTTATCAGCGAGCATTTGGTGGAATGTCAAAACACTATGGTAAGGAACAAGCACAAAGAACATGCGCGGCTGCTGATAGAACAGGACATGCAATACTTCATACTCTATATCAACAATCATTAAAAAATAAAGTTAAATTTTTTATTGAATATCTAGTTTTAGATATTTTGATGAGTAAAAATGGATCTTGTGTTGGTGTATTAGCGTGGCGCTTGGAAGACGGATCCTTACATATTTTTAAATCTCATATTACTTTAATGGCTACAGGCGGTTGGGGCAGAGCATACATGTCAGCTACATCAGCACATACTTGTACAGGCGATGGAAACGCAATGATCTTAAGAGCCGGCATCCCACTACAAGATATGGAATTTATTCAATTCCATCCTACAGGTATTTATACCGCTGGTTGTTTGATTACTGAAGGGGCAAGAGGTGAAGGGGGATATTTAACTAATTCAAAAGGAGAAAAATTTATGGAAAAATATGCTCCTAGTGCAAAGGATTTAGCTAGTAGAGATGTAGTTAGTAGGTCAATAACTCAAGAGATAGTAGAAGGAAGAGGGGTTGGTGAAGAAAAAGATCATGTTTTACTTCATTTAGAAAATATCGATAAAAAAATTCTTAATGAAAAATTACCAGGTATTTCTGAAACAGCAAAAATATTTTCTGGAGTCGACGTAACTAAAGAGCCAATTCCTGTGATACCAACGGTACATTATAACATGGGAGGAATTCCAACAAATATAAATGCTGAAGTCATCAAATCGAATCATTCTGGCTCTCAAGAGGTTGTACCAGGACTAATGGCTATCGGAGAAGCAGCTTGCGTTTCTGTGCATGGCGCTAATAGGCTTGGATCTAATTCTTTATTAGATTTAATTGTTTTTGGTAGATCAGCAGCAAATAGATGTAAAGAGATAATAAAAAAAAAAAATAAAATGAAAAAAATTGATAAACAATCTTTACATAAAGCTTTAAGTAGATTTGATTTTTTTAGAAGTGCTAGAGGTTCAATTTCAACATCAGAGCTTCGAAAAGAAATGCAAAAAACTATGCAAAATTATTGTTCTGTATTTAGAAATAAAAAATTATTAACTGAAGGAAAATCTAAACTTGATAATTGTTTTAAATCAAAATCAAATATAAAAACAAGTGATAAGTCTTTAATTTGGAACACAGATTTAGTTGAAACTTTAGAGTTTGATAATCTTTTATCACAAAGTATAGTCGCTATTGTTTCTGCATTAAACAGAGAAGAAAGTAGAGGCGCACATTCACGAAACGATTTTCCTGAAAGGAACGATAAAAATTGGATGAAACATACTCTAACTGAAATAAACAACAAGGGGAAAACCAATATAACTTATAGACCTGTACAGCTAAAGACTTTAACTAATGAGGTGAAGACTTTTCCTCCAAAGGCAAGAGTTTACTAATAAAAATCAAATGTTATATTAATTTAAAATGGTCCAGTTTCATTTACCAAAAAATTCTAAAGTTGAAAAAGGAAAAACTCACAATAAACCTGGGGGTAAAAAATTTAATATTTATAGATTTGACCCAGAAAAAAATGAAAATCCAAAAATAGATACATTTTATATTGAAAAAAATAAATCCATACAAATGGTACTAGATGCTTTAATTGCAATTAAAGATGACATCGATGCATCTTTAACATTTAGAAAATCTTGTAGAGAAGGAATCTGTGGAAGTTGTTCTATGAATATTAATGGTATAAATACCCTGGCATGCACCAAATCTCTAGATGATATTTCAGGAGACGTTAATATTTACCCACTACCACATATGCCAGTAATTAAAGATTTAGTACCAGATTTAAAAAATCCATATAAACAATATAATTCAATTTCTCCATGGCTAAAATCTAAATCTAAACCTAAAAATAACAGCGAAAGGATTCAATCACAAAAAGATAGATCAAAGTTAGATGGATTAATTGAGTGCATAATGTGTTTTTGTTGTTCTACTAGTTGCCCAAGTTATTGGTGGAATGGAGATAAAAATAAAAAAGATTATTTAGGTCCAGCAACATTATTATCAGCTTATCGTTGGATTGCTGATACAAGAGATGACGCAACTAGTGAAAGATTAAAAAAATTAAATGATTCAATGTCACTTTACAGATGTCATACTATTATGAATTGTACTAGCGCTTGTCCCAAAGGATTAAACCCCGCGAAGACAATTGCAGAAATAAAAAAAAAGGTAGCTTTTAATAAAAATTAATTTAGTTTTATATTTCCTGAAATTTTATGGTTTAAATTTATTTTTCCTATGTTTAAATTAGCTTCAACCTCCAAATTTTCATTTTCTTTTATAGAACTATTAGCTAAAGCTTCTCTAACCTTTTTTTCTATTTCAGTTTGTGCAGATATTCCAAAGTTTTTTAGAAATTTTCTTATTTCTAAGTTAAAAATTTTTTCATCCATTGCTTTTATAACCTTAAATGTTAGATAATAATTATTATAATTAAAAAATTATTATGTTAAGAAATATTTTAAAATTTAAAGATCCCGGTGTAAAAAGAAATCATTCCAATATAAATTACGCTTTTGAAATTCAAAGGCTGAAAAAGTTAAAAAACGCAGTCATACTTGCCCATGTTTATCAATCTGCTGATATTCAAGATTTGGCAGATTTCGTTGGAGATTCACTCGATTTATCAAGAAAAGCAGCAAACACCGATGCAGATACAATTGTTTTTTCTGGAGTTAAATTTATGGCAGAAGTTGCAAAAATTTTAAGTCCAAATAAAGAAGTTCTTTTACCTGATATGGATGCCGGCTGTACTTTAGAGCAATCATGCCAACCTGAAGAATTTAAAAAATTTAAAAATAAACATAAAGATCATTTAGTTATAACTTATATAAATTGTTCTGCTGAGATTAAAGCATTGTCAGATATTGTTGTTACTTCATCTAATGCAAAAAAAATTATTGATCAAATTCCTAAATCTCAACCAATAATTTTTGCTCCAGACAAGCATTTAGGCGCTTATTTAAATAAAATTACAAATAGAAAAATGCTTTTATGGAA
>Ga0163108_10001184_pt1 | contig 19161 bp, 15 predicted proteins | sample Fk1155metaG_FD_109644 | JGI IMG/M metagenome (GOLD analysis project Ga0163108, IMG submission 109644) | Marine microbial communities from the Central Pacific Ocean - Fk160115 155m metaG | ecosystem: Environmental > Aquatic > Marine > Oceanic > Photic zone | place: The Central Pacific Ocean...
GACAAAATCCGCCGAACCTACAATTAATCCTATCGACCACTTCATTGAAACTAGACTCAAATCTCAGGATCTAAAGCTCTCTGATCCTGCAGCGGCTCACACATTGATCCGTAGAATTTCTCTTGACCTAACCGGTATTGCCCCGACTCCTGAAGAGGTAAAAACTTTTCAAGCCGAATACAACAAGGATCCACAAGCAGCCATGCAGAGTGCCGCTAAAAGATTAATGGCATCACCAAGGTACGGGGAAAGAATGGCCATTTTCTGGCTGGACCTAGTAAGGTACGCCGATTCTATAGGATACCATTCGGACACGAACATGAATGTTTATCTTTATCGTGAATGGGTCATCAACGCTTTCAATGCCAACCAAAGATTCGACCAGTTCACCAAGGATCAGATCGCCGGGGACCTCTTACCTAACTCAACTGATGAGCAAAAAGTCGCCTCGGGTTACAATCGCTTACTGCAGACCACCGAAGAGGGAGGAGCGCAACCCAAAGAATACGTCGCTATCTATGCTGCGGACAGAGTCAGAAACATATCTGGAGCTTGGCTAGGAGGCACTCTCGGTTGTGCTCAGTGCCATGATCACAAATACGATCCCTATACAACGAAGGACTTCTACTCGATGGCTGCATTCTTCGCAGACATCAAAGAGAGGGCCGTAGGCAAGAGGGAAGCAGGAATGGCCGTAGCAACGGGCCAGTACAAGAAAAGAATTGAGGACCTAGATAATAGGATCGCAGAGCTAACTAAACTCACGACCGTATCGTCCCCCGAAATCACTGCCGCGCAGGCCGAATGGGAAAAATCCGTTGGTTCATCGACCAAGCCACTACTTGCAAAGTGGCACATGATAGGACCACTAGCTGGAGGAGATCCCGCTAACGCCTTTAATAAAGAGTTTGGCCCTGAAAAAGGCATTGATCCTAAAGCGGTCATTGCTGGAAAAAAATGGCAAGACCGACCGGACCTTGTTGATGGGAAAGTTCACAACCTAGGATCTGCCGCCAATTCAGCGTGGTACCTCTACAGACTCATTAAGGCCACTCAGGCCACTCAACTGCCCCTGTCTCTGGGATCAGATGACGGAATCAAGGTATGGCTAAATGGTAAGGAACTACTCAAAAACAATCCTGGACGAGGAGCTGCTCCTGATCAGGAAATGATCACCCTCGAGCTAAAAGAAGGAAACAATCAGTTCCTCATGAAAATTGTTAATCATGGTGGAGGTGGAGGATTTTATTTTAAAGCAAAGGGAAATGATCTTCCACCCAACATTGCAAAAGCACTGAGCGTAGATACTACCGAGAGGAATGATGCGCAGAAAAAAGAAATAGCGGATTATTATCTGGCCATTTCCCCGGCACTAGCTCAAACCCGCTCACAAATTTCAAACCTGCAAAAAGAAAAAAGTGAACTGCAAAAGAACCTGCCAAAAACATTAGTCAGCGTTTCCATGAAACCGCGTGATATGAGGGTCCTTCCCCGTGGAAATTGGTTAGATGACTCGGGTCAAATCGTGCAGCCAGCAATACCAGAGTTCCTTGGGAAAATTGAAACCGGTGATAATCGCGCAAACCGGCTAGATTTGGCTAATTGGATCGTTTCACCAAATAACCCTCTCACTTCAAGGGCGTTCGTGAACCGTCTGTGGAAAATTTTCTTTGGGTTAGGGATTTCAAACAATGTTGATGACCTAGGATCTCAAGGACAATGGCCAAGTCACCCCAAACTATTGGACTGGCTAGCAGTCGAATTTGTTGATAGTGGCTGGGACATACAGCACATGATTAAACTGATTATAAGTTCAAAAGCGTATTCTCAGTCCTCACTCGTTTCTCCACAAATGCGAGAAAATGACCCTCTAAACTTATTATTTGCTCGGCAATCACGTTTCAGAGTCGATGCTGAAATGGTTCGCGATAATGCTCTCTTCGTTGGTGGAATACTCACTGAGAGAATCGGGGGTCGAAGCGCAAAACCATATCAACCTGCAGGCTATTGGCGACACATGAACTTCCCGGCACGTAAATATGCCCACGATAACAATGAGAACCAATACCGACGCGGCCTCTATACGCACTGGCAAAGGAGTTTCCTTCATCCAAGTCTATTGGCCTTCGACGCACCTAATCGGGAAGAGTGCACCGCCGAAAGGCCACGTTCTAATACCCCACTACAGGCACTCGTTCTGCTAAATGATATTACTTATGTGGAATCTGCACGGTCATTCGCTGAAAGAATAATTAGAGAAGGAGGCAAAGATTCAAAATCACGAATTAACTGGGCGCTAAACGCTGCCCTCTCGAGGCAAGGAAATGAAAAGGAAATAAAAATACTTAGCGAACTTCAAATAAAACAATTCACTCGGTACAATACCGATGCTAATGCGGCAAACGAATTAAATACTGTCGGCATCAAGGTCCCTCCGAAGGATATTCCACCTGCCGAATTGGCTAGTTGGACAACTGTTGCCAGAACCATTTTGAACTTACACGAAACTATCACAAGACACTAAGATGAGACCTTATGATTTCCAAATGAACCGACGCTCTTTCCTGAACCGATCCGGTACAGGGATTGGTTCCGTTGCACTCGCTTCATTACTCAATGATGAACTCAAAGCGGCTCCTAGCCAAGATGAGAAGTGGACCGGCGTCATTAATAAACTAGATCACCCGGCAAAGGCTAAACGCGTCATTCACCTATGCATGGCAGGCGGGCCATCTCATCTCGAGACACTCGATTACAAACCGGAGCTGGCTAAAATGAACGGCAAACCAATGCCTGAATCCTTCACCAAAGGACAACCCATTGCTCAATTACAAGGAAACAAGAACCTGACATGCCTTGGCCCTCAGCACGAGTTCAAGCACTTCGGAAAATCAGGTCAACACATCTCCTCTATCTTCCCTCAAATAGGTGGAGTCGCAGATGAGCTTGCAATTATCCGTTCCATGGTCACCGAACAGATCAATCATGATCCGGCTCACACTTTCATGAATACCGGAACTCAAATCTCCGGCCGCCCTTCCATGGGCTCATGGTTACTTTATGGGTTAGGAGCAGAAACTGAAAACCTACCAGGTTATGTAGTCTTAACATCTGTCGGGGGCGGGCAAAATCAGCCCATTGCTGCTAGGCAATGGCACAGCGGATTCTTACCAAGCCGGTTTCAAGGTGTCCCTTTTCACTCTAAGGGAGATCCGGTCCTTTACGTTACCAACCCAAAAGGGGTAACTAGAGAGGATCAGCAGTCCGTTGTTAACTCGGTGAACGCACTGAACGGAATCCATAATGATCAAGTTGATGATCCGGAAATATCCGCCCGGATAGCTCAGTACGAATTGGCATTTAAGATGCAGGCATCAGTTCCTGGTCTAATGGACGTCTCCAAGGAACCTCAGAGAATCCTTGACCTCTACGGAGCCAAGCCCGGCGATGGATCATTTGCGTCAAATTGCCTCCTTGCTAGGCGCCTTGCCGAACGAGGGGTCCGTTTCATCCAATTATATCATCGTGGATGGGACCATCACGGAGGCATTAAAAACGCTTCAAAAAATACAGCTGGTCTCGTTGATCGTGGCAGCGCTGCATTAATTCAAGACCTCAAGGAAAGAGGAATGTTGGATGACACGCTGGTCATCTGGGGAGGAGAGTTCGGTAGAACACCCATGGCACAAGGGAACGGAAGGGATCATCACATCAAAGGATTCTCCCTGTGGATGGCAGGCGGAGGCATCAAGGGAGGAGTGAGCCACGGAGGAACGGATGAACTGGGATACAATTCTGTTACGGATATCGTTAATGTAAGAGACCTGCACGCAACGCTCTTACACCTATTTGGTATTAACCATGAACGTTTCACTCATAAGTTCCAAGGACTCGATTTCCGTCTCACTGGCGTAAGACCTGCTAACGTTATTAAGCCTGTCCTCGCCTAGAATAAAATACCAATCTGAGTATAGTTTTTAAACACCTATGATGGAGGATAACAACTCGTTATCTTTGTCCAAAGCATCAAAGTATGAAGGGTACTTAGGAACCCATCCAGTCTCCTTAAGTTTACTATTAGAAACTCTCTTATGAGTCCAACCCCGTGCCTTACTTTCAATGGCTGGTTTGACTTCCGGTAATCCATGTTTGAAACGGCGATCAAATTCCTCATAACAAACCCTCTGCAGCATCGGCGTATCGTCACAAACATTGTAAATTCCATTCATCTCAGATTTCTCAACCATATGAGCTAATGCACTAGCTGCATCATCTCTGTGAATCTGATTGATCCAACGACCATCTGAATCAGACTCGTTCCCATCAATCTGCGCATTCTTCTCAATGTATTTCTTTAATAGGTAGGACCTTCTAGGACCATAGATTCCAGCTAATCGAGCAATAGAGCCTCCAAACTCAGAAGTAATGCTTTCAGCTCGAAGAAGCAATTGGCTAGTAACAGAAAGAGGCTTCGCAATTGATTCCTCATCAACTACTGAACCATCTCTCTGACCATACACGCTTGAACTGCTAACAAATACAAAACGAGAATCTGGAAAGGTCTCTATTATATTATTGCAACCATCTACATATACTTGCTGATAACGAATCGCACGGTCCGTTCCAATGCCCCCAGAACTGGCACAATGAACGACAATATCAGCTACTCCCTTTCCTTCTCTTAACATCGTCAAAGATTCGAGATTGGAAACGTCGCATGCCACTGAACTATCCGCCCCATTTCTAGTCACACGAACGACATGATGACCTGCCCCTTCCATAAGTTCACAGAGAGGCTTACCCACAAATCCAGCACCTATGACAATGACCCTCATATTAAATAAAGATAAGTTCCAAAAAAGGATTCGTGCAAATTATCTTCTTTTCCAATTCCTTTCCTCAAGATTACTCAACAATAAACCAAGGATTCAACAGTGACGGTTTATTATATATTAACGATTCACCTGTCTCATGATTTATCACATTTCTTCCAGATTCCAACACCACAGCATGTGCAGCGCCCGTATCCCATTCCATGGTCGGTCCGAAACGTGGATAAACGCTTGCTGACCCTTCAGCAACAAGGCACAACTTAAGAGAACTTCCTACAGAAATAAGTTCCACTTCCTTTCCCGATTCCTTTAATCCTTCAACAAAATCTGCCACTTCTGGTGTAAGATGAGAACGACTAGCAACGACTGAAACCTTTTCTTCATCCAGGTAATGCCTTTCATTAAGGATCCTTTTAGTTTCGCCTCCAATTAATGTCTTGAACGCACCCGAACCTGATTCAGCAGAATAGAAGATCCCCTCTACTGGTCTATATACGATACCGGCAACGGGAAATCCTTTCTTAATGAGTGCAATATTAACCGTAAACTCACCATTTTTCTTTATGAATTCCTTAGTGCCGTCCAGAGGATCAACAAGCCAGAACTGCTCCCATCCAGAACGTTCAGTATAAGCAACTTCCTTGTTCTCCTCTGAAATAATCGGGATGTCTGGATAATGGGTAGAGAGAGCATCCATTATGACTGCATTGGCCTGACTGTCGGCTTCAGTGAGAGGCGATTGATCGGATTTGAAATCCACTTCAAAGTCACGCCCATAAATATCCATTATCACCGAACCTGCCGTGACGGCGGCACTGGAAATTAAATCTAAATCAATTCCAGACACGATCAGATTCTTATTATTATGCCCAAGCTATTGAATGCATGCATCGGACCGGAAAGAGCCAAAGAAATTAATCATTATTAAAATGTCCAGCTAACTTTTCTGCTGCATCCTGATCCACAGGATCCTTTGCATCATTGACTGCGCTTTCCTGAAGCTGAGCAATTTCAGTAATTCCTTTCCTCCCCAATGAAAGCATCGATTCCATTTCATCATTGCTAAATGAAGCCTCTTCACCTGACCCCTGCAATTCAACAAAATCCAATTCCTGTGTCATAACAATGTTGAAATCGACCCTTGCGTCCCTATCCTCTAGATAGCACAAATCAAGAATCGGAACATCTTGATAAATCCCACAGCTCACGGCAGAAACATGCTTCTTAAGTGGCGATTGCTTTAATCGACCCTCGGCCAACATGCGATTAAAAGCAATCGCACAAGCAACAGAGGCCCCTGTAATTGATGCTGTCCTAGTACCACCGTCCGCCTGCAAAACATCACAGTCAACCCATACAGTATTAGCCTCGAGCAATTTCAAATCGACAACGGCTCGCAAGGACCTGCCGATGAGACGTTGAATCTCCGAACTACGTCCATCCATCTTTCCCCTCATAATATCGCGCGGCTTGCGGCCTCCTCCAGTCGAATAGGGTAGCATTGAGTACTCTGCAGTCAGCCAGCCACCCTCTACTTTTTGTTCCTTCATCCACCGAGGCACTCCAGACTGCACAATTGCAGCACAAATGACACGGGTCTGACCAAAGCTAACCAAGACCGAACCGGTAGCATTTGGGGCTATATTAGGCACAAAAGAAATAGCTCTAAGTTCATCAATTTTTCTAGAATCGGGTCTTTCCATGAGCATTTGGTAATAGATTCATAGCGCGGTGGCAAGCTTTAGCTTAGTCTGTTATGAAATAAAGGCGGTAAAGACACACTATTATTGATGAAAGAAAGCCTAGAAGAGCTCGAACAATTCGCGATTGACGTGATCCTTAACCGACGTAAAGGATTTCGGGCAAGCGCGATACGGTTTCTGCTATCGGGAATGTCAGTCATCTATCGTTATCTGGTCAGCTTAAGGCTCTGGCTTTATAAAAGCCGAATTAAAAGAGAGCATAATCTGGGCTGTTTAGTAGTAAGTATCGGCAATCTAACGGTCGGAGGAACAGGCAAGACTCCTATCGTTGAAAAATTTGCCAAGGCTCTGACCGCAGGAGGCAGACGCGTTGCCATCCTCAGCCGTGGATACAAAAGTGTTAAACCAACACTTAAACAAAAAATCAGTGACAAGGTAAAAGGAAGCCCCATCAGACAAGAACCACCAAGGGTCGTCACTGACGGAAAAAAAGTGCTCCTAGATTCAAAAACAGCTGGAGACGAGCCCTATATGCTAGCAACAAATCTCAAAGATGTTGCCATAGTAGTGGACAAGGACAGAGTCAAGGCAGGACTTCACGCTATAAAAGAGTTCGATGCAGACACACTCCTACTCGATGATGGTCTCCAATACCTGAGGCTAAGGCACAGAATCGACATCGTATTAATCGATAAGTACTCTCCGTTCGGTAATGAAAAACTCCTGCCCAGAGGAACGCTCAGAGAGCCTCCAAAAAATCTTAAAAGAGCGACCTATATTTTCATCACAAAATGCGATGGAACTTCTAATAAAGAGCTGATCCAAAGAATTCGAAAATATAATCGGACAGCCGAAATTATCGAATGTTCTCACAAGCCAAAATATCTAAAGAACATTGTTACCGGAAAAGAACTCCCATTAGAGCACCTCAAAGACAAATATGTTGGCACAGTCTCAGGAATAGCAGTGCCTGAAAGCTTTGAGGACGGACTGCGAAATCTTGGGGCTAATATTGAAATTACTCGCCGTTACACGGATCATCACCGGTACAAAAAAGATGAAATAGAAAGATTCGTCGATCAATGCATTAACCGAGATCTCGACATGATCGTAACGACTGAAAAAGATTTTGTGAGATTCCCGAAAATTAAAAATGATGAATTACCAATCTATTTCCTTAGAGTAGAAATAGGAATACTCAGCAACGAAGAAACATTTGATGACTGCATTAACAGAATTTGCAGTCCTCGCCCGATCTTCTCAACTAGAAGGTTTTTCTAATACGGAAAAAGAAACGCCTATACTTCACCAACACCAAACCGAGTGAACCGGCGAACGGTAAGTTCATCGTCAAGATCCTTACCCTTGGCTGCGAGTAAATCACTGATAGTCTGATCAGGGTCCTTGATAAATCCTTGTTCAAGAAGACACACTGTACTGTAGAATTTTCCAAGCTTCCCTTCGATGATCTTTTCCATGATCTCGGGTGGTTTACCACTATCTTCCATCTGCTTGCGGAAAAGATCCTTTTCTGTTTCAACAAGATCACTGGAAATTTCATCCCGGCCAATGCCAGCTGGAGATGCCGCTGCAATGTGCAATGTCAAATCCTTTACTAATTCACGGAACGAATCATTAGACGCTGTATCATCCTTGCCACAATTAACTTCAAGAAGAACGCCCACCTTTCCTCCCAAATGAATATAGGATGCTACTACACCGGAACCTTCAACATCATACCTAACCATTCTTCTAAATTGAAGATTCTCCCCAAGCTCAATGACTTTAGCTTTCACAAAATCATCAAGTGATCCTTCATCCTTAGAAATTGAATTAGCAGATTCAATGTCAGAAGCATCAGAACCTGCAACCGCATCTGTCAGTTCATTTACAAATGCCTTAAAATTATCATTCTTTGCGACAAAGTCAGTCTCGCAGTTTACTTCTACAAGAACTCCTGATCTGGATTCAGCATCAATTTTGGCTGAAACAATGCCCTCCTTTGCTTCACGGTCAGCTTTTTTGGCAGCCTTAATGGCACCACGTTCCCTTAAGAACTTGATTGCTGCATCCACGTCACCTCCAGTTTCCTTTAACGCATTCTTACACTCCATCATACCCGCGTTTGTCTTATCTCGGAGTTCTTTTACTAAGGAAGCAGTTATTTCAGCCATGGTAATTAGTTTCGTTTATATTTTCTAAATAGTTTTAAATCAAAAATGGAAATCCAATTCTTCTCATGAAATTGATTCTTTCAGTCAATAATTAACTGAATGTTTTCTTTATCAGGACTCCAGATCGGGCCTCTTCTTCTTAACCAATTTTCCTCCATCCGTTGCGGCAATGACTGGATCAATAAGGTTCTGCAGAACAATACGAATAGATCTAATCGCATCATCATTCGCTGGAATCGGATAAGCAATATTTGAAGGGTCAGCATTAGAATCAATCATTGCCACGACAGGTATATTTAATCTGCGAGCCTCATTAACCGCAATAAGCTCACGAGCAGAGTCCACAATGACCACCGCGTCCGGTAATTTGTGCATGTTGCGAACACCTCTTAAGTTACGTAAAAGTTTTTCCCTCTCTCTGTTAAGTGAAGCAAGCTCACTCTTACTCATTAATTTTTTCTCAGTAGAATTTTCAAGACCTTCAAGATATTCAAGTCTATCAACACTCTTGCGAATCGTTGAAAGGTTCGTCATCATACCCCCTAACCAACGATGGTTAACAAAGTATTGCCCGCAGGCTTCAGCAGCCTGACGAACAGCTTCCTGAGCCTGACGCTTACAACCAACAAAAAGCACCTTGCCTCCCTCAAGAACAAGCTTACTTAAAAATTCTGATGCCTCTTCGAGACGTAATGCCGTTTCCTCGACATTTATGATATGAATTCCGCTCCGCTTCTGCAGCAGGAATGGTTTCATTTTGGGATTCCATTTACGGCTCTGGTGTCCGTAATGAACGCCTGCTTCCACAAGTTCTTCGATAAGATCTGCCATTATTTTTTGTTATCTCAGGGAGTGCACGCAAAGTTAGATCTATTTTAATCTAAACAAGCGCTCTACTGCTGATGCAGTCGATTCACATGCCTGTGACGGTTTTAGTTTTATTTTAGTTAAGACTTCCACTTTTTGCGGAAGGGCGGAAATTATAGCCTCTCTTTTTATGCAATCAAGCGAGAAAACTGCTTTCCTATACTGAGATTAAATACTAAGAAATACAAAGTATTTTAGCTCTAGTTCGAAAACCAAAATAAAGAAAAATGATAAATTTTAGGCCCTAAAGCGTATTATTGAACTAAATTGAAATGCAGAACCCGGACCCAAAATCCTATAATCGTTTTTCTAAACAGAATTCGTTAATAAGAAGCTAGGTAAAACTATATGTATAATTGTTGATCATTATTGAGTATGGACCATCTATCAAAAGCCAAGAGAGTGATCCAAATAGAGATAGACGAATTGGAAAATCTCTTAAACCGAATCGATGAAAATTTTTCGCATGCGGTCAACGCATTAAAAACAACAATCGATTCAGGCCACAAGTTTGTTATCATTGGAGTTGGAAAGTGTCATAACATTGGTCATAAGATTGCAGCAACACTGAACAGCACTGGGGCTCCTACGGTCGTTTTAAATAGTCAAAATGCTCTTCATGGCGACCTTGGAATAGTCAGCAACGGAGACACTATTTTAGCGCTCAGCTATAGTGGTGAAACGAACGAAATTCTCGATCTCTTGCCAGCTCTTCGCCGATTCAAAATTAATATTATTAGTATGACGGGCAACACTGGTTCCTCACTTGGAAAAAACAGCGATATCATTCTGAATACAAAAGTGGAAAGAGAAGCATGCCCGCTGAACCTTGCACCCACCTCAAGCACTACGGCAATGTTAGTGCTCGGCGATGCCCTTGCAATGACACTCTTAGAATCACGAGGTTTCGTTAAAGAGGATTTTGCTAAACTTCATCCAGGAGGATCACTTGGAAAAACACTACTAACCAAAGTATCAGATATAATGAGAATCGCTGATAAATTCTGTGCCTTACCCCCAGAAACAAAATTAAAGTCCACTCTTGAAGAAATGATACGTGCCCGATCAGGTGCCGCCGTCATAATCTCTGATTCAGGAAATCTCGAGGGAATCTTAACGCAAGGAGATTTTGTCAGATCAATTCAAAAAGATCCTGACATTCTTGATATGCCTGTATCTAATTTCATGACTAAGGATCCAATCACTGTCCAAGGAAATAAGTTAGCAGTCGAAGCTATCCAAATCATCGGGGATCACAGAATCGATGATCTAGTAGTTCTTGACGAAACAGACAAACCAATTGGTCTCGTCGACTCTCAGGATCTGAGTAGAATGAAATTGGTATGATCGCTTTAATTTTTCCATTGAAGCCTTTGCCTTAACTATTAAGCTAAAACAAATAAAACAAATAAAAAACACTTAGAAATTTTCGAAATGGCAGTCGTTGCAACACAAATAAAAAAAGGACAATGCTTCCAATATAATGGAGAAAAACTTATTGTTCTAGACCTAGATCACCGAACTCCCGGAAAGGGCAATGCTATCATTCTCGCTAATTGTCGATCACTACAAACAGGGAAAACCAAGACTATCCGATTCGCTTCATCAGACAAAGTCGATATCATAAATGTGGATAGACAAAAACTCGAATATAGTTACACCGACGGGACAGGATACTTTTTCATGAGCCCCGAAACCTATGACACCATAGAATTAAGCTCTGATCTTTTGGGAGATTGCACAGACCTTCTCATAGAGAACTTGTCAGTCGAAGTCCTTTTCATCGAAGGAAACCCAATGACCATTGATTTACCACCTCAGGTAGAACTTACCGTAACCGAATCCTCTGAAGGCATCAAAGGAGACACTGCTAATAATCCACAAAAGCCAGCGACACTCGAGACAGGCATTGAGGTTCAAGTTCCACTATTCATCAAGCCTGGCGATCGTATTAAAGTTGATACACGGACAAAAAAATACGTGAGTCGTGTTTAAATCACGGAACGCAAATCATTAGATGCCAAAACAGCCGCCAAACCGCAGATCGCGGCTGAACTCGACAACAGCAACCCAAAGAGCTAGGGCAGGAAATTCATCGACATTGGAAATTCCTCTGAACTGGCTCAAGTCAGGGATAGCGGTTCTATTACTTCCTTTCTGCTTAGTTGCCACACAGAGTTTCCTCAGCGCTTTTAGTCAGACCTCCGCAAGCACGATGGTCATTGGTTCTGCCGCGCTGTGGTTCTTTTTTATTGGTATATTACTTTGGCTAATCGCATTCTTTGGATTGCCTAGACCTCTTTTCATCTATGTATTAGGTCATGAACTGACTCACGCTTTCTTTGTTCTTCTTTGCGGCGGTAAGATTAGTGAATTTAAAGTGCGCTCTGCTGGTGGCCACATCGTCACCAATAAAAATAATGTTATGATCTCCCTCTCGCCCTACTTCATCCCATTTTACTCTGTGATAGTAGTTGGAATCTTTGGAGTAGCCGGAATCTTCGTTAATTTGTCAGATTATCACCCGAACAGTATCTTGTGGGGACACTTAGGATTTAGTTGGTCTTGGGTCTTTTATATCGCGATAGGTGTAACGTGGTGCTTCCATCTTACTTTTACCGGATGGATGATCACAAAAAATCAACCAGATCTGAAGCAGAACGGGACATTCTTCTCACTGGTATTCATTTATTTAATAAATCTAAGTATCCTTTGTGGATTCCTTATCATTATTTCAGACGAAGTGAGTCTAATAGGTTTCATACAATCAGTCTTCGACAATGCAACCGAGCTATTCAATTCCTCTGCTCAGACCTGGAAATCTATAATCAAATAAATTTTTCAGTTCTGGGATTGAGAGCGCCTCAAAAAAGGAACAGCAAGAACAAAAAACAGGACCAGAGCCAAGCCTGTCATTTCAATGATATAATATGGCCATTGGTGAAGTATCTCCATCAATGAATCTTCCGCCTTCTCACGGAAAAATCCATAATTTGCACCCGTAATGAAATCAAAGAACCCAACTATAACTACATAACATATTCCACAAAGCCAAACACGCATCACTGAGCCTTTACGAGGTTTCCAGTGAAGGGCTAAGGGCAAATACAGAGCCGCAATAACTACAGTTGAATGTAGTTGGAAAAATGAAAAATAAGAGATACTTGGAAAATCATAACAGGTAGAGGGCGTGAAAAGAGCCTGCAGAGTCCCGGCCAATCCAAAAAAATACGTGATCTCAGCACATAACCGGCTCTTCAGGATCAAAGCAAAGAAACCGGCAATTGCCGCCACATCACACAATTGCAATGGAAAAATGACATCCTTATTTATCTCAATACCATCAATGCCTCTACCGATGATCTTCACCGGATAGGCAGTGATGAGAAGGAAAGCGATAATGATCGCAATTGTTGCTGAGATCTGGGAATCGGGATTCTGCCGAGAAATATAAATCGCAAAGAATCCAATAAGGAAAGTGACTCCAAGAGCAGACAGATGTGAGGCTCCAAAATGCTGTATTAGTTGCGGCGTCTCACTAGCCAATATCAATTCAGGGTCCATATATCATAAACATGGAACAAAGGGATAAATCCATATCACATTGACAAAAGCCGCTTCGACTCTCGCAATAAAAATGGGATGTCCTGAAACGGCTCAGGCCCAACATCCATCCACCTCATACAACCTTTCCCATCAATCAGAAAGACACCATGCAAGGGCATGTCTTCAAAATCATCATATGCCCTGTAATCTTTAAATGATCCTGATTCCAAATCTGAAAACAAAGGAAAAGGAAATCTCTTCTCATCTGATACACAAAGATCATGAGCCTTTGCTAACTCGGCCAATGGCTCTGGGCCAATGGCTACTAATTCAATACCTGCGCTTTCAAAATCGGACGAAACTGGAGCAAAATTATTTAACTGCTCAACACAATGTTCGCAATTGTGGCCTAAATAGAAAATCAAGATGACTGGTTTCCCTGAAAAACTTTTCAGTGAAATACGTGAACCGTCCTCGCCTAACAAATCAAAGTCAGGTGCCTTTGGAGGTTGATAAACTAGCGGACCAAGATGATTCAGGTCCTCTGGTTTATTTGAACCAAAGTCCTCGCCCCTCCATGATTCCTTGTTCCTCCAGTCATTCGGCTTTCCTAACCGCTGGGCAACTGGTGCTAAGCGAGAGAATGGAACCGCATTAAGCTGAATCTCAGCTGAAATTTTCTCTAGCCTTGAAAATTCTTTAGCAGCCGCTGACTGGTCACCAGTCTTCTCCAAAACATGAATGCGCACCGCAAGAGGAACAGTGCGATTTTGATTCTCATTGACTGATTGCTCGGATAACTCCTTGGCCTTATTAGAATCACCATATTTTAGGTGCAACAGTGCGAGAGAACTTTTCTTACGTTTAATTTTTTTTGCACGTTCTTCGTTCAATTTTTGTCCATCGAGAAGCTCAAGACAAACATTAATCTCATCAATCGCTAGTCTCAGATATTTTAATTTATCATCTGACGCCTTCCCTGCTTCCTTGACCATCTTGTCCGTTTCCTCCTTATTCTTCTTTTCCTTCTCAGCTTTTCCTCTAGCTTCGTCTTTCTTCTTCTTTTTGAGTTCCTCTGCCTTATTGATTCTTTCCTTAATTTGATTGGATACCCCAATGAGTGAATCCTTATCACCGAGTTCAAAATGAGCTCGAGACATTAGAAGAAGCCGGTCCAATTGCAGCCTGTCTTTTTGAGTGGGTTCGAGATAATGAGTTTTACTCAACTGCAAAATTTCATTCCACCGTTCAAATCGCTCCAAGGTTTCAGCGAGACGCTTCCTTCCAAATGAAACTGAACAATAACCTTTACCAAAATGATTCAAGCGTGGGTGTTGAGGATTATCAATAAGGCCCTTGGACATAATGACTGCATCATTGGCCCTCCCAACGTGGTTCCAGTTGCGAACTAACCATTCATTGTTATGCGCATAATTATGAATAGTGTCAGGTAGGACTTGGAAATGAGATTGCTTTGCATGATCGATCCTCGCTGAAGCTTCCTGATGATAGGCCGATTCAGAATACCTCTTCAATTTATCGTAGATGTGTCCCGGCATGTGCCACATATGAGCAATGGCAGGCGCTGTTTTATGAAGAACGGCGGCTGAGCTCAGAGCACGTTTGGGTTTTTTCCCGTCCCAGAGATGGACTCTAAAATGGTGAGCAGGGTGAAGAGGATTTTTCTGAAAAACTTGCTGCATCAAAGCATCGACCGATTCTCGACTCCCGATCGGAATGCCTTGGCGACTGAATTGCCAAAGGCGAACGGCAAGAATGGCCTTGGCCTCAATGTCCTCAGGAAATTCATGAATGATATTCTCAATATCCTCTATCAACTTTTGTCTTCTCTTTTTAATGTCTTTCGGCTCGTCAGCCAAAAATGCCTCCTGAGCATTAATGTACAGTTGCTCTCGTTCTGAAATTTTATCTTTCCGTTCAGCTGCCTTGGCCATGAAACCTTTTGCCCTCTTTGAATTCTCCCAATTAGCCATAGCCATTCCCCAATAAGCCATAGCACATTCCGGATCTTCGGCAGCAATCTGCCTGAATGTTCGCTCTGCCTCGTAATACCAGAACCCATGAAGCTGCCCTATGCCTTGATCAAACATTTGCTGACCACGTGACCATTTCGTAGTTATCGGAAAGTGCACATCACCAGTTCCATCCACTTTCACAGCACTCTGCCTTGGTCCCTCATTAAATGATTCCCCTGAATGAGAGTGACCAGGAGCCGGAGCCGATCCTTCTTTCTTGTCCTCTGCATACGCGCTAAATGCAACGCAAAGGAAAATAGGCAAAGATAAAAAGCGTAATTTTGCAATAAGCATAAGATTATTGTGGCAAGTAATTGCCGGATATGCAACTCACCTAATGATGTCTCTAAAAAATCTCTCCAGAAACTAACAATAATTTAAGATATCATGCCCGCAGCTACTGTTTCGTTAGTCTGCTCATCTATTAATACGAAACTACCAGTAGTCCGATTATTATTATATGAATCATAAAAAATCGGTGACGAGGTTCTAATGCAAGCTCTACCTATCTCATTGAGACCAAATTCCTTATCATCTTCAATCTTTCTAAGATTATTAATATTAACCTTGTATTGAAGGTCAGTCACCATCGCCTTGACCTCTTTTGATGTGTGACGAAGTAAATACTTGCCACGGACCATCATTTTCTTATCGGAAAACCAACACAGCATGGCCTCGATATCCTGCCCCTTTTCCGGAGGGTTATTACTTTTAACAATCATGTCGCCCCGACTAATATCAATTTCATCTTCGAGAAGAATACTGCATGAAACTGGAGCGAAAGCTTCCGATAGTTTTCCATCCGCGCTATAAATAGAATCTATTTTCGATGTGAACCCCGAAGGTAAAACCTGAACTTCATCTCCCGGTTTAAAAACTCCTCCGGCAACTCTACCCGCATAACCTCGGAAATCATGATGTTCATCTGAGTGAGGACGAATGACCCACTGAACTGGGAACCGGGCTTTAACATGATTATGATTCGAGCCTATATAAACCGTCTCCAGCTGATACAATAGGGTTGGACCAGAATACCAATCAATATTTTCTGATTTATCAACCACGTTGTCGCCATGCAACGCACTGATCGGGATGAACGTCACATCAATTAAATTATCCAATCTTGAGGAAAAGCTTTTAAACTCCTCAACGATCCCTTCATAAGCCTCTTCACTAAAATCGACCAAATCCATCTTATTGATAGCCACTATCGCATGCTGTATTCTTAGAAGATTGGCTATGAATGCATGCCTACAAGTCTGTTCAACGATTCCTTTCCTCGCATCCACAAGAATAATAGCAAGGTTCGCGGTTGAGGCCCCAGTGACCATGTTCCTTGTATATTGAATGTGTCCTGGCGTATCAGCGATGATAAACTTGCGTTTAGGTGTAGCAAAGTATCGGTAAGCTACATCTATTGTAATTCCCTGCTCACGTTCGGCCTTTAGACCATCTGTCAGAAGAGCAAGATTAACATTATCATCTCCTCGACGCTTCGACGATTCCTCAACTGCCTTGATCTGATCTTCGAAAATATTTTTCGAATCATATAAGAGCCTCCCTATGAGGGTCGACTTACCATCATCCACAGAACCAGCAGTCGTAAATCTCAAAAGATCCATATCTAAATAATTGTCTTTGTGAGATAAATCCTTTTCCATATTCATAAGCAAACAGTAATGCGTCTCTGTTCAAATTCCTTTAACCATTGGCAAAATTTAAAAATAGCCTTCCTTTTTCCGATCCTCCATTGAGGTCTCAGTGCGCCTGTCATCCTCCCTCGTTCCCCGTTCTGTCTGATGTGCGGCGGCAACTTCTGCAATGATCTGATCAAGGGTATCTGATTCGGACTCGATTGCACCGGTACAAGTTGCATCGCCTATGGTGCGGAACCTAACTTTTCTGGTACTAACATTTTCGTTTTCTTGAACATGAACGTGATCACTGACTGCTATGAGCGTGCCCGAACGATCGAAAACTTCACGATCATGTGAAAAATACAAGCCGGGAATTTCTATGTTCTCTCGCTTGATATATTGCCAAATATCCATCTCCGTCCAGTTGGATAATGGAAACACTCTAAAATGCTCGCCGTGATTCTTTCGACCATTAAAAATGTTCCATAATTCTGGCCTCTGATTTTTCGGGTCCCATTGACCGAACCCATCCCTATGACTGAAGAAACGCTCCTTCGCTCTAGCCTTTTCCTCGTCTCGTCGCCCACCACCTATGGCGGCATCATATTGACCTTCCTCAAGAGCATCCAACAAAGTAATTGTCTGCAAAGAATTACGGCTCGCTAAAGGACCAGTCTCCTCTACGACCCTACCCTTATCAATCGAATCCTGCACTAATGCAATGACAAGCCTAGCATCTATTTTCGATACGAACTGATCCCTGTATTCAATGGTTTCAGAGAAATTGTGCCCCGTGTCCACGTGAAGCAATGGAAATGGAAGCCCAGCTGGATGAAATGCCTTAAAAGCTAAGTGCGCCATCACGATAGAGTCCTTCCCTCCTGAAAATAGCATCACAGGATTATCAAACTGCGCAGCCACTTCCCGAAGAACAAATAGTGCTTCACTTTCAAGCTGATCAAGATGGTTTATTCGATAAGAAGACATCAATAATGAGTAAATGTTTTTAATATAAAATCAAATTCCCTGTCCAAGAAATGTATGAATCCCACACTCTGTCTTTTCAAAACCTTCCCAACGACCTGCTCGCTCATCCTTATTATCTGCAACTGGTTTCGTGCATGGCCTACACCCGATCGATCGGTACCCCTGATCATGTAAACTGTTGTAAGGTATGTTGTGCGTTTTTAAATATTCCCAAACACTATCACGACTCCAAGCCACCATCGGATTAAGTTTGAAAATGTAACTAGAACGCATCTTATCAAATTCATACATTTCAAGAACTCTTGTATTCTTACGATGCTCAGATTGTCCTCTTCTGAGTCCCGTGATCCATACATCAAGGGTCGACAACTTTGATTGCAGCGGAAGCACCTTGCGCATCTGACAGCAACTGTCTGGCCGGACCTTCCAGAGCTCAGGACCCATAGTATCGGCCTGCTCTTGGACTGTCTGCTCTGGATCAACGCTAGCTATACTAATTCCCCAAAATTCCTCTAATTCTTGTTTAAGAGCGAGGGTCTCTGGAAAAAGTAATCCTGTATCTATAGTAAAAATAGGAAATTTGCACCCCACCTTCATGGCATGATCAATAATTACGAGACCAGATCCCTGAAAACTGGTGCCTATGGCAGCTTTTTCGCCAAAATTTTCCCAAATCCACGACAAAACATCATTTAAATCCGCTCGCTCTAAGCGTTCGGATTCTTCAATAACATTAAAATTATGCTTACTTTCTAGCTTAAATGCCATTAATACGTGAATGAGGAAGAACAGTATACACCCCATTCTATATAGGTAAAGTATAGATTAATTGAAAGGGCACTTCTGCCACTTTACATTAATACACTGAAGCGCTATACTCCGCGCCCCATGATTAGTTTCTTTATATGGAGCCTGACAGCTATTTTAGCTATTGTCTGTTTGTTAATGGTTCTCATCGTTTTAATGCAAAGACCAAAACAGGAAGGTCTAGGCGCAGCATTTGGTGGTGGAGTCACTGACCAAATGTGGGGAGCACAAACAACTAACGTACTGCAAAAAGCAACCGTCGCTCTCGCAATTATTTTCTTTGTAATTACTTTGATTCTTGCGGTCCTTGTTGGGAAAAAACAAAAACACAGCGAGACAAAACTGAACCCACAAGCCAGCAGTTCAGAATCAAACGGACCAAATAATTTAGCCCAACCAAGCATCATTGATTTAGGAAACCAAGAAAATACAGAAGCGCCTGCTCCAAAGCCTGTCGAAGAGAACAAGGCCCCAGCCGAAGAGCCTGCTCCAAAGCCTGTCGAAGAGAACAAGGCCCCAGCCGAAGAGCCTGCTCCAAAGCCTGTCGAAGAGAACAAGGCCCCAGCCGAAGA
>Ga0163108_10001186_pt1 | contig 19131 bp, 13 predicted proteins | sample Fk1155metaG_FD_109644 | JGI IMG/M metagenome (GOLD analysis project Ga0163108, IMG submission 109644) | Marine microbial communities from the Central Pacific Ocean - Fk160115 155m metaG | ecosystem: Environmental > Aquatic > Marine > Oceanic > Photic zone | place: The Central Pacific Ocean...
GATTGTAATAAGAGGAAAATCATAACGATCCCAAGTCCTCCGAGCCATTGAGTCAGTGAGCGCCAGAACAATAGAGACCTTGGTATTTCTTGGAGATCAACGGTCACGGTTGATCCTGTCGTGGTCAGTCCCGAAATGGCTTCAAAGATGGACTGAGCGAACGAAAGATCGGTATTGCATAACAGATGAGGAAGCGCTGCATGTAGTCCACATACGAACCATGCGATCCCAGCAATGGCGATTGCTTCTTTCCGAAGCATTTTTTGATCATTACTTTTCTTTAAATAACGGGAACCGCCATAAAGAAGGAGCGCTGAGAAAAGGGTAATTGAAATACAGATAATCCATGACTGAAGAGCCATTTCATTACTATGTTTTGATTGTTCCGGGATTGGAATTGAGTAACCAGCAATGACGGCAATCCCCATCGCAGTTGCGAGGATCAGAAGAAGGTAACTGATTGACCTGAAAATGATGGAAAAATTCATTAGCAGTTGGCAGGCACAATGATAGCCGGACAGGTGGCTTTAATTCTGTGAAGAATGGGCATGCTGTGCGTTGAGCTTCGCCCTAAAATGATGTTCAGTCAATTCACGCTCTTAAATTACCTTGAATTCATCGATTCTTTGAGATTTTTGTGACTTTATTACTTTAAGAAATGTTACTGGGTCATTAAGTTGCCAGAAATGTTAATTGATCTTCGTAGTGATACTGTCACACGTCCAGACCATGGGATGCTTCAGGCTATGCATGATGCGGAGGTCGGTGATGATGTTTTCGGTGATGATCCTACAGTCATAGATTTAGAGTTGGAATCAGCCAAAATGTTTGGAAAAGAGGCGGCATTATTTTTGCCTAGTGGCACTCAAAGTAATCTTGCGGCATTACTGACCCATTGCGATAGGGGCGACGAATATATCGTTGGTCAGGAAGCGCACACTTACCTCTTTGAAGGGGGAGGGGGAGCTTGCCTCGGAGGCATTCAGCCGCAGCCATTGAATCAGGAACCGGACGGGACTCTGGATCTGAATAAAGTTGATTCTCTAATTAAACCTGATGATTATCATTATGCTAGGACCCGGTTGCTTTGTCTCGAAAATACGACCTGGGGAAAGGTTTTGCCAGAGTCTTATCTTAAAGAAGCGAAGGATCTTGCTGAAGAGAGGATCCTTAGGCTTCATTTGGATGGTGCGAGAATCTTTAATGCAGCGGTTGAAGAAGATGTGCCAGTATCAAAAATAGCATCATACTTTGATTCTGTTTCAACTTGTCTTTCGAAGGGCTTAGGTGCTCCTGTAGGTTCTGTTTTATTGGGTGATATTAAATTTATTGCTCAGGCCAGAAGATGGAGGAAGATGCTGGGTGGAGGAATGAGGCAGTCAGGCATTCTTGCCGCTGCTGGTTTGTATGCCTTAAAAAATAATGTGAATAGATTAATTGAGGATCACAAGAATGCTCAGAAGTTAGCAAATTCTCTGGGAACCTTTGACGGAATTGAGGCTGAGCCTGCTTACACAAATATGGTATTCGTATCAGTTCATGAAGATAAGAGGCAAGGACTCATTGAGCATCTAAGAAAGAATAATGTCCTTGTGACAGGGTTCATTGGATCGAGACTCAGATTAGTGACTCACAAGGATGTGAATGAGGCCGCAATTGACCGAGCAATAAATTGTTTTGCGGATTATTTCTGTTCCTAGGACTGTTATTTTGAGTCCTATTTGAAATGGAATGCACTTATTTTATTTTCAAGCATTTCAGGGAGAATAAGTATTTTCTTTTCTGATAAGTAGGCATGATCGGCTGCACCCTTTGGAAAGGTTGCCCATGTTTTAGATTCTCCTGATTCGTTCACGTGGAAGACCTTCCCTGCGATCCAGTCAGTGACTATGTAACCGCCATTTCCGTCAGATTCCACTCCATCTAGATTACCTAGAGGTTCTTTGGTCAATGGAGTGATTTTTTTATTTTGTAAATCCAAAGACAGTAACCGGCCAAGTTTTTTTGTGGTGAAATCATCCTGAATTTCCAGCCCCCAAGCACCAATGATCAGTTTGTTGCCCTCAACTAGGAGGCCGTTCGGATGTTCAATTTCCGTTCCTTCTGCGAGGATTGAGACCTTATCATTTTTGTATTGATAAATGATGCTGGCGATCATGTCACTGAAGTAAACGGTACCATCCTCGCCACAGGCCAGATCATTGAGGAATTTAGCATTGGCTATTTTTACAGAATGGGTCTGTTTTCCGCTCTTGATATTGAATGCTACGATCCTGTCAATGTCAGTGACCCATAGGGTTTCTCCAGTGCTTCTAAGCCCTTTCGGAGCATTTAATCCAGTGGCCCACTTATTTTTAATTATTTTCCCATTTATATTTAATTTAGATATCCAGCCGTCACCGTCCTTTCCGGCTCCTCCTCCAGCACCTATTTGTGAAACGAACAGAAATCCAGACCCTTTATCAAGGTAACAGCTTTCGGGTGACTGAATTGTTTCTGTGTGGGACCATATTGGAGTCGGATTTTCTTTTGCTCCTAACTGAATAAATGGCAAAAAGAAAATCAGTGAGTATTGAGTAATTAATTTCATCGTATTAAGATTGGGACGGAATATAGACAATTTTTTTCTCTGATTCAGGTAAATCATTTTTGATTGGCCATTCTATGAGTGAAGGATAATTGGATAATGGGTCTAATTTAACAGAAAAAATTGATCCGATCGAGTGTTCTGGCATTTTTTTTCCTTTAAATAAACCGGTCCTAGCAACGCGGATCTTTTGGCCTGATAGATCTTGATTTCCTTCGTTATTTCTCACTATAACGTATTCATTTAAGACGAAAGCATTCTTTTTATCATTCATGTATTCTTTCGTAATGACAGATTTTGCAATGAGTCGCAGATTAAGATCGAGTGATTTCTTTTTCGATATTTGGGCGGGTTTCCCCTTTTCCTTTTCCTTTTTAGGGATAACTTTTTTAACAACGAGAGTCGCTCTAGGCGCCTTTCCTTTTTTTAATTGTTCTGCGACCATTAGATTTGATTGTCCTTTTCTCCAACGATACCCTGTCCCGAAAGGTAACTTTTGTGATTCCTGTTTGTAGATATCTCTTAGATTTGCTTGGTAGTGATCCTGAAAAAGCTCAATGGGTTTTGTATAAGTTCCGAAAAATTTCATTTGCCAAGAGGATTGGTTGAAATGTCTCATCGGGATGCCGGAGTCGTCCTGAATGATGCTCGTTGAGTTGGACAATAGATGGTTTCGTATTTGTGAGAAATAACTCTTATGCATTAGATACGATGCGGCTTTTACGTAGCTTTTTCCTTTTGGAATTGATTCTAAGTATTTCAAAAATCCAGATTTTAAAATCAATCCATCAGAAATATTAGTTTGAAAATAATCTACTAGAACATCTCTACCATTTTCATGAACGGCTCTGATCCGAACTGCATTACTATTCGATTGAGTGCCTTGTAATTGGCTAATGGTTCCATCTTTGTTGAGCTCGATGAAATCAATGTCCCTGATACTAAAACCGGAACCTGACAAGAATAGACACATGATCGGGAGAGTTCCATTGTAGAAGGACCTTGAGAGCTCTGCCCTCATATCTATTGTTTTAAAGAAACTGAAACGTAAGCTCTCTTCCAGAATCTTGCGAATTTCTTCAAGCGCTTGGTTGGAATTTCCCCCCCTAAGAATATCTGACTTAGGGAATTTTCCTACAGGCTCAAGACCACAGAGTATAAATTGCGTTGCGTCTGGAAACATATACAAAGCATGAAGAATGTCGGGGCCGCTGAAAGGATACCTTATGGATTCGGATCGATTTGAATTACTTAAATTTCTTTCAGACCAGGATCTCATCGGTCTTAGGTTGGATTTTTTATAACGGCTCCAAGCCTTTTTCATTAATTGTTCATGCTTTTTCCAGTTTTCGCCTGAGGTGATATCTTTTTCTTCTGGGACTGAAATTCCGGCAAGTAATCTGGATGTTAAATCAATGTCTTTTATGAATTTAGGCTCCTTACCTGATACATTCATTAATGTTACAAAAAAGATAATTCCCAATTTTACTAATTGCCAAAAGATACCCATGAAGTTGGTTTTCTAATTTTAGATTGCTGTCTCTCCCTCGTTTGACTCTTGCGTTGAGTCTCCCATTCTTTCTCGGATCTCTGAGAGTTCTTTCTTTAGGCCGGTACGGAAATAAATTGCATCGGCCTTGTGGATTAGAAAGTTTGCTCCCATGTCAAGAAAACGGACATGTTCATCGTTAGTTCCCCAGAAGTGCAGGCCTGCACCAATTCCAAGCGACCGTGCTTTGGTGATTATTTTTTCTGTGGCTCTTAGAAATTCAGGATGATCATACTGTTCAGGTAAACCGATGCTGCATGACAAATCATGAGGGCCAATTAGGACCGCATCGACACCATCAATTCCCATGAGCTCGCCCATTCTGCTCATGGCCTCTATACTTTCAATGTTTATAACTAAGGCATTTTTGGCAGTGTTCTTTGCTATATAATTATCTAATTCCTCATCAAGTTTTTCTCCGCTCAGGCACTGATCGAGCTTTTTCCCTTTAAGAGGTCTGAACTTTGTTGCGCCTCTAAGAGCCTGAACTTGTTCTGGAGTTTCAATGTAAGGGGCAACGATGGCAACGGCTCCATCATCCAATGCGACTGTTGCACGGTCCGGGTCAGGGTCTGTGATTCTGACTAGTGGGGGAATTCCCATGGCCGAGTAGGTTCGGCACATCCAGCTGAGAGTTTCCCGACTAATGGCGATATGTTCTGTGTCAATGAACACAAAGTCGAGTCCGCAGTCTCCAATTATCTTTGGCCAGAATGGAGAAGTGGAAACTACAAGAGTGCCGTAGATGCGTTCTTCTGATCGCAGTGCAGTTCGGAAATTTTCGGGTTTCATTTTTTTCTATTATCAACTTTAACAGGTTTCCCTGCTTTGGATGAATCAATCGCAGCACTGACAGTTGCACAAATGTCTCTAGCTTCAACACAATCAAGTATGGGTTTTTCCGTTCCGTCAATAGATCGTGCGAAATTTTCTGCAAGTAGGTAATTATTTTTATCCGCGATTCTTTGGTTCTTGAACTCCGTTGATGGTTGATCGCGGTAATAGATTGAGACTTCAGGCCTGGCCTCGGAAATGACCGCTGAACCTTTTGTTCCTATTATATGCAGTTTAATTTCACCAATGTCGGGATGGGACGCGGCGCCGATCCTTCCTATACTCAGTGAACCGGTTATGCCTCCCTCGATTTCGAGAGTGACCGTTGCAAGGTCATCAACATCGTTATCGAAGTGAGCCTGATGAAAATGGGACTTTGTCCGAGCAAACACTTGCTTCACTTTGGCCCCTCCAGTCAACATTTGTATGTATGCTAGCGGGTAAATTCCCTCCACTTCGAGCTCACCCATCGCCTCAGTTCCTACTCCACCATCAGAGCCGTCAGCATGTGCTTCTAGTTGTCTGTCCAGCCATTCGATCGGAGGATCGTTGGATTTTCTTGAGCCGATCGGTGGACCAGCATCTTTTGAGAAATAGAAATCACAGTGAACTGATAATAATTTTCCGATCTCTCCTGAACTTACTTTCTGATTTGCTTGAATGAGTGCGGGTAAGTAGTTGCGATTCCAGACCAGGCAACGTACTCCATTTTCATTAACAGCATCAATCAGCTTGTCACATTTATGTGTGTTCGTGGAAAGGGGCTTATCAACTACTATATGTACACCAGCCTCAGCTGCGATGATAGCCAGTTCACAGTGTCGCTCGGCTTCAGGACTCACCGCAACGGCGTCAATTGGATTATCTTTTATTGCTGCGGTAATGTCTTTTATATAAGGAATTTGAAATTCATCGGCGAATTTTTGATTCCTTTCGTGTGTCCATTCTGGTCTGGAGATTTCATCACTGACAAAACTTAAATTAAATCTTGGATGTGCAGCAATGGCGCGTGGTAGATAGTCATGTTTGACCACACTCAAGACTCCTACTCTATAAGGTTCTTTTTCTCTATCAGTTCTCTTCATTTAGAATAATATCTTTACCCGGCCTTTGAAAATATTTTGAATGCTTCATTGTAACTCTTTGAATTACTTTCCAGATCCGCACCAGTCTTTACTTTTTGAATAAAGTCTTCCAGCATGGGCCCAATGAAATTCATGCTGGTATCAGGGTATTTTGCGTCTGGTCCTCCACCACTAAAAAAGAGATTACGGTTTCTGTGATCATCTGCATAAGCTGCCCCCTTTGAGCCGATTAGGCATAATGATTCGTAATTGTCACCAGCAGGTAGTGAGTTGTTGAAATCAAGAAGTGCCATTCCTCCACATTCAAATCCAAGATGGATAAGTGAACATTTAATTTCATTTTCAGCTGATGTCGTTCCATGAATATGTGCAGGCTCAGTACCAAAGAACCACAGAGCTAGGTCAATGGTATGGACTATTTCTTGAACTTCATCTGAGTTTTGTTGATTCCATAAGTGCATTCTTATAAGACCTAATTTTCCTAAGTTGCCAGCGTCCAGACTTTCTCTTAAGGCAATCACTTCTGGAAAGAACCGTTTTGGTAATGCTGGGACTATGAGAGGTTTTCTCTCAATGGGTGATGATCCATATAATAGGATAGGCTTTTCATTGGATTGGATATTTGCATCGTCAGTGACGATCGCATCTGGATTTTCATCAGTACTCACTACTTCAATTTCATCAACCCATGATGCAGCAATAAGGAAATCCTCCTGATGATTAGATAATTGAAACGCCAATCGTGTCATTATTTATTCATATCACGTTTACTAGTATCAGGTGCCAATGTTACGGCAATCATTCCTAAAATAAAAATCAGGCTAGTGATTTGTCCTACTTGTGCGTGGTTACCATCAAACATTGCTTTTAACCAAGGTGTAAGAAAAATAGTTGCTGCTGTGAGAATTCGTCCATAATTGAAACTGACTCCGGCACCAGTGGCTCGAACTTTGGTTTCAAAGAGTTCAGGAAGGAAGAACGGCAACCAACCGAAGAAAATTCCATTAAAAAATCCCCAAAGGATAACGAAAACCAAAAAGTTGGGATCTGTTGGTGAAGCAAACCAAAATATGTATTGGGATATAATTAAGGCAAATAGACAAGATACAAAATAGCATGATCTCCTCCCGATTTTCAGAGCAATAATTGCAGCCAGACCACTACCAATGATACTAGCGATGGAACGAGTTTGCAAAATTTGAGCCTTCAATTCGGGTGAGCCGACTTCAGATGCCCAAGGTATAATCCAGGCAAAACATCCCCAACCTCCAAGTAAAGGAACAGTAGCAAGAATAATGCCGATCAGGGTGATCCCGAGGTAGGGTTTTTTAAATACTGATGGGGAAATTAATTTTTTAGTTTCCTCTTCAGTACCTTGGTTTTTGGAAGCGATCCATGTCGGAGATTCTTTAACAAAAAAGAGAATGATTAATCCTAGTGGGGCTGAGTAGGCACCTATCAAAAAAACACTTCTGAATGAATCTGCATCGGCTGGATTTCTGGCCATCATTGTAGCAAAGGTAAAGATACCGATGTTCCCGGCCATTCCGATCAGACTGGCCATGACTGGCCGTGCAATTTTAGACCAAGTTTCGGATACCAAAGCAACACCGTTCGGCCAACAACCCCCAATACCCAGACAGGCAAGAAAACGAATGCAAAGTAATTGAAGAGGATCTTTAACAAAGTAAGCAATTCCTGTGAGTGCTGAGAACCAGAGGATGGAAATACCAAGGGTACGAGTTCTTCCGATCCTATCACCAAGTTTTCCAAAAATATAGCCACCCGCTGCAGCCCCGAAAAGAAATGCACATTGCTGATAGGCCCACCAGTCAGAAATAAGATTTTTTAGCTGTTCCGGAGTTAATTTGTCTGACCAGCCTGATTCAATGATCAGATATTTGGTGGCATCGTTAATTAGATTGGTCATTCCAATCTGCATGCCGCCGAAGAACCATCCAAGAAAAGCAACCACTAGGATGGTGATGCGAGAATTGAGTGAAAGTGATTCCTTGCCCATTGAAATGAAACTTGACCTAAAATAACTGAGGATGCGAGTCTTGCTTTGTTGTTAATTGACGAATTATTATAAAAAAATGAAGTTTAAATTTATACTTTCCTTAGTAGTTGCAATTTGCGGGTTCATTCCTGCGTATGCAGAAGATGGGGTAGAGTCAATTTTTGATGGAAAGACTCTAGATGGTTGGAATTGTCGGCCATCTTCACAGTCAAAGAACTGGTCAGTAGAAAAGGGTCAAATCATTGGTCGTGGCAAAGGTCAAGAATCATATCTTATGTTCAACGATCAACTCGGGGACTTTGAGCTTAGATTTTCTTACAAGTTAATTAGTGACGAAGGTAATACCGGGGTAGAAGTAAGAAGTCATCCGGTCAAAGGTAGGGCAAGTAGGTTGCATGGATACCATGCTGACATTGGGCATATTGGGATAGGTGATAAGGTCCTGGGAGCTTGGGACTTTCATGAAAATAATCGTGGTGATTATCTTGCTAAGAGGGGTCACAAAGTCACCATAAATGAGAATGGTAAGAAAGAAATTGAAGAGATAGATGGTGCCTTTGAGCCTAGTGACGCTAAGGAGGGAGATTGGAATAAGGTGGTCGTTTATGCTAAAGGGAACAGATTATGGTTCACTATCAATGGTAAGATTGCATCCGAGGTCATTGATAATGAAAAAGCAAAGAGGCTGGATAAGGGCTACATTGGTTTTCAGCTTCACGGCGGTGACAAGATGGTAGTTGCGTTTAAGGACATTTCAGTAAAACGATAAATTTATGAGCATTGAACCTCATTCTGTTGGTGTAGGTGTTCTTGGTGCCACTGGTTATATAGGCGAGCCTTACCGTGCGGAAATGCGTCAATGCGATGGGGTGAGGATCATTGCGGTTTGTGCCCGCCGCAAAGAGCCTCTACAAAGAGCGGCCCTTGAGGATGGAGCTGATCTTGTAACTGATGATTGGAGGCAGGTCATAGAACATCCTGATGTTAACTATGTGGTAGTTGGGACTCCTGACGCACTTCATTATGAGGCTGTGATGGCTGCGGCTGCTGCTGGTAAGCACTTATTTTGCGAAAAACCCTTAGCTATGAATGTTGGAGAGGCTAGGGAGATGCTCCAAGCATACTTGAACAAGGAAACCTTAGCGCATTTTGTGCCTCTATGGACCCGATGGTCACCTGGTTTTGTTGCGGCTAAGGAATTAATTGAAGGTGGAGCCATTGGGGAAGTCAAAGCCGTCATATATCGCTGGCATAATCCGCGCCCAGCTGACATGGCGTTGACTTGGAGAGATGATCCTACCCTTTCGTCATCTGGAACAATTGCTGATGTTGGCTCACATGCATATGACACAGTGAGATGGATAATTGGAAAAGATGCGATCAGAGTCCTTGCGCATGCTGATACTATTACTCCAGCAAAACTTGATTTTGGTAATGTGAATCTTACCGAAGCCCTTGAGTGTGGAGACCAAGGGACTGATGGTGTGTCTTCAAGGAAAGGTAATACTGTTGATTACGCCAGTATTGCTTGGGAATTTGAAGGTGGAGTTATTGGATCTATTGTCCTATCGCATGCGCCTTTTCTTCGTAGAGGTCTCGTTCCTGAGCTTGAGTTACATGGTACCGAGGCTTCTTTAACGGTGGATCGGTTCCACGGTAAGGTCACGATTGGTAGGCCAGATAACTCAGTTGAAGTTGTTAAGGAAGTTGATCCCGGAGGATTTGATATAGGTAACCGTTTTGAGAAATGGGTCATTCCTGCACTTCGTGAAGTGATGGGTGGTAAGTCCCAGTTAGAAGTGGATGCGCCTAACTTAGTTGATGGTCTCAAGGCTCAGCTCTTCACTGACGCATCTCTGAAATCCTCAAAAACAGGAGAGTGGGTTGACGTGGGTGCCGTAAATTAGGGCCGTTGCACTAGAATAACGAATAAGGGTACGGAGTTCATGTTGGGTCATGGGAAAAGAATTGACCCGTGGATTGAACTTTATAAAATGAGGCGGAATCACCGCAGTTTGGTTTCAATTAAGGAGTCAAACCGAACCAATGATATGATGATTAGGCTATTAGCGTTTTTATTTTTTTCTATTTCCTCAGTTTTCGCTAAACCACTTCAATTGGAAGACGGGGACGTTGTTACCTTTCTTGGTGGCACTGATTTGGTAAGGGCTCAGAAAGAGGGGACGTTAGAAGCGGCTATAACTTACCGTTTTAAGGATTTAAATATTAAGTTCAGGGATTTGGCATGGGAAGGGGATACAGTTTTCTTTCAAAGCACGGTCCGTGAAAGGTGGAGGAGGGAGGCGTTCGGAAGTCTTGAAGAGCAACTCAAAAGAGTAGGAGCAAATGTGGTCATTTCCCAGTTTGGTAAAATGGAGTCTCTCAATGGAGAAGTTGCCCTCAAAGAATTCTTAGAGTCTTATGAGAAGCTCATTAACGAATTACAGGCCGGCAATCGTAGAGTCGTCATTCTTGCTCCTTCGCCCTTTGAATGGGGTTCCGCTAATGATCAATTTCTTGATAAATACACTAAAGGTATTGAATCTCTCGCAATTAAGAAAAAGATACCATTCATTAAAGGGAACTTCGCTGAGGAACTTGGTGAAGAGCCCCCAATGAATCTAATTTTGTCAGTGAGGGAAAAGCATCGCCTCTGGTATGATTATTGGAGGCCGGCAAACTGGAAGTGCCTCTTTGGAGATGACAGTAAACGGGTTTTTTCGAATGCAGCTGAGGGTCTCCCTTCATTCAAGGAGGAATGGCAATCATTTCCAAAACTCATAGAAAATGCAGAAACTAATATCCGAAAAGGAGTAAAGAATGTACCTGCTTCTGCACCTAAGAGGACAGGTTCTCGTGAAGCGGACATCAAAAAAGAACTCGAAGCTTTTGATGTTATGGATGGGTTTGAAGTTAACCTTTTTGCTGACGAGACCCAAGGCATAGCAAATCCTTTATCTGTGCGGTGGGATGCTAGGGGAAGAATGTTTGTGGCATGTTCGGATGTATATCCCCAAATTGAGCCTGGGGTCATGCCTAATGATAAAGTTATTATGATTGAAGATCTTAATGGTGATGGAGTAGGCGACAAGTCGAGCATATTTGCGAAAGGTCTCAATATTCCTACCGGAATGGAAGTGGGAGCAGATGGAGTATACGTTGGGCACAATACTGAATTATTGCACTTTGACTGGGAAGGAAAGAAGAAGCTGGTCCTTAGCGGTTTTGGCAATGGGGATTCTCATCAGACTATGAATTCATTTGCTTGGTCTCCGGGCGGAGAACTCTGGTTTTGTCAGGGTGATGGAGTAGAGTCTCGTGTTGAAACGCCTCATGGTGTATCCTCACTGTTTCAGGCTGGTGTATATAGATTGAGACCAGATGAACTGAAGTTGGACCCTTTATTGGATGACTTCATGGGGCCTGGTAATCCATGGGGTGTTGCTTTCGATGATTACGGTCAATCATTTGTGATTGATGGGGCCGGTGGAGTATCCTACCTGACTCCGGCATCAATTCCGGCCAAAAGGCGTCTGCGCCTGCCTCGCATTGGTCGTCCTGGAGGTTACTGCGGTATAGATTGTTTAGGTGCTAGTAATTTGCCTGCTGAAATGGCAGGTGATTTTCTTATAGGTGATTATAAAAAGAACCAAGTTAGCCGATTCGCTGTTTCATCTGATGGTGGAGGTTTTAAAGTGAATTGGCGCGAACCGATTCTTCGTTCTAGTCATCGTAATTTTCGCCCAATCGATGTTAAAGTTGGTCCTGACGGTGCGATTTATGTCGTTGACTGGTACAATCCTTTAACCTGCCATCAGGATGACTTTTATAGGCATCCAGCGAGGGATAAAACACATGGTAGGATTTGGAGAATAACACCTAAGAAAGGTGCTCTCAAAGTGCCCGAACTGGTGAACCTAGCAGATAAAGATTTGGTTGAAATGCTGGCTTCTCCGGAAAGATGGACAAGGCTCAAAGTTAAACAATTGCTCTCGAGGAGAGATCAATCAAAAGTTATTAAGATATTGCGTAATTGGGTTTCGTCTCGTGCGGGGCTTGATCTACTTGAGGCTCTATCTCTTCTTGAGTTTTTGAGTGTTCCAGATTCTCAAATCTTAATTAAAAATATAAATTCAGATGATCCGAGAATCAGAGCTTATGCGGCTAGGGTCATAGGTCGATGGGGTACGAGGCTTGAGGGGTACCAGGACCTATTGTTAGGCCTGGCCCGGGACAAACATCCGAGGGTCAGGATGGAGGTTCTTCTGTCTTGTGCTCAAATACCGGAACCAAATTCCATTTTAGCTGCGGCTGCTGTTGCTGAAGTTCCAAAAGATAAATGGATTAATTATGCTTTTTCTCAGGCAGTTCACCATCTTAAACCGATTTGGATACCGGCTTTCAGAGAAGGTAATCTTGACATCGCCAAATATCAGTCAGGCTTTTCAGATGTATTAAGCCAGTCTGACTCGAAAGCTATTATCTCGGAGATCCGTGATCTTGTTAAGAAAGGAAATATCAATAATGAAACAACGGCAAACCTTCTTAGTTCACTTATCATTCTGGGAGATGAGGATGATTTGAAGTTTGTTTTAAATTTAGAGGAACTTAATTCATCAGTGCTGATGACGTTAAGAAATCAACAAAGACCAGAATTTGAAATTCATCAAAAATTGGCAAATTATCTTAAAAATGAAGATCGAGAAATAAGAAAATCGATAATTGATTTGATAGGGGCTTGGGAAGTTGAGGAGCTTATGAAGGAGATTTCAGGCATTGCATCTAATACAGAGATAGATACAGAGATCAGGGCAAAAGCACTTAAATCAATGGGTTCTATTGGTGGCAAAGAAGCACTGCAAATTAGCATGAAAATTGCGACCAGTGACAATGATCCTTGTCAGTTAGATGCTGTTAGTTCTGTGATTAGCATGGACATTTCTAATGGAATCAAATTGGCAGTTGACCTCTTGAAGGAGGGATTGGATTCTGAGCAGTTATCACAGCTATTTGATGCTGTTGCATCAAGAAATGGTGCTATGGAACTATTGGCAGATGAATTACCAGAAACTTCAATTAATAAAGAGAGGGGATCATTAATTAGGCAAGCATGGATAGCTAAGGGTCTAGTGAGTACTGAATTATCTTCGAGTCTTGACCAGCTAGCAGGCATACCAGCGCCAAGAATTGAATACACAGATTCAAATATTCGTAAATTTGTCAGAGCCGGTAATGCCGGTGATATAAAGAAAGGCGCTGATCTATTTAAATCTGCGGGGCTTGGATGCTTTGCTTGTCACAAGGTAGGTAATGTTGGCGGAATAATTGGTCCTGATCTTTCGGCCCTAGGAAGTGGTGTACCATTTGATAGGATTGTTACAGAGGTCTTATGGCCCACTCTTCAAGTCAAGGAGGGGTACTCCTTGACGAGGGTAGTGACAAAAAAATCACATACTTTACAAGGTTATGAACAGGCTAGTCGAGATGAGGATAAGATTCTTCTAAGAGACTTTGCAGGTGCAGGTATGCACCGTATATCACGGGATGATATTGAAAAGGTTGAGAAGATTGGCAGTTTAATGCCTCCTACTGCTCAGAGCCTTAGTGAAAATGACTTGGCTGATTTGCTAGCCTATTTATTTAGTCTTAGGGGTTAAGCTAGGATATTTCCCAACCCTTTCTGTAAGTCTTACTAAGTAACTCGTTAGCTTTTTTATCATTAGTGATTTCGAATTTTTCGGCGTCCCACTCGAATTCTTTTCCTGCTTCGATTCTGTGAGCGAGATTTCCTAGTAAGTTGTGTTCGATAAGTGCACCCGAATATTCAAAATTACATAGGCTCTTTCCTTCTCCCTTACAGGCATTTATCCATTCCTTATGATGGCCTAATGACTTTGCAATTGATGGGTTAGGTCGCTTATAATCTTTAAATTTTCCTCCTGGGCTGTGGACGATTTTCCCATAATCTGAAACAATAATTCCTTCATCGCCTACAAATGCTACGCCGATGTGCCACTTCGATATGTTAGTGTCTTTACCTAACTTTGGTTGGAGCCTTTCTGCCATCGTCTTCATTCCCTCAGGGCCATGATACCAGATGACATCAACTTCTCCACGTTTCCCACCTCCGACATTTGCGTCCGGATGATGCCACGTAGCAATTTGAGAAGGGGGCGCGGCAACCTTGTCACCTTTGGGGCCTTCTGCTTTTACTTTATTAGGTCTTGAAAGTTCCAGTGCCCAATAAGGAAGATCAATGAGGTGACTTCCCATATCACCTAGGACCCCATTTCCAAAGTCCCAGCGCCGGTTCCAGTTAAGATTGCCTCCTTTCCAATAGCCTTCGTTATAATCTCTTTGAGGGGCAGGACCTAGCCAAGTTTCCCAATTAAATCCATCGGGAACCGGCTGTACAGGAAGAACTTCCTCGCCCACTGGCCTGATCGTTCTACCGCACCAGATATGGGCTTCCTTAATGGTTCCAGCAGCTCCTGCCTGAACTAGTTCCACCGCTCTCCTGTAATTTTCAGTTGCATGAATTTGTGTGCCCATCTGGGTCGCTATCTTGTCTTTGCGTTTGATGTATTCTTCCTGCATCCATCTCGCTTCCTGTACTGTATGAGCAAGAGGCTTTTCAGAATAAACGTGTTTACCGTTCCGCATTGCAGCAATTGCAGCTGGTGCATGATGATGATCAGCTGTGCTAATGACTACAGCATCGATGGCAGGATCATCGACAATTGTTCTCCAATCATTAGTGGTCTTGGCGCCAGGATATCGTCCTTTTACCGAGCTTAGGACTCCCGGATTCGTGTCACAGAGAGCGTAGATTGTTTCACTTTTTACTCCATTCGTATTGGCTCCACCTCGGCCACCTGCTCCAATGATGGCGATATTTAATTTTTGGTTAGGTGATTGTGCTCGGGACCGAGTTGCGCAAGCAGCGGAAGCTGCAAGACCAAATCCTATAAAGGTTCGTCTGTTTTGTGTATTCGTGTTTGCCATATCTTTAGATTGAACTTTTTAACTGCGTCTCGTCAATAACGATAATTCAAAAGGACGGACTTTATTAATTGAGAAAGATAATTTTGATTTATTTGGATTCAATTTTCAGTCCATCTACAGGATTTCCGTCTCTGCCTCGAATTCGACAGCAAAGCCCCCATGGTCCGCTCGTATTTACGATCTTGAGCATGATCAGATTCCACCCTTTTGATAGGCTAACAGGAATGATTGACTGTCTAGGTTCAAGGCTCCTGTTTGAAAAGGATTCATGAATCTTTTTATCATTGAGCCATGCTTTAATGTGGTCATCACTTCCCATTTCAAGGTTAATTTTAAGATTTTGAGGTGCCCATATTTTGGTCATTGCATATGTAGCAGCATTAGCTTCAGGTCCTAAAATTGAATCGATCTCGATTGCCCATAGTGATCTTTCGGATTTTGATTTAGTCTTAAATTTTTTCCATCGCACGGATTTTGAATCCTTTTCAGGAGCCAGAGCCGTATCAAAAACATATTTGGCATCTTTTCCTTTCACTGAATATGGTCCCGTAATTCGCCAGTCAAGGATGTAGTCCTTATAAAGGTCCAGTTCTGATTGCAAATCAGCGGCTCCTTTCTTTGCTGAATCTGACGCGTTAGATTTGAGGATGTCTGTCAAGACAGTGCGAACAGTTGCAGTATGTGAATCCTTTATTCTCTTCGCGACCTGAATCGCAGCCAAAGTGGCCTCGGTGCTTGTTTCGGAATTCTCTAGGTAAGGCCTGATAATTTCTAGTGATTGTATTCCTCCGCTCTGTCCTAGACCTGCTAGAACTTTTTTGGCAGTGTCTGTTGAGTTGTTTAACTCTAAAGCTTTCCTGTAAGCAGTGGTTGGTTTTGGAGATTTAGAGGATAAAATAATGTAACCATTAAGAGCAGTGTCCTTGTTGGGGTTTTTTTCTTCGGATGCAATTTTTAAGAGATCATTTGCAGGGCCGTGGTCCGGCCATTTGGTCAGTGCTCCAATAGCGGCTAACTGAATTGATGTGGTTTCTTTTAGAGAAGAGATAAGTAATTGCAAAGATTGTTTATTAGGATCTCTTCCTAACAGCGAAATAATTGAAGGCTTGGTGGATTCATCGGCTTTTTCTAAGGCTTTAGTGAGAGCTTCCGTTTGTAATTTTTTGTTAGTAATTCGTCTAAAACTATAAGCAATAGCGGATTCAATATTATCTCGATCGGACTCTTCTTTTGGATTCAATAGAAGCATTAAGATTTCATTCAGGTGACTCTGATCGGCTAGGATACCTATGCCGCGTAAGGCTTCTTTTCGAATTTCTGGAGTATCAGATTTAGCAAGAATCATAAGTTCATTCATTGCTGTTGATTCAGCTCGTGTTGCTATGGATCTTACTAATTCACTCTGAATTTCGGGTAAAGATTCTTTGAGATATTTTTTGAATGCATTTTGAACATCGTTGCCTTTAAGGTTTGATAGAGCGCTCCTTGAAACGTTTCTCTCATGACCGCTTGTAGAGGAGGCTATCGTTGCTAAAGGGATGACTGAGGAGCCGTTTCCGATTTTTCCCAAAGCTTGAATGGCTGATAGCCTAACCTCGAGACTTTCGCTTTCTGTTAATTTTGTAATTGAGGGAATTGCGGATTTATCTTCTCTCTCTGAAAGCGATCCGATGAGGAGTATCTGCATGTTTGCTGGCGCGGATTCAAGTAATGATTTTAATTTTGAACCAATGTTATTTCCCTTTAATTCTGCAATAATTGAAGCTGCCCCATTGGCTAATTCATTATTACCGCTGTTAATAGCTTCAGTCAGAAGAGGGACAGCGAATTCACCGTTTACTTGTGATGCGCCTCGCAAACCGGCCAAGATTACGTAAGAATCAGTTCCTGATTTTGTGAAACGATCATAAATAGATAGGGCCTTTTCCTTGTTCCCTTTTTCCAAGTAAATCTCTGCGCATCTGAGAAGAGCCTGAACTGTGCAGCGGTATGATTTTCCTGTCGTCTTACTTAGTCTGGGGAGTAGATGATTCATTGTACTATCTCCACCGATTAAGCCAAGGGCTCGGGTTGCGTTATTAGCGACAGATGCGGTATCGAGTAATTTAATTAGATCCGGAACTGCCTTCTTGTAGCGGATGTCTCCCAGGCTATCGATGATTCCTTGTTTTAATTTATCTTGAACTGTATTAAGTGATTGGTGAAGAGCGGCTCCGGCCTCTTCGTATTGCATTGAGGCCAATACGTACCTTGCCATGTGTCCGTTTTCTTGGTCCGAGAGTAATTCTTTCATTAATGGGATGGACTTAGTTGTGCCCATTATTCGTAACATGCGGCACAAAAAATCCTTACCTCTTCTGGAATTTGAGGTTACGAGAGAATTTAGTACTTTTTCTTCGAGAGAATCTCTTAATTGTGGATCTTTCAGTGATTCCACGGCCTTGGATTCGATGAGTTTTAGTGGCTCAGAGGAGTTCCCATCAATGAACTTTCCGGCCAATAAAAGTTTTTCATCCAGCTCGTCAGCACTTAATCCTAAGGAAAGTATTAGAGAAGAAAGAGTAAGAATTAATATTTTCATCTGATTTAATTTATCAGGTTAACCTATCGTGAAAGGTTCCCGCTTTGGCCTGTCAATCCATCTTGATACTTCAGGGTCGCCGATGACTTCCTCTTTTTCAGGATCCCATATGATTTCTTTTTTGAGCCAGTAAGCGATGTTTCCTAAATGGCAATGAGTTGCCGTGCGGTGAGCTCTCTCGATGTCCCTGAATGGTTTTTCTCGACTCCGAACGCAATGGATGAAATCACCGGACAAGCCTCCTTGTCCTTTGTAATTTGGTATGTGGACGGACGGTGGGTTGGGTCGGTTCTTTGAATTGCTCCTGAATGGAATTTCATTTTCAGTGCCGCGGAAAGATAAGAGTCCTCCCCATCCTCCTCCATGATAGATTTTGATTCCGTTGGCAAATTCATAGGTGAGTTGTTGTACGTCCTTGCCATCAGGGGGTGTTATTTTCACAGGGCCCGTTTCATGTAGATTACAGGCAAACAAGGCTCCGCCAAAACCATGACAGCCCCAGTCTGTCATTCCTCCTCCTGAATAGTCACGGAAAGGCCTAAAACCTCCTCTCGTTAGAGCAGGATGATACGGACGCCATGGAGCTGGTCCGAGCCATCGGTTCCAGTCGACCCCATTTGGTAATGGTTCAGCAGGAAGGTAACATTCTCCTGAAGGCCCTCCTACATTGACCCAGGCTTCTTTTATTTCACCGATGGCTCCGCCGTAAATCATCCGATGAAACCAGTTATAATCACCCCAGACCCGTTGACTGCCACCGGAAAAAACGCGTCCGAATCTTCGAGCTGTGTCTCGCATCATTTGTCCTTCGCGTATGGTTAAGGTTTCGGGTTTTTCACAAAATACATCCTTTCCCGAGGTCATTGCTTCAATGGCTATCTTTGCATGCCAATGATCCGGGGTGGCTATTAGGACAGCATCAATATCATCACGGATGATAATTTCACGGTAATCGACATAGGTCTTACAATCATTGTTACCATACCGTCGATCCACTGCACTCTTAGCTTGTTCTGCATGTGATTGGACAACATCGCATACAGCGAGCGTTTGGATCTCACTGAAGCCTAGGAATGAATTCAGATCTCCTCTGCCTCTTCCTCCCATTCCTATACCTGCAAAATTGATCCGTTCATTGGCTCCAAAAGCGGTCGAAGGAATGAATAGAGGTAATGGGACAGTTGCGGCGGACTTTTTAAGAAAATTGCGTCGGTTAGACTTCTTAATTTGCTTTAGCATTATAGGTGAATTCTGAGTATGCCCTTATTTATAGTCAATATTCAAAATTGATAGGTATATATGTTTTATGGAGTGTTGAAGTTCTTTTGGCTTTAGGTTTTGATTCTTTTCTGTGAGCTCTGATCTAATAATTGTTAAGGTCAATAAAAAGACACTTTTGAAAAAATTTGTTCGGTTCCCGTATGATTTGTATGAGGGGGATAAGTATTGGGTTCCGCCATTAATGATGGA
>Ga0163108_10001189_pt1 | contig 19116 bp, 14 predicted proteins | sample Fk1155metaG_FD_109644 | JGI IMG/M metagenome (GOLD analysis project Ga0163108, IMG submission 109644) | Marine microbial communities from the Central Pacific Ocean - Fk160115 155m metaG | ecosystem: Environmental > Aquatic > Marine > Oceanic > Photic zone | place: The Central Pacific Ocean...
CGGATTTTGAATCCGCCGCGTCTACCAATTCCGCCACACTGGCTACCAGAAATAAGTCAATAAAAACAGGGGTTATCTGAACTTTGATATTTGTTAAAACAACCCAATGTGCTACTGTTAAAAGTTGAATTTACTGAAAACAACAGTAAAACATACTCCCCGCATCGATGCACAACCAATGCAGGAACCGGTTGTGTATCAAATATTTCACTACGGACGCAAGCGAAGAATTTGCAGTCTCTTGGCAACCTGATAATGAGTTCGATGTTCAACGTCGAACTTCGGATTCCCTACATTGAAACCGGTCGTTGTTGCGCCCAATAACCATGCATTGAATCTCGTCGTTTACTGCCGCTACGGTCACACAGCCCAGTTTGACACGACGTAATTTCCGAACACGGCCCTAGTCCGCGAGTGAGCCGTTGTTAATCCGGCACTTCATTGACCGTGTAGTAGGCGTAGCGATGAAGGATCTCGCCCTGAGAGCGATCTCGCAGTGAAGTAAAATCGAATTCATGCACATGGCCTTGCTTTAGTTCACTGAGAACAAGACGCGCGCTGAGACCGCTGGCAGCCAACTGGGCGCGTTTTACTTCAAGCACCGTCTGATCAACCTCTGAACCGCCATAGCCACGGTGGTACATATGCGTGAAGGTGGTGATCTTGTAGCTCTTTGGATCATTGCCGGTCTTTGGATCAACAGGCTTCGTGAAAACAATCCGGAAACCATCAGGCTTGATGTGGATACGCTTAATCTCGAAGGGCATTTTGCCAGTCCAATCCAGTCGTTCCAACGCAAAGGGTTTGATGCCGCGGACGGGCCAACCGCGGTTGGTGCCGCCGGCCAGCAACCGACCCTTAGGCGTAAACTGCACGTTCAGGATCCCGGTGGAAAGCCCTTCGCGAAAGGGGTAACAGGCGCCCTGCCACACACCGTTCACTCGTTCAGTAGTGGCGCGCATAATTATCGACTGTGTGTAGTCACCGAGAAAGATCTGGTTTTCAAACGGCCCAAACCTGCCGGCCGTTCGATCCACCACGTAACCGGTGATGGAGCGACCCATCCGTATGTAGGGGAACACCACCGCATAAGGGACAAGTTCCTTCACTTTTTCCTTTTCCGTGATAATGCGCGTGCCGCTCTCCGGCTTGTCGGGCTCCTTCAGATGCGGCGCGTATTTATACCAGTTAAAACTCACTGGATGCCCCATAAATCCACCGGGTTTGAGGAACTTGAGACTGCACGAGGAATTCCACGGCCCCTGACTCTCAATGTAAAACAGCGCGCCGTGCTCGTTCTGTCCAATGCCACCCGGACTGCGAAGGCCACTAGCAATGGGAATACTCTTCCCCTCGGGCGTGATTTTCAACGCCCAACCGCGAAAAAGCGCACGCGAGTGATAGGAATTTGACAAGCCGAGTGCCACGTAGAAATTGCCTTGCGGATCGAACTTCGAGCCAAAGGCATATTCATGATAGTTGCCGTACCCCCAAGCGTCGGACACCGTTTCGAACCGGTCCGCCTTGCCGTCACCATTCGTGTCACGCACACGCGTCAACTCCGCACTATGTGTCACGTAAAGCGCACCACGTTCACCCTCGCGATGCGCAAGACCGAAAATCTCGTCCAAACCTTCGGCAAATTTTTCATATCGTGGGTGAGGTTTTTCATCATCCACACCGCTCATCATATAAATATCGCCGCGTCGCGTGCCGATAGCTATCCGGCTATCTGGTAGGAGATCAAACGCGCCTGCCTCAATCACCTCCCCTTTTGGGATTGGCACGCTAACCAGACGGTAAAACTCCCGCTCCCTCTTCTCCGTCCCCCAACGCGCGCCCACTTCCTCGCCAAACCCATGCGACCCGCCACAAAAAATAACGGCCAACAAAAAGACAAGGCGCGTACCCCTTTGATGGAGTGGGGGGGAATGATATTGAACCAGCTTCAAATTCATACTCCCCACATCACAACAGTTCATAACGGATCACCCATTCCGATTTACCTTTAGGCAGGCTTAGTTTCAAGAGCAGTTCCTTTTCTTCTCCTTCACCGCGCAGAACAGTCGATGCATTTTTGGGCTGCCAAAGTTTCAACTCATCCGTGCGGAATTGACCCGGCGACACCTGGCGCACCTTGCCTGTGAGTGCACGAAACCAAATTGCCTCGGCCTTGGGCGCTTCCACACGTAGCGTGCGCACCAAGCTGTTCAATCGATCTGGCGCCACAGGCTGCGACCGATCCTCCACTTGCACCTCACCGGTACGATAAAGAAAAGTCGGCACACCTCGCGGATCCAGTTGATAACCGCCAAACTGATAGCCCCTATTACGCGGGTATAGCGGATCCGGATTTACAGGGTTCTCCTTGTCCATTTTCGGCCGCAGAGGCCAAGGCGCCTTATCGTTAGGCAACCGAAAAAACGAAACATCCTGCGACTGCTCAACCAGCCGCGCGCGCGGATTGAAATTGCCCGCGCCCTGCCCACCCCAGTACACGCTTACAAACTCACCCTGCCAGAACGCGCTGAGCGTACCGTTCTGGGCGTTGAAAGCGTAATTCATCCCACCGGGAAAACCCACTGCGATGCCGCGATACCCCGCCATCCGACTGCGGCCACGGTACACACGCGCACGATCCGTCACCACCAGGTCGGTCCCCTCCGTTCGAATACCCGAGGGATCCCGCGCCGAACGCCCCAGCGAAAAGTAATGCCACAGTGCTCGCAACTGCTCATCCACGCTGCCCTCCAACACATCCTTCCGCACCGCCTCACCCCCCGGCCAGAAGTTCGGCATCACGATGCCCGGCCGGTACTTCTGCGGATCGAGCATAAAATGAGCAAACCAACTGGGCTGCAGGCGTTCGAACGAGATCAACAAGTCCAAACCCTTCAGACTCGGTGAAGGTTTGCCGTTGAAGTTGTGGCATACCACGCAGTTCAATCCCTTGTCCCCCACCAGCAAATGACCAGCCTCGCGAAATTTGCGACGGTCATCCCGTTTCGGTTCCGGCAACGCGATCTGCGGCATGCGATCCACCTTTTCCAGCAATGTCGGTAAGTCCCGCAGGTTGGCTTCGCCGAACTGCGGCATGCGCGTGTGCATGTACGGCCGCACCGTCTCCGCATCGAATAACACCTTGTGAAACCATTCCGGTCGGAGTTTGACTCCCACACCATCCAGCGTTGGCGGGATGCGAGCGGGATTACCCAGACCTTCCTCGTCCGTCCCGAAATGTTTGAACATCTCATTGCTCACTCCTCCCGCGCCATCGCGCGTGTGGCAGGCGATACAATTGAATGCCGTCATCGTCTGAGCAATGCGTGCGCGATCATCCAGTGGCTGGTGGATGCCGGCCAACGCCTGGCCAATGACTTTACGCTGCTGATTGGTCAGATGAAAATCCGGCACCCCCCTCGGCTTTTCCGCCAGGCAACCCTGCCCCTCCCGCAGCTTGGGCAAGGGCAACGCTCGCTGGGCCACCATGCCGGGCAATTCGTGGCATGCGGCGCAGTTGTACTGTCTGAAATACTGTTTCCCCTTCGCCACCTTCTCCGCCACCAGCTTGAACACCGCCGGAGCCGAACGGGCCTGGCCCACCAGATACCCGGCAATGGCGCGTGCCTCGCCGCGCGTAAGATTCATGTCCGGCATGCGCCCAGACGGCCGGTAGTGGAGCGGCTGAAACAGAAATGCCCCTAGGGAGTCCATCCCATACTTTTGCGGTACGTGCGACAACCCAACTCCTCCCACCGCCGTGGGAGCATGGCAGTTCACACACCCGATCTTGCGAAACAGCTTTTCCCCGGCATCCCGCTCCGATGCCGTTGACGGACCGAGCACAAAGGACTTCGGCGAAAGGCTGATCAAAAAATGCGTGAGTGCCTCTGCCTTCTCGGCGCGCTTGGCTGGCTGCAAATGATCCAGAAAATGCGGCATCTGAGTGCCTGGATCGGCCTGACTTGGCCTGGCGATAAACGCCTGCAGAAAATGCGGCGACACCCGAGCACTCACCACCGACAAATTCGGCCCTGTCGCGCGCTCGTTTGCTCCATCGACATGGCAGACGTTGCAGCGCAATTCCCTGATCAACAATCGCCCTTGGGCAACGGCATCCAACCCGTGTCGGGCATGCCCCAGTCCCGGCACGACCGGGACGCCCTCAACCCAACACACACTTAGCCCCAATATGAACAGCACCCATCGCATCATATATTTTTCGCTGCTTTCGAGATTTTGTTCCGCATGCGGCTAGGATGGCATTAGCAAAGCATCATGGCAATCAAGACGACTCCGCGACAATCCATTTGTAGGCCTTGTCGTCGGAACATATGGATGGCAAGTTGGATGGGTTGGCATTTATTGTTAATCAAGTTCCCCTCCAATCAGGAAACTCAATCCATCAATAATGAAGGAAGCCAGAGCACAAGTGACGGAAACAAAACGATCAAGAACAGTGTCAAAACATTCGCGGCAAGAAATGGCAGCGCTCCACGAAAGATAGCTCCAATACCGAGGCCGGAAATAACAGAACAGACGTTAAGGCAATTCCCAACCGGCGGCGTGCAGGCACCAACTGCAAGCCCGATCACAAGCACCACGCCGAATAATATTGGTGAACCCCCTGCGGCAATTACCATGGGGAGGAATATCGGCGTCAGCAAAAGAATCGCTGGGCTAACATCAATAAACGTCCCAGACAAAAGGATGATTACAATTATTAGAAGCATCAACCAAAACAAAGAAAGGTTGAACCCCTTGACCGCCTCGGCCAATCCATCCGGTAGGCGCTCGTAAGCCAGAATCCAAATAAACAACTTTGAGAACGCAATAATAATCATGATTTTGGCGCTAGTCAGGATAGATTCACGCAATGCCTTGATAAATCCTGAGCGGGTCAATCGACCCGTCAAAAAATAGCCTATGACGATGGCATAAAACACACCAAGACTCGCAGACTCCGTTGCTGTGGTTACCCCCAATACAACGGCTCCAACCACGAACACCGGCAGGAGGAGAATGTAAGCAGATCGACCGGTCTCGACCAAAACGGTTTGCAACTCGAATTTTGAATCTTCTTTTGGATAATCATTTTTTGCTGAAATCCACAAGGTAAACACAATCTGAAACATCCCGACCATCAGACCGGGGATCACCCCCCCCAAGAACAGTTTCCCCACCGACTCCTGTGCTGTTACCGCAAACAGAACCATAGGAATACTGGGTGGAATGATCATCCCCATGGTGGAAGACGCGACGGTTAACCCGGCTGCAAAGCGCTCAGGATAACCACGGCGTTTCATCTCAGGAATCAGGATAGAGCCGATCGAAGCAGTATCAGATGCTGAGGATCCTGAAATTCCACCAAACAACATGCTTGATGACACATTGACCAATCCAAGCCCACCTCGAAAACGCCCGACAAGTAGCAAACAGTAATCAATTAATCGTCCTGTAATCCCGCTGGCGTTCATTAATTGCCCCATGAAAATGAACAACGGCAGCGCTATTAGGGCATAAGAATCCATGCCAGCCATCAAACTCTGCGGCATGACCACCATTAATCCAGGTTCATGCACCAAGAAGTAGCACAAGGCAGACAAACCCAGCGAATAGGCAATAGGGATACCCAAGAAAAGGAATACAAAAAGACTTAGAAGCAGGACCGTCATGCCGAACGGTCTTGACCCCTCGGATGAGAACTCGATGAGGTCCGTGGCGAATCACCGTTTTTTGTTTCATCCAAACCCACGATTGCGGTTGTAATGCAGTACAAGACGACAAGCCCGCAACCCAGCGGTATGCTGAACTGAACCACCGCACGGGTGGCACCCAAGGTTGGCATGAGGTTGCCCCCTGTTTGGGAAATCCATGAAACACTAAACCAAGCGATGGCAAAGTTTACAATCCCAACAAGAACCATTTGGAGCTTGCCCAAGCGCTTGCCCAAGCGTTCCGGAAGATTCTTCGAGAGTATATTAACGGCAATGTGATTACGCTGACCCACGGCTATTGCCGCTCCTATTGCAGTTGTGTAAACAAAGAGGATAGTAATGATTTCATTGGCACCAGGAATGGAGGATCCAAACAAATACCTCAATCCAACCAAGAGGACCACCATGGTAAAAAAAGAAAGGAAACAAAGGCAAACCAACGCCTCGAGAACATAGGTCAATCTGCTGTGAAATGTTTTCATGGTTTTAGAGGCTTGCCTGCCGCCACTTCTCTGGCCTTCTCTATTTCATCGAGGGTCAAAATCCCCTTTTCCTCAAAATAGTGATACACCGGTTTTACAGCATCCCGAAACGGTATGAGATCATCTCCTGTCACGTGGTTCACTTCGAGCCCGTTTGAAATTTTCTCAATATACTCCATCTCTTTCTCCCTGTTCTTTCGGTCACTAAACTCCAGTGTTTCCCGACTTACCTCATCAAAGACAACCTTCAAATCGCGAGGCAGGGATTCATACCAGGCAAGGTTCACCATCAAGGGATCCGGTCCTGTGGCATAGTTGGTGATGGTCAAATATTTGGAAACCTCGTGAATCTTGAAATCCCAGATATTCGCAGGTGCGTTATCCTGTCCATCCACCACACCAGTTGATATAGCTTGATACACATCAACATAAGGCAACTCTATGGGATTGGCGCCAAATGCCCTTGATGTTCGAATGTAAACCTCCTGACTCGGAACGCGCATCTTGAGCCCCTTGAGGTCATTGGGGTGGTTGATCGGTTTCCTATTGTTTGTATGGGCTCGAAAGCCCTGTGAAATACCGGTAGCAGGCACATGAAATCCCCTGTCCCTCGCTCCGTCATTTATTTTTCTAGCAAACTCGCTTTGGACCAGTCGTTGCGCCTGATCCCAATCATCGACAAGGAACGGCAGGGTGAACAGCATGAATTTCGGGTTGGCATCAGCAAAGAAAGCGCCTCTTGTTGCCTGTAAAACGCCTGTTAAAACAAAGTCCATTAACTGCCGCTCGTTACCGAGAGCCCCGCCGAAAAACAACTCCACCTTGACTCGCCCTTTGGTACGGTTTTCCAACTGCTCCTTGAAAAAAACCATCGACTGGCTCCGGAGCGAATCTTTCGGTTGTTCATTTGAATAACGAAAAACGAATTCTGCCGATTCTTCCATTTCACAGGAAACGGTAAGCAACGCCAGAAGAAAAAAGTGGGGAAGCTTGCACAGCGCAGGGCACAAGACGGTTCGCCAGAGATTAATTACCCATCTCACCAGTTATAAAGTTCCTTGAACTTCGGCAATGATGCCCGGTAGCCATCCTCAAATGAACCGCCCTCGGGCCGGTACACACTCTCAAGTGAAATAAAACCGCCATAGCCATTCCTCTTCATGTCCTCCGCCAAAGGATCTAGATATGGAGCCATCTCCCCACTGCCCAACTCACAGAATTCAACATGAGCCCGGGGCATATTGACCCGTGCATCCTTGATATGAAAGTGGCCAATATAGCCACCCTTTAGAGCATCCCAGCCATCTGGATATGTCGGCTCGTTTGCATAGAGACTGTTGGCAGGATCCCATAATATTCGGAGATGCTCACTGCCCATCTCATCAATTAGTTTTCGGCCAAGCCATGCCGAGGGCACCATGGCATTGTTTCCTGTTTCCAGTACCAATTGTATGTTCTTTTCCTCAGCCAAAGCAACGGGTACCTCCAATAGTTTTAACAGTTTGCCCCATGCGCCTTTGCTGGTGACCCAATGATCTGCACCGCTTGAGCCAAACAGAATCATCTCCCGCCTAAAACTCATAATCCTGACCAGATTGGCATCCAATTCTTGAGCCATGTCGATGCAACGTCGCAAACCGTCCATGTGGCGGTTGTAATTCGCATCCCCAACCTCCGTGGCGCCTACCAACATACCAGCAAAGTTGTGTCGCGAAATACAGGACACTCTTACGTTGTGGGCCTTGGTGAGCGATTGAGCCTTTGCCATTTCCGCATCATTCAGATCTCCAACTTCCTTCTCCCAAAGGTATTGCAACTCGGCATATTCAAGACCGGTCTCATTCATTACAGACAGAGCGTGTTCAAATTCCCTGCTGATTCCATCAGTTATAACTCCCAGCTTTGGCATTGTTTAATAGATATTTAATTTCTGAATTACCATTGAACTTCAGCATCAGCAATCTGTTCCAATAATCGGACAATTGACCAGTTATCCTCATCAGGAAAGAGTGATATACCCGATTGAAACAACTCATATGCGGCAGCCGTAGTGAACATGGCTACACCATTCTGTTTGGCCAGATCCATGCTGATCCCCAAGTCCTTGTACATGGTTTTAATCTGACTGCCGGTTCCCTTGAACGCACGGTCCATGATAAGCTTGGAACAGTTCTTAAGAAGCGGACTTCCGACACCGCTGGCACCAAAAACATCATGCATCACTTCGCCTCGCACCCCCGCTTTTGCGCCCAGCACAAGTGACTCGAAGATGGCCGTGAAGGTCGAACCTATCAACGCCTGCAAGGCTGCCTTAACCGTCTGGCCCATTCCAATCTCCTCTCCAACATGAAAAACCCTCTCCCCCACACCTTTGAGAACATCCTGGCACTCATCAAATGTTTCCTTTGTTGATGCCGCCATCATCGTCAGCGTACCGTTTTCGGCTCCGGACTTTCCTCCACTTACTGGCGTGTCGATCATTTGAATACCACTTTTAAGCACAGGCGCTGCCACTTCACGCGCATCCGATGGGGCAATCGTCGATGACAGGATGATCACCGAACCCGGCTGCATTGATGTCAAGAGCCCGTTATCCCCAAGGATTATTTCGTTTACCTGCTTGCCCGTCATGACCATCACAAAAACCACATCCGAAGACTTTGCAAGTTCTTGAACTGAACCAGCACTTGACCCTCCCTCTTTTTCCAGGAGTTCAAGTCGATTCCGTCTTACATCAAAACCACATACCTCAAAGCCAGCCTTGGTCAGGTTACACGCCATGGGCAATCCCATATCGCCGAGCCCAATAAATCCGATCCGTTTCACGGGGCGGATTTCTGGCATCAAAATGAGGGGAACACAATGTCAGAATTCAGCGAACAGTGGATTACGATAGAACGTGGAACAGGAGAAGTCTCCCGTTCAAAAACTAGTCAATGTTGACTTTCCCGTTTTTTTCCTGCGGGAATTTGCGGGCTTGCTCTTGGCACTGCAGCACCTCCTTCTGTTGCAGCCTTTCGGTAACATTGCCTTGACGCGACCGTGTGAGGGGATCTGACAGGACTACATAGACAGGCTTAACCAAGCTATACCCCGGGAAGGACTTGAACCTTCAACCGATTGATAAAGAGTTCTCTTATTGACACCATTCCACTGCAGAAAACCGCCATAATGTATAGACAAGGACAGCCTTTATTTGCAGGAGTGAAACAAGGCGGGTTCACCCACTAATGGAATACACAAACTCAGCTAATTCCCTTCGCCTTTCAATTCTTCACCCGTCTTGCCGCCGTGTTGGCGGAGGAGGTCGGTGATTCCCTTGTTGTCGGCCCAGTCTAGCGGTGTTTTTCCATCATCCTTCAGCGCATTCACATCTGCACTGTTTGCGATCAACAACTCGGCGATTTCCTTGTGATCGCTTTCTGCCGCAAAATGCAAAGGAGTACTTCCATCCCAATTAGTCTTCGCATTCACATCCGCACCATTTGCAAGAAGTAGTTCGATGATTTCCTTGCGACCCCAATAAGCCGCAATATTCAAAGGAGTGTATTCACCGTCACTCTTCGCATTCACATCCGCACCATCAGCAATGGCTTGTTTGGCGGCGTCAATGTTTCCGTCTATGGCGGCTTTCCGTAACGATTGTATCAACTCTGGTTGCTGCATCGTCACACAACCCGCCATAAGCACAGTTGTGATTGTTGTGATTGTTGTGATTAGTATGTGTCTCATAGACTCAAGTGGGGCTCATCGTTTCAACTGATGATTTCAGGAATATAGAAGTATCTCCTAATTTCAAAAGCACCCTTTCGAGTATACCTTTGCGCTCTGATCTGGGAATATCCCAGCATAGGCAACAGTGATGTAGGACGTTAATTAAAATTAAGAGTGAAAGTAATTGATCGAAAGACTGAGGATAAAATTGGTACCCCGGGAAGGACTCGAACCTTCAACCAATTGATTAAGAGTCAACTGCTCTACCATTGAGCTACCGAGGCATCAAACAAATCTCCACCAAACAATAACGCTCTTTTGCGCTGCAAGACGCGTGGAGGACAGTACCAAAACCGCACCGCAGATCAACAGGAAATTATTATGAACAAATGTGCCTTATGGAAGAAAGCCGACCGAATTCCTGCCAAAACTAACTTTCGATCAATCATTTTTTTGGATGATAGCAACCACCCAGTTCTCATTGTTGGGCGGAGACAGGGAAATCAGATTCCCGCCAACCGTACTTTGCATTGCACCGAGTCGACCGGTGGAGATGTTGATCCAATACATAGCAAGTGGTCCTTTGGTCTCTGATACATCCAGCCGAACTTCTCCAACGGTGGGAAAATAAACTATATAGGCATAACCCTTGTCCGCGGCTGCGTACGCCTCATTCGGGTCACGATCAAGTAGCAGTTGGTTGGCCGGATACACGGACCATGCTGGAATTATGGATTCTAGCCTTCGAGCGGCACGGATGCAGGCCACCGCCTTGTCACTCAAGCCAAGGCCGGCATCAGGACGATGAAATCGAATCGACGAGGCACCCGCCAGCAGGTGACGCCAAAACCGCTCGATGCCATCCTGATCTGAGTGACCAAACTTATTGCCCTCCGCTCCATACGTCTTTGTGGTGTTCATTGGTCGAGGGTGCAACGCCAGATAATTCCGCACATGAAGGAAGTTGTCCCAATGTTTTTGTCCCTTATTGTGATTATTTTGCGACACGTCCACAAAACCGTACAATTCGGGATGATCGAACGTCCGTTTATGCCGCTCTGCCCTCAGGTTCCAATCATCCCACATCTCGGTGAGATACACATCCTTTTCCTGCTTTGCCGCACGATCCCTGACGAACTCCGCCCAATAGCGACTCCACTCCTCTTCCCCGCTGGTTTCGTTGTCCATGCAATAAAGTACGTGGTCGAATTGTAGTGCGCTATCAAGCAACCTATTTACGAAGCTTTGCTGATACCGCAGGACCACTCTATTATTGCGCTGTTTTGGGGTGGTGAAAAAGAATGGCTGGTTGTTCGCGCCAGGATGATCGGGGTAGCGCTTGGAAAAACCGGATTTCTCATAGGTGTAGTTCTCGTTGTTGGCTGGGTTATAAGGATGAATCTGCCAGCGATTACTTGCTCCTTGATCCGTGTAATCGAAGCGATCCCACATTTCGATTTGCACGAAAATCTGTCGCCTAGCGGTTTCACGCAACACACGTTCAAACCTCGTCCAGTATTCATCGTTCCAGAAGTTGAGGTCGTATTTGCCGTTGTTAAGTCGCTTGAACGGATACACCTCGTAACCCTTGTCTTTGCGATCGCTCATCGTGTTGCGAATCACATTCCCCCCAACTTCAGCCAAACGGTCAAGTTGGGTAATCAGTTTCTTCTCCGGCCACTGAAACAAATTGTCATCATCACTGCCACCCAGCAGCATCACAGGTCTTCCCCGGTAACTCCAATACCATTCATTATCCCCCCACGGCCGAAGCAAGGTATCTGCTTTTTCAATCGCATGTATTGTTACCAGCCCAATCCACATCGAAACCAAAAGAATGAGTCTTCGCTTTGCCTTAATCATACCGTTCGGATTTTTTCAGTTTATTAACAGTCCTGCAAGCTGGAATAACAGACCATCACCTTGATCCTAGTAGACGAAGGAACTGTCCTTGTTGGAATTGGTTTGGTCGACAGGGAGCCGATGCCCATAATCACCGCCTTATGAGTGGTGTTGAGGAACAGTCAAAATCAGCGAATAATCAGGGGAAATCTCTCGTGGACCGCTACTGGTTTCTGACAATGCTTCTGATGATGATCCCTGCTGGGCTTTGGCTACCGGACGGGGGCCGGGCTATTAAGAATGCTGATTGGGTCACACCGGTTCTGGTGGGGATGATGATGGGCATCTCCGGCTTCACTCTGAACACCGACAAACTCCACAGACAGGCGGCCAACCTCGGCGCAATCTCAATGGTGCTCATTTCGACTTATTGCGTGGCGCCAACGGTGGCATACGGCTTGGCTCTTTGCCTGCAACCGGAGGGTCACCCGCACTTCATGACAGCCGTGATGATCATGGCCGCTCAAGCCAGCAGCCTCGCCTCGGCACTGGCACTGACCGTACTCTCACGGGGAAACCAGGAACTGGCACTCATCTTCACGCTGCTCTCAAGCTCACTAACCGTGGTGCTCACGCCGCTTGTGCTGCAAATCAGCATAGGCGCCTCAGTGGAAATCCCACTTGGGCAAATGATTCTCAAAATGGTGGTGGTAGTCGTGATGCCAGTGGCGCTTGGCCAAGCGCTTCGCCGATTGTTGTGGGACAAGGCCAAGCCACTGCTTAAGGGTATCCGGCTAGTGCCGCAGCTGATTATTCTTGTGTTCGTGTACTCTGGCTTCTCTGTCGCCACCGGACAGATCAACGGCAACGCCGATGTCGTGCTCCGCATTGCCGTCGTCTCGGCACTACTACACGCCATCCTGCTAAGTTGGAACTTTGGCGTGTCGTTATTGCTTCGCATGGACGCCGACACCACCACCGCGCTTGTCTATTGCGGTTCGCAAAAAACGCTGCCCAACGGCATTTACCTTTGGCAGCACTTTTTCGGTAACAATCCCATTGGCGCACTTCCTCTTGCACTGTATCACCTGATTCAACTGATCACCGATACGCTGCTTGTCCCTTTCTTCGAACGCCGCAACAAAACGAAGCCAAACAACTAACTCCGCATCCAGTAACGCAGCGGCGAGTGCCGGATGAGGTCGATGAGAAACTCATTCAGCCTCGCGGCCTTGGGTTCCTCCAGCCGCATTGTGGCCAACGCCGTGAGCATCAACACCACCGCTACACCGGAGAAGTAAATGGTGTATTCATTCCACTCGATGCCAAGCCAATCCCACTTTCGGCCCGATAAGATGTCGATCATGACCCCCCAAAGGGTTGGCGACACACCCATGCCCAGGTTGCCGACGACGGCAAAAACAGCAAAGTAGTGGCTACTGCCCAGTCGCGGCACGGTCGCCATGGCCAGACGAGACATTGACATGGTCACACTCGCCAGCACAAAGCCGAAGCTCAGGTAAAGGCCGGCTACTGCAAAAAAATCAAGCGGCATCACCCTGCCAGCGATCAACCCAAATACCACCACACAAACCAAGCCAATGGCTAAGCCGAAAAAAATGATTGGCCGACTACCCATCCGGTCAAGGCGCGACTTTAGAAACCAAAGCGTGCCCAGCGCACCAACGAACTTGGCCGCCGAGGCAAGCATGATGTGATTGTCCTGCATACCGGCCTCGGCCTTGAGGTACTTCACCGTAAACGCGGCCAACCCTCCCAGTGCTATCGCCATGAACAACTCTACCCAGAGAAGTTTGCGAAACGATCGGTTCCCGAAAATCTCTGCCCAAGGAGCCTTCTGTTTTCTCCCGACCTCCTCGCTTGGCGGCGCAACGGCCGGCACGCGTAGTATGAAGTAGATGCTGCACACTCCCGCAAGGCAGCTGAATCCAAACAGGAAACTGAACTGCCCACTCGTCGGCGTTTGGCCAAGGTACGCCGCCACTAGAAGAAACGCCACCAAGCTGCCAGCGTTAACAAATGCGCCCTCGATGGTCAGGTACCGGCCGCGGATGCTCTCTGGGATCAACCCACGAATCCACGGGTACCATGCGCAACTGGCAATGCCGCGCACCACGTTGAATGCGAACAATAACATAAGCACCAGAGCGAGTTGGCTCTGCTGATTGATCCTGCCGTCGAGCAACGGCACAAACACCAGGCCGAACACAAAAATCAACCGCAGCGACCAGCCGATGGTGATTAATCGCTTGTACCCCCAACGACCCACATGCGCGGCGGCAGGAATTTGAAAAATGACCATCAGCGGCGTCATCCCGGCAATGAGTCCCATCACCGTAGCACTGGCACCCAGTCTCTCCGTGTACAGAAACACTGGGCTGTCCATGATGATTTGGCATGACAGAAAGTTGAAGAAGAAGAACCAGAACAGGCTTTGAATGCCTTCGGGAATCTTGGTCTTGGCTGCGTGGTCGCTCAAGGCCGGTCAGTTGGCCACAGTTGGTTGGGAGCGGTCAAGCGGACGCACTCAGAAACCCCGTCCGGGTTTCCTCCCGTCGATGCCCGGCTTTTGGTTGAGCAACCCGCTGCGGGTAACTGGGTGCTGCCGGGCTCTGGACTGGAACAGCAGTGGAGACTCCCGTCTCGCAGCCGCAGAGGGAGCGGACAGACTCGAAGATAGCGGGTTGCCCACCAACGACGGCGTTACCAAACCCGGCGGCAACTTGAATCCGGCTGATGTCTCGCCAACACCGGTTACTGGGGTTGACGGTTTCGGTGTCAATCCCCGGCCAAAACTCATCGGATCAAGGCCAAGCGCACCTTTACCCGAACCTCCCGGCTTGGAATTGAAAAAATCCGATTTACTAAAATCTTTCACTCCGTTTTTGTTCTGTTGCTGAAAAAAACCTAAACGAGATTCCACCCCCACTCTCCCTGCTTCCACCCGAACACCTCTCCGGCCCGGCGTGTTGCCCCGTGCCTTGAATGGATCCGCAGACTTGGCACCTTCGCGCGAAAAAGGTGAAAAATCAGCGAGTGCCGTTTTTGCCTTAAACGGCGAACCGGCAAGAAACAGTGATGTCTTCTTTTTATTACCCTCAGATTTTAGCTGATCCGGATCCATCGCAAACTCTGCCTCCCTCAACTCCCTCTCCTCTTTCTCACCCGACAGGGCTTCCGGCTGCCGCCGTTGCCTGCTTTTTTTCCGGGACCGCGACTCTTCCTTTTCGTCTACGTACAAAAAATTCCCAACCACTCCACGGGTCTTGGAAAAAGGATTACGATGTCTGCTCTCTTCATTGCCGAGCAGTCCGTTCTCCTGTAGCCATTCCTCACCCTCGCCGCCGATCTCGTCATCCTCGCCCAACTCCTGAAACATCCAGTTTTTCTTCTGATCAAAGAACTTGAGTAGTTTTTTGGACGTCGCCCGATCGATCGATGAACTGCCGCTGGGAAAGAGGGCACCGCCAACACCGCTCATCGACTTTGCGCGGTTGAGGCTGCTCTGCCCGGCCTCGGAACGAATATCACTGGCACGACTCTTGAACGCAGAACTGCTCCCCGACGAGTAAAACTTGGCCTTGTCAGCAACAACCACCGAGGTACAAGCCAAGCCTATCAGCAGGGTGCCTGACAATACGACACTCGTTTTGACATTTGTTTTCAATGCTGAACTCGGTCTCAAGCTGTAGAACACCTCCTTTTGTGACAGTTGTAGCAGGCTAATTGTTCAATTTTCACGCGACGATTCAGGAAGAATGCTGATCGGATTAGTAAATAGAAGGGAGTTGGGCACAAGGATTTTTTCACCGTCCTGCTCCAGCCGCGTGTAACGCAGATCGATAGCGCTCACCAGCCCCTCGAACGTCTTGACCCTGATCGTATCACCCACATTGAAAGGGCGGTGGATTAGGATCAGCACCCCGGACAACAGGTTGCTGATCGAGTCCTTCAGCGCAAACCCAACAGCAAAGCCGGTCAATCCGAGGCTTGCCACGATCGCCGAGACATCGATGCCCAGCGTGCCCAGTGCCGTGACCAGTCCGACCACCATTAATACGATATGTGCGGAGCGTGAGAGCAGGCTGATCACGCTCGAGTCGATCCCGGCGGCCACGCCGGCCTTACGAACCACCTTCCTCGCCACAACGGCCAGCATCCAGAAGACAAAGAGAACCAGCAGCGCCGAGCCGATCCTCGGCAGCCACTCGGCAGCCTGCCCTGGCAGCTTCTCAGTCAGGTACTCCCTCACGGGCTTAATGGTTGCGCAAGTTGCCGTTTCTACGCAAGCCCCAGCTTCCCTCTCGCTTGACATGCCGCCGCGCTTGGGCAGCATCCTGTGCATGCAACTCTCGTTTCCCCTGCGATGTAAACTTTTTGCCGCCGTACTGACGCTCTGCTGTTTACTGAGTGCGTTTGGCCAAGCAAAAAAAAAGACTCCGGCGACAACCGCAATGAAGGCCGTAGTCGATCAGGTCGAGGGGGACTGGGCAGACGGCCGATGGAACCAGACCGACGTGGGGCCGTTCATGAGCGCTGCCATCAATACGCCCCATGGGCGCACGCTTAAGGGCATCGCGATCAAAGTCGGTGGCATGTTGCAGACCACTGTTTGTTTCAACACTGAATTGCTCGACTACAGCGCAGCCTGGACAGACGGTTTCCTCGAGTTTGATCCAAGTAGATACGGCCTAACAGGCAACACCAAGCCAAAGGGCCGAATCCTTTTCGCCAATGGCATCACGCCGGGCTGGATGCACGACGGCCGACTGGATGACCCACGCCCGCACAAGCAGACGAAGTACCTTGGCCTCTACCGGCACGGCAACCGCGTTGTACTCAGCTACACCATCGGCGAAACCGAGGTGCTCGAGACACCGTGGTCCGGCCGCGCCGACGGCCGATTGTTTCTAACACGCACGCTTGAGTTCGGCAAAGCGGCCGAATCGCTGACCGGCCTGATCGCTGCCAAGCGGAGAACAACTGCAGTATTGCAAGAGATCGACGGCTTGACCGTGGCCCACCTCCCCGACGGCGACGAGACGCTGTGGATCGTCGCGCTTGGCCAAGGCGCCGGCTTGGCGGTGGATAACGACCGCGTACTGCTGACGGTAAAGCCCGGCACAGCCAAACGCCTGGCCAAGGTGATCATCATACAGGCGCCGCTCGGCCAAGGGATGTCAGTCGTGAAATTGGCCAAGGCGAAAGCCGCTATCGAGTCACCGTCGCTCCTGGCCAAGGGCGGCCCCGGCCTGTGGCAGCCGTTGACCACGCGAGGCATCGTTGGCAAGCCACATGACGCATTCGCCATCGACACGATTCGCCTGCCGTTCGACAACCCGTGGAACGCGCTATTGTTCACAGCCGGCCACGATTTTTTGCCGGATGGCTCGGCACTGGTTTGCACCGTGCATGGCGATGTGTGGCGGCTCACCGGCATCGATTCGACACTCGCGAAGGTAACGTGGCGCCGCTTTGCCACCGGCCTATTTCAGCCGCTCGGCCTGAAGGTGGTCGACGGCAAGGCCTACGTCATTGGCCGCGACCAGATCACACGACTACACGACCTTAACTCTGACGGCGAGGCCGACTTTTACGAGTGCTTCAACAACGATCTGCTCACGGCCGGCGGCGGGCACGCCTACGCGACCAGCCTCGAAACCGACTCAAATGGCAACTTTTATTTCACCAAGTGCTCCGAGAATACACCGCACGGTGGCTCGCTAATCCGAGTCAGCGCTGACGGAGGCAAGCTGGACGTGTTCGCGACTGGATTCCGCAACCCGAATGGACTGGGCATCGGCCCCGGCGACGTAATCACCGTGGGCGACCAGCAGGGTGGCTGGGTGCCAGAGACACGGGTGGACGTAATGCGGCGGGGCGGGTTTTACGGCTTCATACCGATGCATCATCGCGCCACAAAACCGGAAACGTACGATCCGCCGTTTGCGTTTGTGCCGCGAGTGCTCGACAACTCCGCCGGTGGGCAAGTGTGGGTGCCGCCCGGGCAATGGGGCACACTTGGCGAACGAATGATCCACCTGTCGTACGGTCGCTGCACCGCGCTAGTGGCCCTGCCGGACGAGGCACATCCCGGGCAGGGCGCAATGCTGCAACTGCCGGGGCGCTATCTCTCAGGCGCGATGCGCGGCCGATTCAATCCGCACGACGGCCACCTTTATGTGAGCGGCCTGCGCGGCTGGCAGACGGCGGCGGTGCACGACGGCTGTTTCCAGCGGCTGCGATTTGTTGGTGGTGCGCTCCGGCAGCCGATCCGTTACGCCACGCGAGTAGACGAACTAGAGTTGGGATTCGACGTGAAGCTCGACCGCGAACTGGCGGAGGATCCGCAGAGCTACAGCCTCGAGCAGTGGAACTATCTCTGGAGCAGCCAATACGGCTCAAAGGACTGGTCGATTCGCAACCCGAGCAAAAACGGGCGCGACCCGGTTATCATACGAACGGCGATATTGCAGCCGGACGGCAAAACGGTAGTGTTGCGGGTGTCAGGTTTGGCCAATGCGATGCAGTTCCAGTTGAAGTACGACATGGACGATACCGGTGGCGAGCTTGTCCGAGGCACGATGGCCGGCACGATCAACGAGTTATGACCGACGAACGACCCACCCCTAACCCGCCGCTATGGCTGGTAATCCTGACCACCGCAATGGCCGGCGGCATGGGATGGGGCATTCGCGGCCAGTATGGACACGAGACCGGCGCGATGATCGCCGGCGTGCTGGTGAGCCTCGTTCTGGTGTTTCTCTTTTGCCCAGGCAACTCATCGATCCATGTCATCCGGGCCGCCGCGCTGGGCACAATCGCGATGGGTTTTGGTGGCTCGATAACCTACGGACAAACGATTGGCCTGACTCATGACACGGCTTTGATCGGCAACTGGGCAGCCCTGCGCTGGGGGATGCTCGGCCTCGCCATCAAGGGCGGCGTGTGGATCGGTTTTGCAGGATTCTTTCTCGGTCTAGGTCTCGGGGGCAAGCGCTACCGGCCGTTCGAGATGTTTCTGCTGGTCTTGGGCATGCTCACTGCCGTCGTGGTGGGATGGTGGCTGTTCAACTCGCCGCACGATCCCGAAAACAAGCGGCTGCCATTCCTGTATTTTTCCGACCACTGGAAATGGGAACCTAGCGTTGAGTTTAAGTCCCGCCCTGAAATCTGGGGAGGCCTGTGGTGCGCACTGCTCACCGGCATCCTCTACACCACCTTGGCCAAGGGCGATCGGCTCGCCCGAAACCTCGCGCTGTGGGGAATACTCGGGGGTGCGCTCGGTTTTCCGCTTGGCCAATCGCTACAGGCCAACCATGGATGGAACAGAACGCAAC
>Ga0163108_10001192_pt1 | contig 19104 bp, 20 predicted proteins | sample Fk1155metaG_FD_109644 | JGI IMG/M metagenome (GOLD analysis project Ga0163108, IMG submission 109644) | Marine microbial communities from the Central Pacific Ocean - Fk160115 155m metaG | ecosystem: Environmental > Aquatic > Marine > Oceanic > Photic zone | place: The Central Pacific Ocean...
CTTCCTTGAGCCAATAATAACCAATGGAACCAAAGGCATTTTTGATCTTATTGCTGTTACGAAAGCTCCTGTGCGGAATCTATCTAATCCAGGTTTTTCTGTAAAAGTTCCTTCAGGAAAAATTGCCAATGGCTCACCATCTGAACCTGCTTTGATAAGTTTTCTTGCATCCCTGAAGCTACCTGTTGGCTGAAAACGCTCAACAAAACGTGAGCCAACGCGATTAAATAGAAAATTAGCTATGGGTACAGATTGCATTTCACTTTTAATGACAAAAGTAAATTTTGTTGGCAGAACGGCATGCAAGATAATTCCATCTAGATAACTCGCATGATTGGCTACAATGAGTGCATTCCCAGCTGGGATATTTTTTTGCCCCGTTATATCCATTTTAATTCCACACAATAGGAACACAGAGCATGCTGATTTTTTCACCCAAGTACGACGTAATTTTAAGGAAGGTAATATAATTGCTCCAAATAAGGCTACAATTAAGCAAACAAGAAAAATAAACCATGCGTAAACACCATACAAAAAGGAAAAGAAATTAAATTTGGAGTTCATATTTTTCGGAAATCTATTTGAGCTAACATAAGGTTATTTACATTCTTGCTAGAATAGCTTCATATTGTATTTTATTCAGTAAATTGTTTGAAATTAAGTATTATTATTCTCAATAGATATAATTTATTAGACTGATGAACTCCAAGAAAAAGAAAAATATAACGGATACTGGCGCATTCAAATCCTCTCATGCCAGTATTGATAGATTTTTAGATCTAATATGGTCTGAACGAGGTTTATCATCAAATACTTTGACTGCTTATCGTGTAGATTTAAAGTTATTGGCCTTAGAGCTAGCAAATTATGACATTGAAATACAGCAAGCAAGAAAATCGGACTTATTGGGTTTTATTTCAAAAAGAGTGCAATCAGGAATCAAGGCAAGAACTACCGCTAGACAGATCTCGAGTTATCGAGCTTTCTTTCAATATCTTTTAAGAATGAATTTAATTAAGGTTGATCCGACACTTGATATTGAAATGCCTCGGATTGGCAAGCCTTTACCAAAGACATTAACTGAAACAGAAGTGAATGATCTATTGGAAGCGCCTGATGCGAAAGATATTATCGGTCATCGTGACAAAGCAATGTTAGAACTTATGTATGCAACTGGCCTCCGTGTATCTGAATTAATTTCATTAAAAATCTCGCAAATTAATTTTAACCAAGGCGTGCTCAGGGTTATTGGAAAGGGAAATAGAGAAAGACTTGTGCCTATAGGTGAAGAAGCTTTAGAGTGTTTAAGTGACTTTATCGAAAATTCTCGTGATCAGATACTCAATAAAAAGAAAGTAGACGTTATATTCCCAACCAAAAGAGGTCAGAGTATGACCAGACAAGCTTTTTGGTATGCAATTAAGCGTTATTCTAGGGTGGCTGGCATCAAAAAAAAGATTTCACCCCATGGAATAAGGCATGCATTTGCCACTCATTTGTTAAATCATGGGGCTGATCTTAGAGTAGTGCAGTTGTTATTAGGACATAGCGACTTATCAACTACCCAAATATATACACATATCGCAAAAGAAAGGCTAAAAGATTTACATGGCAAGCATCACCCCAGAGGATAAAACACCATCTGTCAACTCTCATGAATTAAAATCGGATCTAATGATTGATTTTGACAGAAATAAGGTTGATTATTATGAGTAACTTATTTTAGGACTAAGACATGACAAAGGTTTTTCAGAAAATATTCTTAATTTTGTTGTTGGCATTTTCATCGAATGTGCTCTTCGGTGATGATATTGGCTTGGAAAAGATTCGTAAGATTGTTACTGACATGAGTTCGGATATAAAAGCTGAGCATATAGAAAATAGCCCAGTAAATGGTTGGTACACCATAACAAGAGGCTCGTATATCGCTTATATTTCGAGTGATGGTCGTCATTTGATACAAGGTGACATGTACGACATTGAAACTCAGGTCAATCTTTCTGAAAATTTAAGAAATGACTCTAGAAAGAGAATTTTAGATGCATACCCAGTGAAAGAAATGATTGTTTTTGAGCCTCAAGAGAAGAAGCATGCGGTAACAGTTTTTACTGATGTGGATTGTACATTCTGTCGACGCCTTCATAGTCAGATTGATGAGTATTTATCTGCTGGCATAGAGATTAGGTATTTATTGTATCCACGTAGCGGTCCAAAAAGTCCATCATGGGTGATTGCTGAGCAAGTATGGTGCTCGGATAACAGAAATAACGCATTAACATTAGCAAAGATTGATCAAAAATTTGATTATCAAGATTGCAATTCTGCGGCTATCAGTAGTCATTATTTAATGGGGCAGGATGTTGGTTTGCAGGGGACACCAGCAATTATTCTAGAAAATGGAAGTATGGTGAATGGGTACGTAAGTGCTTCAGAGCTATCCAGGATAATTACCGCAAATAATTAATCTAGATCTCACTTGACCCATTTATGAAGATACTAACTTTGCATATTTTTATCAATGCCGATTAACTGATGGTGTTTGATATGAAAACACCATTCCTCCTTTTAACACTTCTGATCTGCTCTATTTCTTTTGGTCAAAGTACAGCAGATGATATTTATTTAATTCAAAAGAAAAATCTAACTCACATAAGATGTTTAGAAACTCCGGTTATTACATTTGATGTGAAAATGGAAAGTATTGAAGGAGCACACAAATTGGGAGCAACCGATATTTGGCCCAATGAAAATACTGAAGATGTCACTTCATATTTTGCTTTTAATGAAAAGTTTTTTTTTCAGATGCTAGACGGACACGAAAAGTTTGTATTCACAGCTAAGAAAATAATAGAGCAAGGTTGGAATGGTTGGTATCAGGAGACTTGGGATATTTTTTATCCACCCGTTCCTTCGGACAAGGAATTATTGATAAATGATAATGTAATCAGGTATAGCACAAAATTTAAGCTTTCAGATGTTGATGATGATTACAAAGATGATTACAAACTATCAACAGCTTCAATTTCTTATACGATTGATCATATAACAGGAGGAATATCCAGAAAAAATATCATATCAGTTAAGGATGACGATGAATCAAATATGGATGTAACAACAGAATTTAAAGGTACTTGCTCACCTTATAATCCAGATCAACGTACTTTCTAAAAAATATAAATCCTGTATTTAAAACCAACCTAACAAAAATACCTTTAAAGCTTATGATTTCTTATGAACCAATGTATGGTAATGGATGCCGTTATTTTTTCCTTGGTCTTCGAGATATTTTTTTAGTGCAAAAATACCACTCTGAAAAGCCAATTCATCCCAAGGTATTTTATTTTTCTTGAATAGTTTCACCTCAAGGCTTTCTTGACCTGCTGAGAAATCACCTAATAGTTTTGCTGTAAAAAATACGTGTATTTGTCCGGCTCCTATAACATCAACCGAGGCAAATAAATGCCCAATCTCAACTGATGCACATGCCTCTTCTTTTGTTTCTCTTATGGCTCCTTCTATGAGCGTTTCACCTAATTCCAAGAATCCAGCGGGTACCGTCCAAAAACCGTACCTTGGTTCAATGGCTCTCTTACAAAGTAAGATACTATCGCCTATTTCTGGTATGCAACCAACTACAATTTTGGGATTTTGATAGTGAATTGCCCCGCAATCAGAACAAACCATTCGTTCTCGATTGTCACCATCAGGAATTTTGTTTTGAGTGGTAGCACCACAATCTATACAGTAGCTCATAATAATTCTTATTTTTTGGTGCCGGGAGCGAGAATCGAACTCGCACTCTGTTTCCAGAACCGGATTTTGAATCCGGCGCGTCTACCAGTTCCGCCATCCCGGCATTTTCTCTAAATGATTAAATGAAATATTTATTTATGTATTATGAGTATTTTGACGTAAATTCTTTAAGTTCGCTACTGTTTGGAGACTTTGATCTTTGTTTGATTTACGTTTCAAGCGAAAGCTGATTTATAATTTTAATGGAACTTGGAATTTTATCTCGTGAGAATAATGCATTTATCAGATTTTGATTATGATTTACCTGAAGGCTTGATTGCCAGATATCCAACAAAGAGGAGACGGGATAGCCGTTTGCTCGTTCTCGATTGCAAAGAAAATAAGATCGATGATTATCAGTTTAAGAATTTCGATCAATTTATGAAACCAAAAGATTTATTGGTGTTTAATAATACTAAGGTAATTAAAGCACGTATTTTTGGGACAAAAGAATCTGGTGGAAAAGTTGAGATACTGGTTGAGCGGATTCTCAATAAATACAATGTTCTAGCGCAAATTCGGGCCAACAAGAGACCTAAAATGGGCTCTATAATTCAATTGAAAGATCGTTATGCTGCTAAGATTATCACAAGGTCAAATGGAATGTATGAGCTGGAGTTTTCTTCGCCCGTTAAGATCTTTATCGATAATTATGGTGAATTGCCAATACCTCCTTATTTAGCGCGATCAGCAGAAATTATTGACAATGATAGGTATCAGACGGTTTATGCAAAAAAGTTAGGGGCAGTAGCAGCTCCAACTGCTGGGTTACATTTTGATCAAGAAATGTTAGAACAAACCAGAATTTTGAATGTTGATCACGCATACATTACCTTGCATGTGGGCGCAGGAACATATCAACCATTAAAAAGAGAGAATATCGAAGAAAATAACATTCATAGTGAATTTATAGAAGTAAGTAAAAAAACTTGTAGTGCAATTGCCAATGCTCAAGATAAAGGAGGAAGGGTTATTGCTGTAGGGACAACAACTGTTCGCGCTATTGAGGCAGTATCTCAAAATAATGAGGTTCTTCCTTGGAGCGGTGAGACTGATATTTTTATTAAACCGGATTACAAATTCAAAACAGTTGATGCTTTGTTAACTAATTTTCATTTACCAAAATCATCATTATTGATGCTTGTTTCTGCAATGGCAGGAAAAGAAATGACAATGAAGGCTTATGAGTATGCTATAGAAAAAAAATTTCGTTTTTACAGTTACGGGGATGCTATGTTAATTTTCCCTAAAGGATTGTCATGAAATTTAAGGTATTAGCAGAAGAAGGAAACGCCAGAACAGGTTTATTGACATTGCGTAAAGGCAAGATACAAACGCCTGCATTTATGCCTGTGGGAACGTATGGAGCAGTAAAAAGTGTTACACCGGAAGAGGTTAGTGAAGCTTCATCTGAAATTATTCTTGGTAATACGTTTCACCTTATGTTGCGACCAGGAACTGAGGTTATTAGAAAACATGGCGGATTACATGAATTTATAAATTGGCCAGGTCCTATCTTAACTGACTCTGGAGGGTTTCAAGTATTCTCATTAGAGCATTCCCGAAAGATTACTGAGGAAGGGGTCTACTTTAAGTCACCCATTGACGGCAGTGATGTATTTTTATCGCCAGAAATATCCATGGAGGTTCAGCATGATTTAAACTCTGATATCGCTATGGTATTTGATGAATGCACAAAATATCCAGTCAAAAAGAAGGTTGCGAAACAGTCAATGGAGTTATCTTTGCGCTGGGCAGAAAGGTCAAAAAGAAGATTCCTAGAGTTAAAGAAGGGTAACTCTTCAAGAGGAGAAGCAGTTTTTGGTATTGTTCAAGGTGGCATCTATAATGATTTGAGGAATGAATCATTACTTGGGCTTCAAGCTCTTGGGTTTGATGGGTATGCTTTAGGTGGGTTAGCGGTTGGAGAAACCGCGAGTGAAAGAATTGCGGTTTTAAATAAGATAATACCTAATATGGAGAAAGATAAACCACGTTATTTGATGGGTGTTGGTTTGCCGTTAGACATAGCTGAAGCCGTGTATCTGGGTATAGATATGTTTGATTGCGTTATACCGACGAGACATGCAAGAAATGGACACTTATTTACACATAAAGGTGTAATTAATATACGAAATGCGCGTTATGCTGATGATACATCTGCTCTCGATTCAGAGTGCGACTGCTATACATGTGAGCACTATTCTTTGGCTTATTTAAGGCATCTAAATAAAATAAATGAAATGTTGGCATCAAGGTTAGGCACCATACATAATATCCATTATTATCAATCAGTTATGAAAAAGATTAGAAATGGAATAAAAGAGGGAACACTAGCATCTTACATAAAAGATCTTAAATCAATTTACGGTTCTAAAGAAATTCAGTAAACCTGACATACAAAATTTGTAGATCTTAGTTAACTGTTGTTTACGATATGTAATAATAAGCCTCATGATTAATTAACAAGCAGATAAAATTATGAATTTTTTGATTAGAGATGCATTAGCTCAAGGATCTTCAGGACAATCAGATCCATTCGGTTTTTTAATACCAATGGCAGTGATCTTTGTAGGGTTTTATTTTTTACTTATACGTCCACAACAAAAACGGCAAAAAGCACACGCCGAATTGGTGCAATCATTATCAACTGATGATGAGGTCATGACTACAGGGGGGCTCCTTGCAAAGGTAGTTGCTGTAAATGAGCATTACGCAAGGCTTGAAATATCAAAGGGTGTAGAAATTAAAGTTCAAAAATCATCCGTCTCTGCGGTTGTTCCCAAAGGAACAATTGAGGCCGCTTAAAAAGACCCATAAATGAATAGATATCCTTCATGGTTAAATCTTTTGGTTGTACTGGTATTTGCTTTTGGCTGTATCTATGCATTACCAAATGTCTACGAAAGTGTTCCATCTGTACAAATAGCTAATTCCGATGGAACAAATATTGATGAACAACAGCTGCAAGATGCTGTTGATTTACTTAGCGCGGTGAAATTGTCTCCAATCGCTCAATATATTGAGGATGGCAGAGCGATTATTTTGTTTGATAATGCAGACGATCAACTAATAGCTGGTGATCGTTTGAGAAAGAGATTATCGAGCCAAAAGAGCGTGGCATATACCTTGACATCACATTTACCAAGTTGGTTAAGGAATTTAGGGATTAGACCAATGAGTCTTGGTCTTGATTTGAGAGGAGGGGTGTACTTCCTTCTTGAAGTGGATATGGAAACGGCTATTAATTCTCGGTTGACGTTATATCAACAAAGTTTTAATGATCTTTTGCGTGATGCAAAAATAAGAAGTCGGATTGATATTAATGGATCAGATGTTCTGGTCCGAGTGCGAAATCAACCAGACTTAGATAAGGCAAGAACTATTATCACCGAGGTAGATCCAGATTTATTGATTCTTAGTGGCGTTGATAATCAATCGTTTCGAGTGAGAATGACAGAAACTCAAATAAAGGCGAGACAAGACTTTGCGATTGAACAGAATATCACAACGCTAAGAAACAGAGTTAACCAGCTAGGCGTTGCTGAACCGCTTGTGCAGAGGCAAGGTGTAGATAGAATTGTGGTTCAGCTGCCGGGCGTCCAAGATCCAAATCGATTGGACGATATATTAACTGCCACCGCAACATTGGAATTTCATTTAGCCGATAATGGGGCTAATCAACCTGGTTCCAAGAGATATCCTGGAAGACCGGGCGTCCCGTCTCAGATATTAAGGCGTGAAATTATTGCATCAGGCGATCAAATTATTGATGCTGAATCCGGGTTTAGTCAGGGACAACCAGCTGTTTTTATAACTTTAGATGCTGCTGGTGGTGAAAGCATGTTAAAAACAACGAGAGAAAATCTTAATAAACCAATGTCTACTGTATTCATTGAAACCCGAAGAGTGGCTGATGTTAGAAATGGTTCCACAAACACACGTATTGTCAAAACAGAAGAAATAATAAGCACCGCTACAATTCGTGGCATATTTAAAGATCGCTTTCAAATTACAGGATTAACACCTCTTGAAGCAAGAGAGTTGGCGCTGTTGTTGAGAGCGGGTGCATTGGCAGCACCTGTATTTAAAATTGAGGAACGAACTATTGGTCCGAGTCTCGGTCAGGATAATATTGATCGAGGGTTTAGTGCGGTAACAATTGGCTTCTTAGCTGTAGTGTTTTTTATGGCAATCTATTACAAATGGTTTGGTATGATCGCGAATATTGCTTTATTCTCAAATTTAATATTCATTGTTGCGCTTTTATCATTACTCCAAGCTTCTTTGACATTGCCAGGAATTGCAGGAATCGTGTTAACGGTTGGTATGGCAGTTGATGCTAATGTTCTAATCTTTGAGAGGATAAGAGAAGAGTTGTTTGCCGGTAATACGCCTCAAAATAGTATTAGTGCTGGTTATGAAAAAGCACTTTCTTCAATTTCTGATGCGAATGTTACTACCCTGATAGCAGCTATTGTATTGTTTGCTTTTGGTACTGGTCCAATAAAAGGGTTTGCGATCACTTTATCCTTAGGGATCATCACTTCAATGTTTACTGCAATCATTGGAACAAGAGCGATCGTAAATCTTCTTTTCGGCAATCGACGTCTAGAGAAATTACCAATATAGGATTATGAGAAATGCGTTTTATTAAAAATAAGACAAATATCAATTTTTTGGGCAAAAGTCGACGGAAAATTGCTTTAATCTTGTCTTTAATCATGCTCTCAATATCTTTAGGTTCATTGGTTACTAAAGGATTAGAGCTCGGAATAGATTTTACCGGAGGTGTTTTACTTGAGGTAGGCTATCCTCAACCTGCAGATTTAGCCAAAATCCGAATGCTCCTAGCAGATGACGGATTTGATGATGTACAGGTTCAGAGTTTTGGATCTGAGCAAGATGTTTTATTGAGGTTGCCACCTCAAATTGATCAAAACCCTAATTTTATTCGTGATCGTTTAAGAAACCTTTTAGCAGCAGATGAACCTGAGGTAGATTTGAGGCGAGTTGAATTTGTGGGACCTCAAGTTGGTGAAGACCTGACTGAGCAAGGTGGACTAGCAATGATATTCGCTCTGATGATGATATTTGCGTATGTCATGTTTCGTTTTCAATGGAAATTCGCAGCCGGAGCTGTTTCCGCTCTTATGCACGATGTGATAATAACGATTGGTTTCTTTTCGTTGTTTAACTTTGAATTTGATTTAACTGTGGTTGCGGCCGTGCTGGCGGTAATCGGATATTCATTAAATGATACTGTTGTAGCATTTGATCGTATAAGAGAGAATTTCATTAAATTAAGAGGTGTAGCTTCTCACGAAGCCATGAATATTTCGATTAATGAAATGCTTGCAAGAACAATTATTACCGGGGTTACTACCTTAGTTGTATTAGTTGCTTTATTAGTTCTTGGCGGTGAATCCGTTAGATCTTTCTCTATGGCGTTGATTGTGGGTATTGTAATTGGTACATATTCTTCAATATATACCGCCGGTGCAATTGCTCTTGTTTTAGATGTTAATACTAAAGATCTTTTGCCGCCAGAGAAAAATCCAGATTTAATTGACGATCTCCCTTAGTCCCTTAGCAGGGGAGCGCTTTCGACCGCTGTCTTAGATTGTTAGGTTTTTTTGTACATGATTTGAATGTCATCAGCGAATAATTCAGTCAGTTTTTGATGGATCTTCGGCGAACCACACAATACATCACCCGTTTCTAAGAAATTATTGGAACCATTAAGATCAGAAATAATTCCCCCTGCCTCTTGAATAATAAGCGCTCCTCCAGCAATGTCCCAGATGCTTAAACCAGTTTCCCAGAAACCATCAAGCCTTCCAGCTGCAACATAACAAAGATCAAGAGCCGCTGCCCCAGGGCGACGAACTCCTGAGGTTTGTTTTATAACAGTATTAAGCATGTTTATATATGATTCTGGGTTTTTGTTTGATTCACGATACGGGAATCCAGTTCCAATTAATGCTCTGCTAATATCTTCTTCTCCACTCACGCGAATTCGTCTTCCATCAAGGTGAGCACCTTGACCATCAGATGCGGTATATAACTCATGACGGATTGGGTCATAGACAACAGCATGTTCAATATTATCTTTATGCATCAATGCAATTGATACACAGAAGATTGGAAAACCGTGCAAGAAGTTTGTTGTTCCATCTAGCGGATCGATTACCCAGGTATAGTCAGACTCACCTTCTTTTCCAGTTTCTTCGGCATGAATTGCATGTTCAGGGTAATGTTTTTTTATTGTTTCGATTATAATTCTTTCGGCAACTATATCTGCTTCGCTTACAAAATCATTTTTTCCTTTTAGGGTAGCTTTTGATCTGATGCGATCAAGCTTATTGAGATTACGAATTAATGAATCTCCGGCACGGCGAGCGGCAATAACAGCAACATTTAGAAGTGCGTGCATTTTTATGATTCCAGTAAGTTTGAAAAGAACATTTTGCTGAGATATTTTTTCTATATCACAGACTATATATAGGGTAACAGACTTTAATAGAGGATATAATGGAGTTATTGATTTAATTTTTTATGAGTATAGCTGACTCTTGGAACTACAACTAAAAATAATTCTTGTTGAAACATCCCACCCAGGAAACATTGGTGCTTCTGCAAGAGCAATGAAGAATATGGGTGTGCATGACTTGGTTCTGGTTAACCCGCAGTGTTATCCTCATGAAGACGCTTTTTCTAGAGCCTCAGGAGCTGAAGACATCCTTGAGCGTGTTGAAATTAAGCATAGCCTTAAAGAGGCAATTAAAGATTGCAATTTCGTTGCTGCAGCAACTGCCCGATCAAGGAATATTAATTGGCCTACTCTGGGTCCAAGGGATTGTGCATCAAAGATAATCAAAGAAAATAAGAAAGGTTATTGTGCTGTTGTCTTTGGTCCTGAGCAATCAGGCCTCAAGAACGAAGATATTGATCATTGTAATGCCTTATTGCATATTCCTGTTGATCCGAATTTTACTTCTCTTAATCTGTCAATGGCTGTTCAAATCTTTTGTTATGAGTTAAGAATGAGCTTTATAGAAAATCTTTCAAGTCCTTCTGAATCCGACTTGCCTCTTGCATCTATAGAAGAGATGGAGAATTTTTATGAACATCTTGAAGGATTACTTGTCAAAAATGAGTTTCTTGATCCTAGCAATCCTCGCCATCTTATGCGACGTATCCGCAGACTTTTTGTAAAGGCAGCACCAGATCAAAATGAAGTAAATATTTTACGCGGTATGCTTTCGTCATTTGAGCAGAATGAAAAAAAAGAGATGGATAATGAATAGTTCAAATAATAATCCGGTATATCTAGATGGCGCAGCAACAATGCCAGTTGACCCAGAAGTAATCAAGGTAATGATTTCTTGTTTGAAGGATAAAAAAGTTTTTGGCAATCCTTCAGCAATGAACCCTTCTGGTCGCAATGCCATGAATAAAATAGATAATGCCAGAAAACAACTAGGTGATTTACTTGGAGTTAATGCCAATGATCTGATATGGACCTCTGGTGCTACCGAATCAAATAACCTAGCCATAATAGGTACTGCTCGATATAGAGCTCACATTGGCCGCCATTTAATCACAATGACTACAGAGCATAAAGCTGTTTTAGGTGCATTTGATTCCTTAGAAAAAGAAGGCTTTGAAGTAACTAAATTGTCACCTAATTCTAAAGGTCTTTTAAGTCTTCAGGAGTTAGAAAATGCTATTCGAGATGATACTCAGATTATTTCGATCATGCATGTCAACAATGAGACAGGAGTGATACAAGATATCGATAAGATTAGCTCATTATGCCGTCAATATGGCGTGCTTTTTCATTGTGATGCCGCGCAATCTGTCGGTAAAATTCCTTTTGATTTAAAGGATTCACCAATTGATCTTCTTTCTGTGTCTGCACATAAATTTTATGGACCTCAAGGTATAGGCGCTCTTTATATTAAAGATATTAATAGTTCTGGATTGGTGCCACTATTTTATGGCGGTGAACAGGAGAATTGGATTCGGCCAGGAACATTGCCTTTGCATCAAATTGTAGGATTTGGATTGGCTGCTGAATTAGCAAAATCTAGATTAAACAAAGACTATCGATTAATGCAGGATCTTCATGATTATTTATGGAAAGGAATAATGAGTATCCCAGGGATTACATATAACGGTTCACGCAAATCGAAATTTCCCGGTATTTTAAATGTAAGTGCTCCTGGGGTTAATGGAGAGAGCTTATTATTTATGCTGGAATCGATTTCTCTGGCACAAGGTTCGGCATGCAATTCAAGAAACAATGAACCTTCCTTTGTATTGAGGGAGCTGAGTTTAAATGATCATCAGATACAAGCAGCGATTCGTTTTAGTTTCACTAGACATACAACACAAAAAGAGCTTGATATTGTTATCCAAAAATATATAGGTGCTGTTGAATTTCTTAGAAAAATTGCCCCGGATGACACGTGATGAACGATGCTTATACAAAGGCATTTAATTTATATAACGACTTAGTCGTAAATCTCTTTTACCGTGCAGCCTACACTAAGTTTTCGGATGAATTAGATGGAAATCTTATTGAATTTAGAGCCGGGGATATAGAAAAAGACCAATTAATCCATCTAAAATGTGTCGAACTTGAGGGTAAAATCGTTCTTGCAAGATATCAAGCATATGGTTGTCCTTATTTTATAGCATCATCAGAGTGGTTATGTGAGCAACTTGAAGGGAGTGTATCTAATAAGATTAACAAAATTAAATTACAGGATTTAATGGATTTATTAGCCATTCCAATTGCAAAGAAATCTATAATACTATTATTGGAAGACGCAATGAATGGGATTGAGGTACAATTAGATAATTGTAATTAAATCAGATTTGATCATGACAATATCTTTAACACAAGCTGCAATAGATAGAATAAAAGACTACGCAAATATTGATAGTGAGGAAGTGTGTGTCCGGGTTGGCGTTAAGAAAACTGGATGCAATGGCTATGCATACGTAATTAATTACACAGATAAGATAGATAATAACGATAAAGTTTTCAAAGATAATGGCATCAAACTTGTTGTCGATAAAATGAGTTTGGAGTTAATTGATGGCACTGAAGTTGATTTTTCTAAAGATGGTCTAAATGAAGCATTTCGTTTTCGAAATCCCAATATTTCAAGCGAATGTGGATGTGGAGAAAGTTTCAGTATTTAATGGGTTGTAGCTCACTTTTAATATTTCTTGGAAATTAGGGAAATTAGGGAAATTAGGGAAATTAGGGAAATTAGGTACAATTTGATTTTATATATATAGGATGTGATGTTATGTCGATTGAACTTACGCTTTCAATTATTAAGCCTGATGGCATTCAGAAGAATTTAATTGGAGAAATTTATAATCGTTTTGAGAAAGCTGGTCTTGAAATTGTAGCTTCTAAAATGATGCATTTATCTAAAGATCAAGCAGAAGGTTTTTATGCAGTACATTGTGAGAGACCATTCTTTAATGATTTGGTAAATTATATGACATCTGGACCAGTTCAGGTTCAAGTGCTCCAAGGTGAATCAGCTATTGACGCAAATAGAAAGATCATGGGCGCAACAGATCCTTCTGAGGCAGTCGCCGGTTCAATTAGGGCTGATTTTGCGGACAGTATTGAGGAAAATATTGTCCATGGCTCCGATGGCCCTGAAACTGCTGCACAAGAAATTAATTTCTTTTTTGGCGATCAGGCAGTCTGTGAACGAACAAGAAAATAATCAGATGCAACAGAACTTTCATGGAAGCACAAAAGAAAAACTTACTGGGACTAACTCAAAATGACTTAGAGAAGTTATTTGAAAGTCTTGGTTATAAGCGATTTCATGCCAAGCAATTTCTGAGATGGACACACCAGAAACATGTAACTGATATTAGTCTAATGTCAGACTTCTCAAAAGATCTTCGTAAAGCATTAGGCGTTAATTCAGGAATTTATCTACCTGAAATTATTTCTGAAAATACCTCAAAAGATGGAACGGTTAAATGGCTTTTTGATTCTGGGGTAGGTCAAGCAATTGAGACTGTTTTTATTCCAGAGGTGGATCGAGGAACTCTCTGTATATCATCTCAAGTTGGTTGTGCATTGGATTGCTCATTTTGTGCAACTGGCCATCAAGGTTTTAATAGAAATTTAACAGCAGCTGAAATTATTGGTCAATTATATTACGCCAATGATGTTTTACCTAAAAGGAAGAATGGATTACCTGCAATTACGAATGTTGTTTTTATGGGTATGGGGGAACCGCTTGCTAATTTCAAGAATGTTATCAAATCCATAGAAATTATGTTGTCAGATAATGCTTATGGATTGTCAAGACGCCGAGTTACATTGAGTACTTCTGGAGTTGTGCCAAATATAGAACTTCTTGGTGATATTTGTAATGTCTCTATGGCAGTATCTCTGCATGCATCAAATGATAAATTGAGAGATGAGTTGGTGCCGATAAATAAGATTCATCCAATCTCAGAATTACTTAATGCGTGTTGGCGGTATGCTAAAAAGCGTTCAAATCGATATATAACTTTCGAATATGTTATGTTGAAGAATATTAATGATTCCATGGAGCATGCTAGAGAATTGACCAAATTAATTTTAAATAAACCTGCAAAGATAAATTTAATTCCATTCAATAGCTTTAATGGCTCGAAATATGAAAGTTCCTCAATGAATCAAATAAGAAAATTCCAAACCAAGTTGCGTGAACAGGGGATAATTGTTACAACAAGGAAAACTCGGGGCGATGATATTAATGCTGCATGCGGTCAATTAGCTGGAAAAGTCAATAATAAAGTGATTTCTAGACTTAGCGAAAAGAGACGGAGGCCAGTAAACATACATTAGTATGTTTTGATATTGGTAAATTACAGATGAGTGATGATTCTGATAATCAAAAAGAGAGTAAAATAGCTTTAGGTAAAGAGCTTGCTAAAATTAGGCTTGAGAAGAAACTTACTATAAAAGAAATAGCAAGAGAAATAAGGATCGAACCCTCAATAATCAAGAAAATTGAGAAGAATGATTTTGAGTCAATAGGCGCACCAGTATTTATCAAAGGCTACCTTCGGCAATACGCCAGTTTTATAGAAATGGATGCTGATGAGGTGTTGGAAAGATACAACCAATTGAATTACAAAGAAGATACATCGCCAATTGTTAATAATTCTGTCCAGCAATTAAGTAAATTCATTGTAACGCCTAAGATTATTATTTTTTCTATTTTATCAATTGCAATTTCGATGATTCTTTGGTTTTTGTTTTCTTATTTTATTAACCAAGACAAAGAATCTGAATCTAATGTTATTACAAATAATGTAGAATTGGATCTTAATCAAGAACCATCCAACGTAACCGAAGCTGTAACAATAGAACCTGAGCTGAATGAATCCCAAGACTTAACCGAAAACATTACAGTGATAGAAAATCAAGAACCATCCAACGTAACCGAAGCTGTAACAATAGAACCTGAGCTGAATGAATCCCAAGACTTAACCGAAAACATTACAGTGATAGAAAATCAAGAACCATCCAATATAACCGACACTGTAGAAATAGAGCCTATGGTGGTTAAGGAGAAGCCATCAATTGAGCTGACCATGAATTATCGAGGATTGTGTTGGACCGAAGTCTACGATTCAAATGGCAACCAAATTTTTTATGGTCTTGGCGATGCGGATAATAATATAAATGTAACTGGTGTCGGTCCATTAGATGTTATGCTCGGAGCAGCAGATGAATTGATTAGTATTCAGGTTGATGGTCAAGATTATTCAATCATTGACCCCGTGAGACGCGGACAAGTGCTTAGATTCCAGATTGAAGGTCAATGAAATCATGAAACCAAAAACCATTAGAGGTATGAACGATTTATTGCCTGAAATATTAGGCACATGGCGTTATCTGGAAAAGGAAATTATTCGTATAGTGGAATCTTATGGTTACAGTGAGATTCGCTTGCCTATTATGGAGAGAACAGAACTTTTTAAACGATCTATTGGTGAGGAAACTGATATTGTTGAAAAAGAAATGTATACATTTCTTGATCGGAATGATGAAAGCATTACTCTTAGACCTGAAGCAACAGCATCGATGGTACGAGCTGGAATAACTAATGGCTTGCTTCACAACAAACAACAAAAAATGTGGACTATGGGCCCCATGTTTCGTTACGAGAAGCCGCAAAAAGGTCGCTATCGGCAGTTTCATCAGTTCAATATTGAAGCCATGGGTTACGAGGGCCCAGATGTAGACGCTGAATTAATTATTCTGTGCGCCAGAATGTGGAAAACACTGAACATAAGAGATTTAACGTTAAAAATTAATTCCTTGGGAAATCATGAGTCTCGCAAAATGTATCGTAAAGATTTAATTTCTTACTTTTCATCTCATGCAAAAGTTTTAGATGAAAATAGTCTTGGACGTTTAAATACGAATCCACTGAGGATATTAGACAATAAGAACCCAGAAATGCAGTCCGTTATAAATGATGCGCCAAAGTTGCTTGATTATTTGGATGAAGAGTCTAAAGCGCATTTTGATAATCTAAAGCAATTACTTGATGACGCGGGTATTCAGTATGAAGTTCAACCAAGATTGGTCAGAGGTTTGGATTATTACAATCGAACTGTATTTGAGTGGGAAACAGATGTTCTAGGAGCACAAGGAGCTGTTTGTTCTGGAGGTAGGTACGATGATTTAGTTGGAAAACTTGGAGGTCGAGCTACTGCAGCAGTTGGATGGGCGATGGGGATGGAGCGACTAGTAAGTCTCTATGAAAACTCAAATGAAAAAAAATTAAAGAATTCCCCTCAGATATATGTTGCTACTGATGGGGATGATGCATTAAAGAAGGGTTTTGAGATTACCGAAGAGTTACGCGATGTATATCCAGGCATTAGGATACAATTGAATATGGGCGGAGGTAGCTTTAAGTCGCAAATAAAACGTGCGGATAAAAGTCAGGCGATTTATGCGATAATTATTGGTAAGGATGAGATAGAGAGTAAATATTTAAGCTTAAAATCGCTTCGCAGCAATGAAGACCAAGTGAACATTCCATATAAGGAATTCTCGGACGAGATAGGTAAGATTCTTCAGTTGGCTGATATAATATAAACAGTTAATAATTAAATAAAAAAAGGTATTACTCGTGGACGACTTACTTTCAGAAAAAGAACAAATTCAATATATACGTGAATGGTGGCAAGAAAATCGATTATATATATTTGTAGTAGGTTTCTTATTGATAGGCGGTATTACCGGTAATAACTTTTGGAAGTCAAGCATTCTAAATTATCAAATATCAGCATCCTCTCTATATGAATCATTGGCCATAGATATCTCAGAAAATGATTTAGAAGGTGGTGAAGCAATCGCAAAGAGAATATATGATGAGCATAATGATACCATTTATGCTGATAAAGCAAGATTAGCTATGGCGTATTTCTATATGAGCCAAAGCCGTGACGAAGATGCTGCCAATGTGTTAAGAGACCTTCTTTCCGCATCAAATAATAATGAATTACAATTACTCGGAACCTTACGTTTAGCAAAAATTTTACTTTATCAGGGGAAGCATCAAGATGTTTTGGAGCTACTTGAAAATAACATTGGCCATGCATACGAAACAAAATATAGTGAGTTATTGGGAGATGCTTATTTTGCACTTGAGAACTTCAGTAAAGCGGAGCTTGCTTACATGAACGCTTTAAAAGGTACTAGTTCATCTCAAATGGTTGATACTTCTTTAATTCAAATGAAAATGAATGATCTCCCAGAATTTTTCTTACCTGAAGATACTCCATCTATCAACAAGGAAGAGCTGCAATGAAATCTGCTTGGCTAGTATTGTTAAGCTTTGGAATTACTCTGACACTAAGTGGTTGTAGCTTCTTTCAGGATCAGGATGACGAAAATCTTCCTGCTAAATTGGTTGCTTATAAAGAGAATCTTGATTTAAAACAATTGTGGAAGACTAAAGTTGGTAAGGGTTCTGAATTGCTTCATCTATCGCTATTTCCGAGTGGCGATGAAGATAAAGTTTTTATGGCCAGTCATAATGGCAATGTGGCCGCATATCATCCCTTGACCGGAAAGGTACTTTGGAAAGTTAATTTAAAAATCAATTTAACATCTGGTCCGGCATATGGAGAAGAGAGAGTCATTGTCTACGGGAAAGATGGTGAATTGATCTGCCTGCGAGCTGAAGATGGTTCTGAGGTATGGAGAACTCTCATTAAAAGTGAATCTGTGGCCGTTCCGCTTGTAGCTGATAATAATGTAATGATTCATACCATAGATGGGCAAATAAGAGGTTTCTCTATTTTTGATGGCGGCGAACGCTGGGTTGTAAGCCAAGATATGCCAGCTCTCACTTTGAGAGGTTCATCTGCTCCAATTGTATTGGGAAATAATGTTATTGCTGGATTTGATAATGGAAGAATGTTGTCTATAGATATTGAAGCTGGCATGGTGATATGGGAGAGCATGCTGTCTCCAGCATCAGGGAGAAGTGATTTAGACAGATTGTCTGATATAGATGGCGTGATCAAACACTTCGGTCAAGATATATATGCCGTGGGGTATCAGAGTCAATTAGCTAGTATCGCTGCTGAATCAGGTCAAATAATATGGTCAAAAGAACTCTCAAGTGAAGCGGGAATTGAGATTGACGAAAACTATATTTACGCAGTGACAGCTGAAGGAGATTTGGTCGGAATGTCTCGCAAGGATGGCAGTGAAATATGGCGCAAGAAAGTATTATTGAGAAGAGAGGTTACCGCTCCAACAAAATATAAATCTACTATTGTTGTTGGAGATCTAGAGGGGTATGTTCATTTTTTTGATCATGAAACAGGCGAACTTGTATCCAGAAGACGCGTTGGTAAAGGCGCCATTTCTGGATCGCCAGTTGTAATTGGAGATTACTTATACGTGCAAAATGAATCCAGTGAAGTCACTGTGTTTTCTATACCCGTGACAGAAGATATCGATTCGTTTCAGAGTAAAAATTTTGGGGGAACCTAAGCCAATATGGCTATGGTAATAGAATATGCTGCCTGTAATAGCATTAATTGGTCGCCCAAATGTGGGGAAGTCGACTCTTTTTAATCGTTTGACTAAATCTCGAGATGCTCTTGTTGCAGATTATCCAGGGTTAACAAGAGATCGTCAGTATGGTTATGGTAAGTTGGGCTCAATGCCTTACCTCATCGTCGACACAGGTGGTATTTCTGGTGGTGAAGAAGGTATCCAAGAGTTAATGGTGCAAC
>Ga0163108_10001193_pt1 | contig 19101 bp, 15 predicted proteins | sample Fk1155metaG_FD_109644 | JGI IMG/M metagenome (GOLD analysis project Ga0163108, IMG submission 109644) | Marine microbial communities from the Central Pacific Ocean - Fk160115 155m metaG | ecosystem: Environmental > Aquatic > Marine > Oceanic > Photic zone | place: The Central Pacific Ocean...
ATATTTTCTCTATCAACAAATTTACCAACCCAATCATGCTTACCCTTAACCCCAAAAGTTTCAATTGATGACCAATATCCGAGATTAATAACCTCTTGAATATTCTTATCCTGACCGTTACAAATAATCATACCTGATCTCGGTGTCACTCTGACCAATTGATGAAATTGCCATTTGATAGCCTCTATATCACTGTATATATCGGCATGATCATACTCTATATTATTAATCAATATAGTGTTTGGATGGTAATGGAGAAACTTCGGTCGTTTATCAAAAAAAGCTGTATCGTACTCATCAGCCTCAATTACAAAGTAATTTGACTTAGTGATCCTTGATGATGCATTAAAATTATTTGGGACACCACCAATTAAAAAACTAGGTTCATAACCATTATCTTCAAGTATCCAAGTTAGCATGCTTGAAGTTGTTGTTTTTCCGTGTGTTCCAGCAACTGCTATTACAAAACGATCTCTTAAAATATTTTCGGCTAGCCATTGGGGTCCAGATTTAAAAGCAATCCCTCTTTCTAATAACGATTCGATGACTTCATGACCTCGTGTCATCACATTACCCACAATTACACAATTCGGATCTCGATTTAATTGGGGAGAATCATAATTTTCAATAACTTCAATATTAAGCCGTTTTAGTTCGTCGCTCATCGGCGGGTAAAGATTAATATCGCTTCCAGTAACTTTATGGCCTAAGGATTGAGCTATTGAAGCTATTCCAGTCATGAAAGTTCCACAGATTCCTAGAATGTGTATATGCATATTCTTATATTGGAGGTGACATCTGTATTTGTATAAAAAACTGAAAGCATAAGGCTAAAATCGCTATGGCTATGCCAACAAATCTCTTCCTTTCAATTGCAAAAGCTATAATATGACCTTCAACAGGAATGGACCATAACATAATTACGCTGGCAATCAATGAAGCAAGATTTTTGCCGATAAATGGAGCAAAAAGAATAAACTCAAGAGCAAATGCAATGGTAATTAATGAGCCGCAAGCTACAATTGCAGTAATTGTTTGAAGCGCACGATCAAAATACCCATAAAAAGCTAACACACCAACGTAAAACAAAATACCGCCAAAGTATGCTAATAAATTAATTAATGGGCTTTGATTACTTGGGCTGTCAATTAGTAGAATTACACTAGATGAAGAAATCATTAATAAAGAAAACGCAACAAGAAAAACCAGCCACGAAGACGGGATAATGTCCGGCCCTTTTCGTAACATAATTATATCTAAGAAATTTTGTATCAATTTTGTCATGATCTACTCATCTCACTATAAAGACAATTTAATCATATTCTCATGATATGCTGCCAATATAATATTTTCCTTTCAAATAATAATGACTAAACCGCAATTAATTGAAGCCGATATAAGCATTAATATTACTAATGAAATTAATGCTCAATCACATATTGCTGTTGACACAGAATTCATGCGAGAGAGAACATTTTTCGCACAATTATGTCTTGTTCAAGTCGCTACACCAGAATCAATATATTGCATAGATGTGCTTTCCAGCAGATTATTGAAAGATTTCTGGTGTACTTTATCTAAGGCATCATGCGTAATCCATTCCGCAAGACAAGACCTCGAAATAATATATCAAACAGGAAAAATCTTACCTGCTCAAATTTTTGATACCCAAATAGCCTCAGGATTGGTTGGATTGTCGCCGCAAATTAGTTATGCATCATTAGTAGAAAAGCTATGTGGAAAAATTTTAAAAAAGAATCAAACCCGAGCAAATTGGTCAAAAAGACCGTTTTCGAAAGAAATGATTGAATACGCCGGTGAAGATGTTGAATTTTTACTTGATTTACATGAAGCGCTTTCTGAAATGTTAGAAAAATCAGGACGATCAATATGGGCGCAAGAAGATTCTAATAATCTTCTGAACAAAGATCTTTATAGTCACGAGCCAAAGGATGCAATAAATAGAATTAAAGGCGCTCAATACCTATCAGGTAAAACTAAAAAAGCAGTCCATTTACTTGCGGAATGGAGAGAAAAAGAGGCCATCAAAAAAGATCTTCCTAGAAAATGGATCCTAAAAGACAAAACATTGTTCAATTTGGCATCATCAAACATAAAATCTTCGTCTGATCTCGGTAATATAAGTAATTTGCCAAATGCGATTATCAAGCATTCTGGAGAAGAAATAATAAAAATATTAAGAGAAGCTAAGCTCTCCAATAAAAATTATATTGCACAATCCAAGATGAACGAGAAACAAAAGAAAGCCTTAAAAGAAATGCAAAAATTAGTATCCAAGAAAAGTGAAGAGCTAAAAATATCACCAGAAATCATAGCCTCTAAGAAGGAAATGAAGTCCTTGTTAAATGGGAATATTAACGCTAAATTCACTCAAGGTTGGCGAAAAGAAATTATCGGTAGTCAATTACTAGAACTTTTGATCTAAAAAGGTACCCAAATATCTAAAACTAAAGAATATCAGTCAATCGTTGATATACCTCATCCATTGCACCTTCGGCATTAACTTTCTTTAATTGTTTTTTTACTTGATAATAACTAACCAAAGGCTCTGTCTGGTCCTGATAAACCTCGAGTCTATTCCTAATAGTCTCCTCATTGTCGTCTTTTCTTCTTAAGAGTTCACCACCCGCATTAATGCAATCGTCCAATTCCTTTTTACTTGAGAAATATATATTCAATAATTTTCCTGTAGTCGAGCAAGTTCGTCTTCCAACTAATCTTTTCATTAGAATTTCAAGATCCACATCCATTAAGACTGCACTGTCTAATGGTTTATCAATTGTCTCCAATAATATTTGAAGATCTTTTGCTTGTTTCTTTGTTCTCGGGAAACCATCAAGTATAAAACCGCATTCAGTATCTTCCTCTAACAATCGTTCTTCAATCAACCCTATCATCAAATCATCTGAAACAAGCTTTCCTGACTCCATTATTTTTTTTGCTTCAATGCCTAAAGCTGTTCCAGATTTAACGGCTGAACGCAACATATCCCCAGTAGATATGTGAGGAATATTCTTCTCATTCATTAATCTCTGTGCCTGAGTACCCTTCCCAGATCCTGGAGCACCAAGTAATACAATTCTCATCTTGTTACTACAACCCTTAATATAATAAATATATTCTAATACTGGCGAGCAAAAATACCGCCAATAAAGCCAATGGTCAAACTAAGATACGCTAACCGGTGACGATAAGCTTAGTTTGAGTTATGCTTCCATTGCGATTTAGTTTAATCCTTTAGGTGAAATATGAAAGCAATGAATGCATTTTATGCTCAATCAGGCGGCGTCACAGCTGTAATTAATGCGACAGCTTGCGGTGTCATTGAAACCTCAAGACGTTACAAGAATATTATTTCAAATATATATGCCGGAAGAAATGGGATCATAGGTGCGCTTCAAGAAGACATGATTGACACAAATCGCGAATCAAAAAAGACCATAAGAGATTTAAAACACACACCTGGTGGTATATTTGGATCAGCACGATACAAATTAAAAGGAATAGAAGAAAATAGAATAGAATACGAACGCCTCATAGAAGTCTTTAGAGCGCACAATATTGGTTATTTCTTCTACAACGGTGGTAACGATTCAATGGATACCGCCCATAAAGTTTCCTTAATTAGCAAAAAAATGGGCTTTCCTGTTACCTGTATAGGAATTCCCAAAACAGTAGATAATGATCTTCCGATCACAGATAATTGCCCAGGATTTGGCTCAGTTGCAAAATATGTTGCAGTTTCTATTCAAGAAGCTGCAATGGATATCATTTCAATGTCAAAAACATCTACAAAAGTCTTCATTATGGAAGTCATGGGTCGGCACGCAGGATGGATAGCTGCTGGTGGTGGACTTGCAAAAATGGATAAAGATGATGCACCACATATTATTTTATTTCCTGAGATTGCTTTTAATAAAAGGAAATTCCTAAAGAAAGTAAACGAATGCATAAAAAAATATGATCACTGTGTAATTGTAGCGAGTGAAGGAACTCGTTATAAAAATGGAAAATTTTTAGCAGAAACTGGAACCAAAGATGCTTTTGGCCATGCTCAACTTGGAGGAGTTGCCTCTGTTTTAGCACAAATGATCTCAGATAAATTGGGTTTAAAATACCACTATGCTGTTGCAGACTATCTGCAACGTTCAGCTCGGCATATTGCATCAGCGATAGATGTTAAGCAAGCTTATGCTGTCGGTCAGGCGGCAGTTGAAATGGCAATAAAGAATCAAACTGCAATCATGCCTGTTATCAAAAGAATCTCGAATAATCCTTATAGATGGAAAATAGAATATGCAGCTTTATCCAAAATTGCTAATAAGGAAAAAATGGTGCCTAGAAAATATATCTCCAAAGATGGATATTCGATTACAAAAGCTTGCAGACAATATATAGAGCCTCTTATCCAAGGAGAAGATTACCCTCCTTATCAGAAAGGCATACCCAAAAGAATGAAACTTAAAAATATTGCTGTAGCCAAGCTATTAAATAATAATTTTGTGGTATGATTGCGACCGAAAAAAATAATTGATAGATTTTATCATTCAATTTCTTTTTAAAAATCAAAACAACTGTCTTTAGGAAAATATTGGGAGAAATAAAATGACGGATGCCTTTGCTCTATGGTTGGCTATATCAGCAGGTGCCTTAGCTGTTCTATACGGAGCCTTATCAGCTCGTTGGATAATTACTCAGTCGGCTGGAAACGATCGAATGCAAGAAATTGCTCACGCTATCCAAGAAGGTGCTAATGCCTATATGAACCGACAATATTATACTATTGGTATCGTAGGCCTTTTGTTATTTATCTTGTTGACCTATTTCATTGACATCTCAACGGGTATTGGATTTGCAATTGGCGCAATATTCTCAGGATTAGCTGGCTACATTGGAATGTTTGTATCAGTCAGAGCTAATGTTAGAACTGCAGAAGCTGCGAGAGCCGGAGTAAATCCAGCATTAAATATCGCTTTTAGAGGAGGAGCAATAACAGGATTGCTCGTTGTTGGTTTAGGTTTGTTTGGTGTTGCAGGTTATTACCTTATTCTCCTTAATATGGGTATGCCATCTGAAGACGCTATCCATTCTCTAGTTGGATTAGCTTTTGGTGGATCATTGATATCAATATTTGCTCGTCTTGGAGGCGGTATCTTCACTAAAGGAGCAGATGTTGGCGCAGATCTTGTGGGTAAAGTGGAAGCAGGAATACCAGAAGATGATCCTAGAAATCCAGGAGTAATAGCAGATAATGTGGGTGATAATGTGGGTGACTGTGCGGGAATGGCGGCAGACCTCTTCGAAACATACGCAGTAACAATAATTGCTACAATGCTCCTAGGCTCACTTCTTGCATCAGAATACGGCAGCGTTATGGTTATTTACCCATTAGTACTTGGAGCGATATCAATAGTTGCCTCAATCATAGGAACATTCTTTGTTAAGACTTCGGACGGCGGAAAAGTCATGGGAGCACTATATAAAGGTATGATTGTATCTGGTCTCTTGGCTGCAATAGCCTTCTACCCCATCACCAATATAATGATGATAGGAACAGAAAACGCCTCTGGTATATTCGGTTCCGCAATCATTGGTTTAGCACTTACAGCAGCAATGGTTATTATTACTGAATACTACACAAGTACCGAATACGCACCAGTTAAGAATATAGCTGAAGCTTCATTAACGGGTGACGCAACTAATATTATTGCCGGCTTAGGTATTTCTATGAAATCAACAGCAATGCCTGTTATTGCTGTATGTGCAAGCATATGGGGTGCTTTCGAGTTAGCGCCTGAAGGTAATGCAATGGCGGGGTTGTACAACATAGCGATTGCTGCCACTTCTATGCTATCGATGACTGGAGTTGTAGTGGCTCTAGATGCATTTGGCCCAATAACTGACAATGCTGGCGGTATAGCTGAGATGTCAGAACTGCCATCCGAAGTAAGAGATATTACCGATCAGTTAGATGCCGTTGGCAATACTACCAAGGCTGTCACTAAAGGTTATGCAATTGGTTCAGCAGGATTGGCTGCACTTGTTCTATTTGCTGATTACACAAACGCTCTGGAAAAAAATAATATTTTAGTGAATTTCGATTTATCTGATCATCTTGTAATTATTGGTTTATTCCTTGGTGGATTGGTTCCATTCTTATTCGGATCTATGGCCATGGAAGCAGTGGGCAGAGCTGCAAGCTCTGTTGTAACTGAAGTTAGACGTCAATTCAAAGAAATCCCAGGTATTATGGAAGGATCTGGTAAACCGGATTACAGTCGAGCAGTTGATTTATTAACAAAAGCTGCAATCAAAGAAATGATTATACCTTCGCTGTTACCAATCCTAGTTCCAATAGCCGTGGGAATGATCTTGGGCCCAAAAGCCTTAGGCGGAGTATTACTTGGAACCATAGTTACTGGACTATTTGTAGCTATATCTATGACCACAGGAGGTGGTGCATGGGATAATGCAAAAAAATATATCGAAGATGGTAATTGCGGAGGAAAGGGATCTGATGCCCATAAGGCTGCCGTCACAGGTGATACTGTAGGGGATCCATATAAAGATACAGCAGGACCTGCAATCAACCCTCTTATAAAAATAATAAATATTGTGGCACTTTTGATTGTTCCATTGATGTAGTCAGCAGTATTTATTAAAGTAATAAAAAAACCGCCTAAATTAGGCGGTTTTTTTATTACTGACGTTTCTTCACCTTTCTTATCTATTCAGATTGTTGTAATAGAAAAAAAATATTATTTAATCTGATAAAATAAATATAATTCAAGGTGAGAAAAAAGATGAAGAAGAAATTTTATAAAAAATTATCACCACTTGAATTTGTTGGACTTAGAAACAAGGAAAGAAGATGGCAATTGCTTGATGTGAGAGAACCATGGGAAATAGAAATTTCAAATATTTCCGATTCCATTAACATACCAATGAATAGTATAGAAGAAAAACTAGATGAGCTTAAAAAAGATGATCCTATTGCGGTGCTGTGTCGTTCTGGAATTAGAAGTGCAAAAGTAGCTGAGACACTTATTAGAAGATCATTTACAGAAGTAGCTAACATTGAAGGTGGAATTAATGAATGGGCGCAATCTATCGATCAAAAGATTCAGCAATATTGATAAGAAAATCTCAAGATCATTAAAATAATCATTTATAATAAAAAAGATGTACATGAAACATTTAATAAAAATTTTGAAATTGATTGCTATCAATATCTTACTGGTACAAATAACTCATTCCGCATCTTTACTCGAAGTCTATCAGCGGGCTCTTCAAAGTGACCCCTTAATCCATGAAGCAGAATCAAGACGACTAGCTACACTAGAAGGCGAAACGCAAGCCAGAAGCCTGCTATTACCCGAACTAAGTATTGGTAGTCGATATACAGTTAATAATTATGACGGATCAACAGTTGAGGCAGATGTTTCAGGTGCGCAAGCAACAATCAATTCCGAATCAAGAACTTCATCTTCAGGTTGGCAGCTACAGCTTACACAAACACTTTTCCAATGGGACAGGTGGGTGGGACTCAAACAGGCTGGAAAACGATCAGCAAAAGCTGAGATAGATTATGAAATTCAGCAACAAGATCTAATTTTAAGGGTTGTGAAAAGATATCTTGATGTTCTGGCCGCTGAAGATAGCCTAGTATCAATAAACAGTAACAAATTGGCTATTGCTCGCCAACTTGAGCAAGCCAAACAGCGATATAACGTCGGACTTATTGCAATCACTGATGTTCAAGAATCGCAGGCCGCTTATGATCAGAGTGTTGCAAATGAGATAAATGCAAAACGATCACTCGCAACATCGAGAGAACTGCTGAGAGAAATTACTGGCGCTTATTTACCAAAACTTGCCGCACCTGATGAAGATTTACCTTTAAACCCTCCAGATCCAGAAATTGAAAACGAATGGATAGCGTTGGCAATGCAACAAAATCTGGCTTTAATCTCTAGTCGCTTTGATGAAGAAATTGCGAGACATCAAATTGCGTTCCACAGAACTGGACACTACCCATCATTAAATATTGTTGCCAATGTAAGCGGCCAAGAAAGCGACATCCAGGAACAGATAAGAAACTCCATAAGCTTTCCAGATCTTAATACTAACAATCAAAGCGATTCAATCTATATTCAATTATCAATGCCTATATATTCTGGAGGGAAAACCTCATCCAAAGTCCAAGAAGCAGTTTACCTTCATAGAGCAAGTAGAGAAAAACTGCAACGAATAGCTAGAGAGACCGAAAGAGAAACAAGAGATGCATACCTTGGCGTTACATCTGAAATAAGCCGTGTAAAAGCATTCAAACAAGCAGTAAAATCAAGTCAAACTGCACTTGAAGCTACGGAAGCCGGATTTGAGGTAGGCACAAGAACTATAGTAGACGTCTTAAACTCACAATTTTCGCTTGAAAATGCAATCCAAAATTACTCAAAAAGTCGCTACGATTACATTGCAAATGTCTTTCTTCTGAAGAAAGCTGCTGGCACTCTCCGTGTCCAAGATCTGGAACAAATTGATGGATGGTTCAAAGAAAGAGACGCACCAGAAGAAATTATAAAAAGACAAAGTAATAAATCTAATTAATTCTTTCCGCTAAAATATGATCAAGGCGTCTCATAAGACTGGTGAGAGCTCCTTTATTTTTTTCAACAATCATTCTTGCTTTAGCACCTGAGTTCTTTGATGCCTCTTTATCATTATGAAAAGACAGCACATTATTAACTATTTCTGCCTTATCTTTAACAATTCTTACGGCACTTGCCTCAACAAGTAAATCTGTCATTTCTTGCTGATTAAACATATATATTCCAGTTAAAATAGGTAGGCTCAGAGAAGCTGGTTCAAGAAGGTTATGCCCACCAATCGGTATTAAACTTCCTCCAACAAATGCAATATCACTGACTGAATAGAAAAGCAATAACTCGCCTATAGAATCCAAAAGAAAGACCTCGCAAATATCTGCTACAGATTGACTGCTTGACCTTGTTGTATAGCGCCACTTCTCTGTTTTCAGTAGTTGCTCTACCTTAGCAAACCTTTCAGGGTGTCTAGGCACTATAATAAGTAACATATTTCTTATTGTCTTTAAGATTCTCCTGTGCGCCTTTAAAATTTCAAGCTCTTCCCCCTCATGAGTGCTAGCAGCTATCCATACAGGCCTGTTGCCAAATTTTTTAGATCTGAAATTAATGCCCTGAACATCCATATCTGCAGGTAAGTTAAAATCAAATTTTATATTTCCCATTACCCACGTTTTATCTTTATCGGCACCCAAAGAAATGAAACGCTTGGCGTCAACACTACTTTGTGCAGCAATCAAAATACCATGCGATAAAGTTTCACGAAATAGCGGTAATAAACGCTTATAACTCCTCAGTGACTTAACTGAGATACGCGCACTAACAAGAACCAATGGAATTTTTCTTTTACCACATTCGTTATAAAGATTAGGCCAAATCTCAGTTTCCAAAATTAATGCAATCGAAGGTCTTACAGCATCAAAAAAAGCCTTGATAGAAAATGACGTCTCGAAAGGTATGTAACAATGATAGACACTATCTTTAAATGTATTTCTGATTTGCTGAGAGCCTGTTGGCGTCACCGTAGTAATTAATATTTCTTTATCTGGATAACGAACTTTTAAAGCCTCTACCAAAGGTACAGAAGCCTGCACCTCGCCAACAGAAACTGCATGTATCCATATAGTACCTTCATCTAAAATCGGGTACCCAAATCCAAATCTTTGATTAATACGATCCCAATAGGAATTATTCATTACGCCCTTTACAATCCAGAAAAAAATATAAAAGGGCAATAAAGAATAAGTTAAAATTGTATAAATAAATCGTACCAAATTCTTAAACATAAAATTTTTTCTCGAAAGAAGATGACCTAACTAAATCAGAAGTTATATCTTTAGTTTCTCTATAATTGCACTAGTGGAAAAACCTTCCTTATAACTTAATGCCTTGATCTTTCCACCATTAGCTAATACCTCCTGCCCGCCAATAATTTCAGATAATTGATAGTCGCCACCTTTCACCAATACATCAGGTTTAAGATCCTTAATCAAACGAACAGGTGTATCTTCTGAAAAGGAAATAACCCAATCAACAGACACCAATCCATTCAAAACCTTTAAACGATCATCCAAAGAGTTGATTGGACGTTTTGGGCCTTTTAATCTACTCACAGAAACATCATCATTAACGGCAACTAAAAGTCTATCTCCAAGTGATTTAGCTTCTTCTAGATAAGCAATATGGCCTGCATGCAAAATATCAAAGCAACCATTAGTCATAACAATTTTCTCTGAATTAAGCTTACTAACTTTAATGATTTCACTTAATTCATCAAAAGAATATATCATCGATCTTTCAACATTTCATTGCTCAGTTGATTGATATCAATTGAAGCAACGCCAATTTTTCCAACCACAATACCGGCGGCAATATTAGCTAATTTTGCTGCATCAAGAAGCTCGGCACCAGCAGCTGCTGCTGCTGCAAAGACTGCAATCACAGTATCTCCCGCACCCGTAACATCAAATACATCACGAGCATTTGCATCCAAAAAGCTGGATTTACCCTGACTTGTAACCAATAACATGCCTTTATGGCTTCTCGTGATCAATATCGCTCTAAGAGCTAGATTCTCAATTAGGCCAAGAGCTTTCTCTATTAATTTCTCATCAGAGTCGCAACTACCAGCGATCGCCTCGAATTCGATTTGATTTGGAGTTAAGATGTCTGCCCCTCTATATTTCTCATAATCTAAACCTTTTGGATCAACTAATATAAAAATACCCTTATCACGGCAAATTTTAATTACTGAAGCAATGTCAGAAGTTACACCTTTCGCATAATCCGAAATAATTATCGCATCCGTTTCCGAGAGAATGCTTTCAAAATTCTGATCTGGGAAGTCTTCTTTCTTTATAAAAGAGTCTTTATCAAAACGAAGTATTTGCTGACCATGGCTCTGAACTCTTGTCTTAATTGTTGTATTTAAATCCTCAACTCTCTTTAGAGCGCATTCAATATTCTCTTTAATTAGGATATTTTCCAGAATGTTTGCGTCTTCATCATCACCCACAACGCCAAATATACTCGTTCTTACACCTAATCTACTTAAGTTAACTGCCACGTTTGCTGCGCCGCCTGGGCGTTCTTCTGTTTTACTGATACTGACGATCGGAACCGGTGCTTCTGGGGACACACGATCAGTTGATCCGAATAAATAACGATCTAACATTACGTCACCCATTACAAAAATCTTAGTTCTAGAAAAATCAGGTATATTTAGCATCATATTATCTTACTACAAGACAGGTTATAAATAACCCGATAACACTGTTCTGGAGCTTGAGGAGAAAAAATTATTACTATTATCGGCCAATTACCATGTATGCCAACATTTTCATATTATTGAATAGTGAAAATGAAATTTAAACTAAATTTGAGTTATCCGCATTTCGAATCACCGCAAGCTAAGCAGGTCATGCAACCATCCATCATAATAACAGCGGTGTCATTGCATTTAGCGCATAATTGAGCGCCTTCTGGATACTCTGTTTGTGAGAATGCATCTTGCTGTTTCTTTGAATCTTCATATTCTTCACGCTTTTGCTTAAGTAATTCTTTTTGATGTTCATCAAGCTCGACTGAAGTAAGTAATCCAATTGAAATAAGATGTTTTTCAACTATATAGCCGAGTTCTGCAATAATTGATGGCATATACTTTCCGCCTGCTTGCCAATAACCACCTCTTGGATCAAATACTGCCTTCAATTCATCAACTAAGAAAGTTACATCGCCGCCCTTCCTAAATACCGCTGAAATAATTCGGGTAAGCGCCACTATCCATTGATAGTGATCTAAATTCTTGGAGTTTATAAAGATCTCAAAAGGTCTTCTTTTTTCATGCTCTGTATTTTGATTCAAAATAATATCATTGATCGTGACATACATTGCATGATCAGATATTGGGGTCTTAACTTTGTAAGTAGAACCAACCAACATTTCTGGGCGCTCAAGCTTCTCATGCATGCGAATTACTTCAGCGCGTTCTTCTTCTTCAACTTTTGAGTTCTGTTGTTTTTTTTGGTCAATCAAATCTTCAGATGACTGACTTACTGAATAACCAACTATTTTTTTATTTATTTTCTTCATCTAAATATTATTTTATTTCCATTGCGCAGTTGAAAATATAAGTAAGCAGTTTAAATTAGAACTTACCGTAATACCCTTCTTTCAATGCATCAAACAAGTTGGCCGCAGAATGTTCTTCGCCATCGTATTCGACCATTTCATCGCCTTTAAGTTCTATATCGCTACCGTCTTCGAGTGTGAAAGTATAGGAAGTATTTTGTAAATCTTCTTCTTTTACAAGAACCCCTTGAAACGCTTCCGGGTTAAAACGAAATGTTGTGCACCCTTTTAAGCCTTGTTCATAAGCATACAAATAAATATCCTTAAACTCTTCATAAGGAAAGTTCGTTGGTACATTTGCGGTTTTTGATATAGAGGAGTCAATCCAATACTGGGCCGCTGCTTGAATATCAACATGTTCCTTAGGGGTAATACTATCAGCCGTAACAAAATAATCTGGTAATGTATTTTTATTACCTTCAGAGCTTAAAGATGGCATTGCATCTTTATTAACAAATTCTCTATATGCCAATAACTCAAATGAAAAAACATCAACTTTTTCTTTTGTTTTTTTACCTTCACGAATCACATTACGGAAATAATGATGTGCGAATGATGGTTCTATTCCATTACTTGCATTATTTGCCAATGAAAGTGCAATCGTTCCTGTTGGCGCAATGGAGCTATGATGAGTAAAGCGGCCCCCGACTTCTGCTAACCTTTCTACTAGTTTTGGATCTTCTTCTGCAATTCGTTTCATGTAATTACTGTAACGACTGTGCAAAATACTTCCTTTAACCTTATCACCCATTTTATATCCATCGGTAACCATACCAGGTCGCTTAGATAGCATTTCTTGTGTGACCTCAAAATCTTCGCTCATTATTGGAGCGGGACCTTTCTCTTCAGATAATTCCAGAGATGCCTGCCAGCCAGACATTGCTAATTGCTTGGAGACCTCTGTAGTAAAATTGACAGACTCTTTGTTTCCATATTTCATGCAAAGCATGGTAATAGCTGAGCCAAGGCCTAGGAAACCCATACCATGTCGGCGTTTTCGCAGAATCTCATCTCTTTGTTGAGAAAGCGGTAACCCATTAATCTCTACCACATTATCAAGCATCCTTGTGAATAGTTTGACTACTTTCCGGAATTCTTCCCAATCAAATTTTGCATCCTTTGTAAAAGGGTTCACAACAAATTTTGTTAAATTAACTGAGCCAAGAAGGCATGAACCATATGGGGGTAGTGGTTGCTCACCACAGGGATTTGTAGCTCTTATATTTTCATCAAACCAGTTATTATTCATTTCATTGACTTTATCAATCAGAACAAATCCCGGTTCTGCATAATCGTATGTTGAGGTCATGATGATATCCCAGACTCTATGTGCGGGCATCTTCTTATATACTTTGCAAGCGACTAAGCCATCTTCACTGGTAAGATAGTTTCTCATTTCAGGCCATTCACGCCAAACAAACAATGATTCATTATTGATATCAAGGCCATCCTCATCTATTTCCTTTTGAGTGATTGGAAAAGCCAGACTCCATTCATCATTGTTTTTTACGGCCTCCATAAATTCTTCTGTTATCAACAATGACAAATTAAATTGTCTTAATCTTCCGTCTTCACGTTTGGCACGAATGAATTCAACTATATCCGGATGACTGATATCAAAGGTTCCCATTTGTGCACCTCTTCTTCCACCGGCGGACGAGACGGTAAAACACATTTTGTCATATATATCCATAAAGGATAATGGACCAGATGTATATGCTCCTGCCCCTGAAACGTATGCCCCTTTTGGACGAAGTGTGGAAAATTCGTAGCCAATACCACAACCAGCTTTTAAGGTAAGTCCGGCCTCATGCACTTTATCCAGAATATTATCCATTGAATCCGAGACTGTTCCAGAAACAGTACAATTAATTGTTGAAGTTGCTGGTTTGTGTTCGCCTGCACCTGCATTAGAAACAATTCTGCCGGCAGGTATGGCACCACATCTTAATGCCCATAAAAATTCTTCAAAATATTTCTTTCTATTTGGTTTTGCTTCCACATCAGCTAACGCATGAGCTAACCGAATATAAGTTTCATCAATATTGCTATCTACTTTGGAGCCATCTTTTGCTGTGAGTTGATATTTTGTTTGCCAAATATCCAGTGATGTCGGTTGCAGCTTTACAGAGGAAATATTTTGCTCGTGTTTGTTTTTTACTGCAGAGTCCATTTTCAAACAAATATCCCTTAAAATTTCACTAAAATTTACAATTAATCAAAAAAAATGTGTCAAAATTGACTTAAATATAAAACACAAGATGTTGTGTGTAACTTAACTCAACTTGCCTCTAAGCGCAATACTGTTTTTGACTATTTTAATAATTTTATAAAATATATTTTTCTAATTAAAACAATAACATATATATTTTATAATTAATAAGTTATTAAATTTTATAGTAAAATTTTTTTTAAAAATAATTTTACAAGTACCCCTCATATACCAAGATATTGTGTTAATAAAAATCCTATTTTTTCAACAAAGGTTGTTAATTAATAAAGAATTCTATGAAAATAGACTTGAAAATTGATTAAAAGCTCATACTGTTTAATTGGTTAAATCTTTTGCGCTACTAAAGTTAAAAGATTTATTATTTTTTTACTAAAATTAAGATATATTGAGCTTACAAGATTCCGGGAAGATCATAATGATAAAAAATAATTACAGGACTTACTGCGCTATAATTTTATGCTTCCTTGCTTCATTGAGTTTTTCTGCAATACCAAAAAATGATCAAGGTGAACTTATAACGAGCCTTGCTCCACTGGTAAAGAAAGTTGCACCTGCAGTTGTTAACATCAGGGTCAGTCAAACAGTTCGATCTCGTTCTCCTTATGATGATGAAATGTTTAGGCGTTTTTTTGGCACTCCAAATATCCCAAACAATGAACGTGAAGTACAAAGTGCTGGATCTGGGGTTATCGTGGATGCTAAGAATGGTTATATACTGACAAACCATCATGTTGTTTCAGGTGCTGAAAAGATACAAATATCATTAATTAACGAAACCACACTTGATGCTGAAATAATAGGATCTGATCCTGCAACTGATATTGCTGTTTTGAAAGTTGATGTAGGTGATCTTGTGGATATCAATATTGGCAACTCAGACAATGTTGAGGTCGGTGATTTTGTTATTGCCATTGGAAACCCTTTTGGGTTGGGAAACACTGTAACATCTGGAATAGTGAGCGCCCTCGGAAGAACTGGAATAAGCAGTAGTGGCTACGAGGACTTTATCCAAACGGATGCTTCAATCAACCCGGGAAATTCAGGTGGAGCTCTGGTAAATATGCAAGGTGAATTGGTCGGAATAAACTCTGCTATTATCAGTCAATCTGGCGGTAATGTTGGCATTGGGTTTGCAGTACCATCTGAAATTGCTCAATCAATTATGAGCCAAATACTTGAATTTGGAGAAGTAAGAAGAGGTTTATTGGGTGTATCAATACATACGATAGATGAAGAAAGTGCTGAGATTCTAGGTATCGAGGCTGATAGCGGAGCATTAATCACAGCAATAGAACCTGGATCCGCTGCAGAAGAAGCAGGTCTTAAAGTAGATGATATAATCACAAAAGTCGATGATGAAGAAATATCAGATGCCAGAGAACTGTCTAATGCAATTGGACTTAAAGGCTCAGGAGACAATGTCATAATCGAATTTATAAGAGAGTCAAATATACTTCTAACCAATGCCACGCTTGGACAGCAAAAAATTAATAATCAAATAGGATCAGATATACATCCTGGCTTAGTTGGCGCTCACTTCTCGTCCAGAAAAGATCGACCTGGCATTGAGGTTGCCGAAATAGAACCAGGATCTCCTGCTGCACAAAGAGGCTTAAAGAAAGGTGATATAATTATCGCGGTAAACAGATTAAAGGTAGAGAATATTCAACAGTTAGAAAGGATAGCCAAAAAAAATAGCATCCTATATCTTATGTTCGAGAGAGACGATCGAACATTAATCTTAAGAATTCAATAAATACAACAATGGAAATATTTTTGGTAGGAGGAGCTGTTCGAGACAAGCAACTAGGCCTACCAATAACAGAAAAAGATTGGTGTGTTGTAGGCTCATCTCCTGAAGAATTACTTAAAGCTGGATTTAAATCTGTGGGCAAGGACTTTCCGGTTTTCTTGCACCCAAAAACAAAGGAAGAATATGCTTTAGCTAGAATCGAAAAAAAAACTGGGCCTGGGTATCATGGTTTTACATTCAAAACCTCAAAGAATGTAACTTTAAAAGAAGATCTTAAGCGAAGAGATTTGACCATTAATGCCATGGCAATAGATAAAAATAATAAAATTATTGATCCATATAATGGTTTGCATGATATACAAAAAAAGAGTTTAAGGCATGTATCAAACGCCTACAAAGAAGATCCAGTAAGAGTATTAAGAACTGCAAAATTTGCGGCAAGATTTCATCAATATGGATTTAAAGTTGCTCCAGAAACAATGAAGCTAATGTCAGAAATGGCGGCAAATAATGAAGTTGACAACTTAATAAGGGATCGAGTTTGGAAAGAAACAGAACAAGTATTAAATAGTCCTGATCCACATATATACTTTAATGTTCTAGAGAAATGCAATACTCTTCCTAGAATTTTCCCAGAATTGATTGGAATCAATGAATTAAATAAGTTAAAGAATGATGAAATTAATCTTCAATTCCTCAAATCATCATCTGAAAAAACTAATAACTCTGCCATAAATTTTTCGATTTTAGTGTGCAGTATCGCTCAACCGTATGAGAAAGATTACACTCAAGACAAACATGAAACACTGCTGAAGAAATTTCAACAGAGATTGCCGATACCATCTAATTTTATTGAGTTAGCAACACTATTAATAAAATTCCATGCTACCTTTAACAATATCCAGAATTTACCGGCCGAAGATATACTGATTCTCTTAGAAAGAACGGATGCATTTCGCCGAAAATCTCGCTTTCAAAATTTCACAAAAGCTTGTGAAATACTTAACCATTCAGAAAATTTAAAAACTAACAGATCATTTACAAAGAATATTCTAGAAGCTTGTGAGTCAATATCTTTTGGAGAGATAATTGGCAATGAATCTAATGCTGAAGAAATTAAAACAAAAATCAAGAAGAGCAGAATTAAAGTAATAAAAAATCAAATGTCAAATAAATAGCCAAAAAATAAACCCTGAAAGGGCAATCCGATATAAAGCAAAAGGCATTAGCCCTATTCTTTTGATAAAGCCCATAAAAACCCCAATACTTAGATAAGCAATAATCATTGATACCATCATTCCTAATAATAATTCACTCCAGATCACACTGATATTGTTGAAAAGAATCATTAACAACTTATACCCTGAAGCAAGACCAATGATTGGAATAGATAGTAAGAATGAAAATCTAGCGGCATCCGTTCGCTTAACACCCAGGATCAAAGCGGCTGTCATCGTAATACCCGATCTTGATGTACCTGGTATCAAGGCTAACGCCTGAGAAAGCCCGATAATTATTGCATCCGAAAACTTCATATCATCTAATGATATTTTTTTGCTGCCCATACTATCTGCGACCCACATTAATATTCCATAAAAAGCTAAAGTCGACGCAATAACAATTGGGTTCCTGAGATTTACTTCAATCCAATCAGACAATAAAAATCCTAGTATTGCAGCTGGCAGAGTAGCAATTAATAAAAAAGAAAATAATCTTGGCCCCTTTTCAGCTGTATTTAATTTAAAATTACTTGGAATACTCTTCAACACGAAATACAGATCATCTCTAAAATAAAGACAGACGGCAACGAGTGAACCCAAATGAACCGCAACATCGAATATTATACCTTGATCTTGAAAACCTATAATCCTTGGCACTAAAATAAGATGCCCGGAACTGGATATTGGTAAAAACTCAGTCACACCCTGTACAACAGCCAACATAATTATTTGCATAGTAGCCATTAAGAAGTCCTTAATATTTTGCTATCTTCATAACACATATGATCGATCACCTTTTATAAAGACATTATCTTTAAGGGAAAAACCTTTTGTTAATGCCAGGCACTTAAAATTTTCTCCCATTTGGTTGGGTAACGTAAGTAGTTTTATTTGTCTTGTTAACGTTAATTGCTGTTTCGTATCCATTTGATCAAAGTTTTTCAATTCATTAATAATTCCACTATTTATTATAAATTGAGATTGATTTAGAAACCCATTGATTTTCATTCCCTGAGAATTTGCCGCCTCTGCCAATAATGAAAAGTCAATCCAAGTTGTTATATCTTGTATGCCTGGATAAATCAAAGGCTCATTGTGCGCATAATGCTTAAAATGGCATTGCGTCCATCCTCTATCTCTATCTGAAGAATAATATTCCTTCCTGGAAACACCATAATCAAAAATCATTAACATACCTCTATTTATGTTACGTGCAATATTTTTGACCCATTGTTCTGCTTCAAAAGAAACTTCAGAAAGATAATTATTTTTTAATCTTTCACCATTTTTTTGCTCAAGGGAGACAACATAATTACTTAATTTCTTGTCAGCAGGGATTACAGCGTATGAAAATTTTTTTGCATCTGCCGTTACACAAACTTGCGATACCTCATCATCTGCCCTGATAAACCTTTCAAATGGAAAAGCATCCGCAACCTCATTTGCTATTACAATACCTTGAAAATTTTCAGGCATTTTTGTAATCCAACTCACTAAACAAGATAACTCCGGAATATCTTTTGATATTTTTTGTTTTTGACGGTTAATGAGATCTTCTGATATATCGATAATAAAATAATTCCTAGGTTTAATATTCATCTCTTGCATTTTCTTTAACAATGAAACCGCAAGTGAGCC
>Ga0163108_10001198_pt1 | contig 19077 bp, 18 predicted proteins | sample Fk1155metaG_FD_109644 | JGI IMG/M metagenome (GOLD analysis project Ga0163108, IMG submission 109644) | Marine microbial communities from the Central Pacific Ocean - Fk160115 155m metaG | ecosystem: Environmental > Aquatic > Marine > Oceanic > Photic zone | place: The Central Pacific Ocean...
ATATGCTGCTTTTTTTACTGCATTCCTAGCCGGAACTGATGCTTTACAATCAGCTAGTCTCGGAAATCCGCTTATTTTGACAGCTTTATCAGGTATTGCTGGTTCAGTACTTGGTTTAGTTGCGCTTAATGTTTCCGCGTCACTAGGAAAATAATTCTTATAGTTATAAGTATTAATTAGAGAAAATCGGTTATTTTATATTTAAAATAGCCGATTTTTTCATATATATTATCTTTTAGAATATTTATTATGGCGGGAGTAGCTCAGGTGGTTTAGAGCGTCGGCTTGTGGTGCCGAATGTCGCCGGTTCGAATCCGGTCTCTCGCCCCAGTAAAATCAATTTAATCAGTAAATTAACTTATATATCTAATAAATTAGATTAACCATTTAGTTGAGTTAAAGACAAGCCTGCGCTCTTTAACAAATTTACATCTGATGTTGTGTCATTATTTCCAGTTGTTAGGAGTTTATCGCCATAAAATATTGAATTTGCACCTGCCATAAAGCACAGTATTTGCGACTCATTTGATAAATCTTTTCTTCCTGCGCTTAATCTAACCCTTGATTTTGGCATAATAATTCTTGCAGTAGCGCACATTCTGACAAGTTCGATAGGATCTATCTTTTTTCTATTTGCTAAAGGAGTTCCTTTTGAGGGTACTAAAGCATTTATTGGCACACTTTCTGGATGAGGTTTAAAATTTGATAAAACTTGTAACATCTTAGCTCTATCCTTGATATTTTCACCCATGCCTATAATGCCGCCGCAACACACAGTAATACCAGCTTTTCTTATTATATTTATTGTTTCAATTCTATCTTGAAATTTTCTAGAAGTTATAATTTTTTTGTAAAAACTAGGGCTAGTGTCAATATTATGATTATATGCTTTCAAACCTGCTTTTGCTAATTTGTTTGCTTGTTTTTGATTTAGCATTCCCAAGGTAACACAAGATTCCATTCCAATTTTTTTTATTCCTTCTACCATTTTAATAATTTTATCAAAATCCGGACCATCTTTTACTTCTCTCCAAGCAGCTCCCATACAAAATCTCGAAGCACCAGATTTTTTAGCTTTTTTAGCTTTTTTTAAGACTTCATTAACATTTAAAAGAGATTCATTTTTTAATCCAGTTTTGTAATGAGCAGATTGTGGGCAATACTTACAATTTTCAGGACAAAAACCTGTTTTTATACTTAATAAACTAGCAAGTTGAACATCTTTTTTAGGAAAGTATTTTTTATGTACTTTTTGTGCTCTGAAAATTAGTTCAAGTAATGGTAAGTTTAAGATTTTTAATATTTCATTTTGCGTCCAATTTGATCTAATCATAACTATATATTAGATGATACATTGAAGATAAATAGAATAAAGTTTTAAATAATATTTAAAAAAAATGTTAAATAAAAATATTTTAAATCACGCAATTCTTAGTTGCAAACATCATAGAGATCTAGATAAAAAAACCATTAAAAAATTTCTACCTGGTTATAAATTAATGGAAAATGCAGGGGGTGAAATTTTTAAAATAATAAAAAAAAAGTTTAAAAAAAAAAATAAAATAAAAATATTATGCGGTCCTGGTAATAATGGAGGAGATGGTTTTGTTGTAGCTAAATTATTAAAAGAAAATGGCTATTTAAATGTGGATTTATTTTCTTTACTTGCTAAAAAAGAATTAAAAGGCGATGCAAAATTAGCCGCTAATAATTTTAATGGTAAATTAAAAAGTTTTTCTAATTTTAAAGTATCAAGTGACGATTTAATTATCGATGGGCTTTTTGGGTCAGGTTTAAAGAAGAATATATCTGGTAATTTAAAAAGAATTATAGAAAAAATAAATTTAAAAAAACCGTATTGCATATCTATTGATATTCCTTCTGGAATTAATGGTGATACCGGTGAAATACAAGGTATTGCAATACAGTCAAAGGATACAATTACATTTACTAGAAGAAAACCTGGTCATTTATTAACACCAGGAAAAGAATATTGTGGGAATTTAATAACAGTAGATATTGGAATTAATTTAAAAAACTTAGGATTTAAACCTAAAATTTTTGAGAATCATCCTGATAATTGGAAAAATAATTTTCCATGGCCAAACCAAAAATCTCACAAATATACTAGAGGTTATTCTTTGATTATCTGTGGTGAAAAAATGACCGGTGCTTCTAGATTAGCGGCAAGAGGAGCTGCAAGAATAGGATGCGGGCTTATTTGTCTTGGAGTCCCAAGAAAAGCTTTTAATATATATGCAACAGAAAATCCCATAGCTTTAATTGAGAAAGTTGAAGATGAAAAAGATTTAAATGCTTTATTTAAAGATAAACGAATAAACACAATTTTAATTGGACCAGGATTAGGAATTAGTCATAAAAAATTAAAACTAATTTTAAAAACAGTAAAGGAAAAAGGAAGAACGATAGTTTTAGATGCCGATGCTCTAAAAAATAATTTTAAAAAAATTGTATCAAAAAATAAAACAAGAATTGTTATTACTCCACACCAAGGAGAATTTTCACAAGTTCTAAAAAGTTTAAAAATTAAAAATACTAAAAATAAATTTTTATCAGCCAACGGATTTGTTAAAAAAACAAAAATTAATTTAATATTAAAAGGCAATATAACAATTATTTCTTCACAAGACGGAAGAATTTCAATAAATACAAACACATCACCCTTTTTAGCAACTGGTGGTTCAGGTGATGTTCTAGCTGGAATGATTACGGGTTTAATTGCACAGAAAATGGATATTTTTAATGCATGCTGTGCAGCAGTATGGATTCATGGTGAAATTGGCAAACTTAAAGGACCAGGATTGATTGCAGAAGATTTACCTGAAATGATACCAAAAGTATTAAAAAAAATTAAGAAAATATAATTGAAAAAATTAACTAATTGAGTATTTTCTAGATGTAAAGAAAGATTGCGGGTGTGGCGGAATTGGTAGACGCGCTGGTCTTAGGAACCAGTGGATTTTTCCATGGGGGTTCAAGTCCCTCCACCCGCACCATAAAAAAAAAAAGACATGAATATTAAGAAATAATAAATAATATATTTTATATGCAAGTAAAAGAACTAAAGAAAAAAGGATTAGAAAGAGAATTTAAAATAATTGTTTCTTCTAAGGAAGTTACAGATAAGTTAAATGGAAGCTTGGAAAAAATATCTAAGGACGTAGAAATAGAAGGGTTTAGAAAAGGCAAAGTACCTCTTAATATTGTAAAACAAAGGTTTGGTCAAAACGCATTAAATCAAACGCTTGATGAACTTATTCAATCTACAAGTAATGAAGTAATAAGAGAAAATAATTTAAGATTAGCAATTAAACCAAAGGTTGATGTTAAAAATTTTGGTGAAGAAAAAGACCTTGAATATATTATGACATTAGAACTATTACCTGAATTTAAAGCTGAAGATATTAAAAAACTTAATTTAACAAAATTTGTTTCTAAAGTTAATGAAGAAGATTATAAAAAGACTTTAGATACTTTATCTCAAACGCAACAAAATTTTCAAAAAAAAGAAGGGAAAATAGTTCAAAATGGTGACGGTGTTCTACTTAATTTAAGACCAACTTATAATAATGAAATTGTTAAAGAAGCATTAATTGAGAATAGAATGACAATTGTTGGAAATAAAATGATTATACCTGAAATTGAAAATAAAATAATAGGAACTAAAGAAGGTGACAAATTGAATTTTATATGTAAATTTCCAAAGAATTTTCCAAACAAAAACATTGCAGAAAAAGATGTTAAGGTCGAAATTGATATTTTAGAAGTAAGAATTCCACAAAAAAAAGTTTTAGATGATGATTTTGCTAAGTCTTTAGGAGCTGCAGATATTAATGATCTTAAAGAAAAAGTAAAAAAACAAATGCAAGGAGAATTGGATAATCTTTCTAAAACGGTTATTAAAAAAGATTTGATTGATAAGCTAGATAAAATTCACAAAATTAACCTTCCACAAGGATTAGTTAATTATGAGTTTGAAAACATATGGGCAAAATTTAGCGATGATAAATCAAAAGGTCTTATAGATAAAAGTGATAAAAATAAAAAAGAAGATGAATTAAAAAAAGAATACAAATCAATAGCAGAAAGAAGAGTAAAAGTTGGCTTAGTTTTAGCAAAAATAGGAGAAGATAACAAAATTACTGTTACAGATGATGACATAAAAAAAGCAATTGAAGAAGAAATATTAAGACAGCCAGATGCAAAAGAACAAATTATAAAATTTTATACAGAAAATTCTCAAGCCCTTGCTTCATTAAAAGCACCAATATTTGAAGAGAAGGTAGTTGATTATATATTAGGAAATATAAAAATTGAAAAAAAACAAGTAACCAGAGAAGAATTATTAAAAAAACAAAAAAACATTTAAAAAAAAAAAATAATAAATATCTATATTTATAATGACAAAATCTAAGGTAAATAATTTGAGTACTTTAATACCAATGGTTGTAGAACAAACATCCAGAGGAGAGAGATCTTATGATATATACTCAAGGTTATTAAAAGAAAGAATAATTTTTCTCACAGGTATTATTGAAGATAATGTTGCATCATTAGTTTGCGCTCAATTGCTTTTTTTAGAATCTGAAAATCCGAATAAAGATATATCATTTTATATTAATTCCTCTGGCGGTGCTGTTACATCAGGTCTAGCAATTTATGATACGATGCAATATATAAAACCAGATATTACAACTGTATGTATCGGACAAGCTGCATCTATGGGCTCATTATTACTAGCAGCAGGAACAAAAAATAAAAGATACGCATTACCTCACTCGAGAATAATGGTTCACCAACCATCAGGCGGAGTTCAAGGTCAAGCATCAGATATACAAATTCATGCAAATGAAATTTTGACTATCAGAAAAAAATTAAATGAAATTTATGTAAAGCATACTGGTCAGGATATAAAGAAAATAGAAGAACATCTTGATAGAGATAGTTTTATGGGGCCAGATGAAGCTAAAACTTTTGGATTAATTGATAAAATCGTAAATAAAAGAGAAGATATAGAAAATATCACTAACAAAGGTTAATTTTCTATTGCAATTAATGAATTAAGATTCATATAATTTTAATAAGGATTTCTAATATATTATGATTAAATCAACTAGCGATAACTCTAAAAATACCTTGTATTGCTCATTTTGTGGCAAAAGCCAACATGAAGTAAAAAAATTAATTGCTGGGCCAACAGTTTTTATTTGTGATGAGTGCGTTGAATTATGTATGGATATTATAAAAGAGGAAAGCAAGGCTCATGTATTAAGGTCAGATTCTGGAGTTCCATCACCTAGTGATATAGAAAAAACTTTAAATGATTATGTTATTGGCCAAAATAAAGCAAAAAGAATATTATCAGTAGCTGTACACAACCATTATAAAAGGTTACATCATATCTCAAAATCTAATGATGTTGAATTATCTAAATCAAATATACTTTTGATTGGTCCAACGGGTTGTGGAAAAACTTTACTCGCACAGACATTAGCTAGAATACTAGATGTGCCATTTACAATGGCTGATGCAACTACATTAACAGAAGCAGGTTATGTGGGAGAAGATGTCGAAAATATTATACTAAAACTATTGCAGTCAGCAGATTATAATGTTGAAAAAGCACAAAGAGGTATTGTTTATATTGATGAAGTAGATAAAATTTCACGAAAATCAGAAAATCCTTCTATAACAAGAGATGTTTCCGGTGAAGGTGTACAACAAGCTTTGCTAAAATTAATGGAAGGAACAACTGCGTCTGTACCTCCGCAGGGAGGGAGAAAACATCCACAACAAGAATTTTTACAAGTTGACACAACTAATATTTTATTTATTTGTGGAGGCGCTTTTTCTGGATTAGAAAAGATTATTGATTCTAGAGAAAAAGATACTTCTATTGGATTCGAGTCAAAGTTAAGAATTCACAATAGAAATGAAGCAACAAACTTATTTAATAAAGTTGAATCAGAAGATCTTTTAAAATTCGGTCTGATTCCTGAATTTATTGGCAGATTGCCAGTAGTTGCTGTATTAGAGGATTTAAATAAAAATTCTTTAGTAGAAATACTTACAGTTCCAAAAAATTCACTCATAAAACAATATCAAAAACTATTTGAAATGGAGAACGTTAAACTAAGTTTTACTAAAGATGCTCTTACAAGCATAGCTGATCTTTCTATAAAAAAGAGAACCGGTGCCAGAGGTTTGAGGTCAATATTAGAAAATATTTTACTTGATACTATGTACAAACTACCTGTTATTGAAGGTTTAGAAGAAATTGTAGTTAATTCTGAAGTTGTAAGAAAAAATAGAGAACCTCTCCAGATTTTTACTGATAAAAAAAATAAAGTTGACACTTCTGCATAATTATATTTTATAATTATTTAATTCTTAAAAAAAAAATGAAAAAGAAACAAATCGTTATTCCTTTATTACCTCTGAGAGATATAGTCGTTTTTCCTGGAATGATAACACCTTTATTTGTTGGCAGATCAAAATCTATCTCAGCTTTAGAAGAAGTAATGAGTAAAGACAAAATGATTTTTTTAGTTACACAAAAAGATGCTGAAACTGATGACCCTTTACCTAATGAGATATACGAAATTGGTTGCATAGGAAAAGTTATTCAACTATTAAAACTTCCCGATGGAACTATGAAAGCATTGATAGAAGCCCAAGATAAAGCAAGAATATTAAAATACAATAAAGATGATAATTATTATTCCGTTAATGCTGAACTTTCTGAAAAACCAAAAATAAAAAAAACTTCAAATGTTGACGCAATTATTAGACGTTTACTAACTCGTTTTGGAGCTTATGCGAAATTAAATCGTACAGTTCCATCAGAAGCTTTAAGTTCGATATCACAAATAAATGAAACTTATTTGTTTGCTAATACTCTTGCATCATATTTAATTTTAAAAATTGATTTAAAACAAAAATTACTAGAAATACCTTCAACACATAAGCTTTTAGACCAGATTTTAGTGTATATTGAAAATGAAATAGGAGTGCTTGAAGTAGAAAAAAAAATAAAATCACGTGTAAGAAGACAAATGGAGAAAACACAAAGAGAATATTATTTAAATGAACAATTAAAAGCTGTACAAAAAGAGCTTGGAGATCTTGATCAAACTAAAAATGAATTTTCTGAATTAGAGGAAAAAATAAAAACATTAAAGTTAACTAAAGAAGCAAAAGAAAAAGCAGAATCAGAACTTAAAAAATTAAAAACTATGAGCGCTATGTCTGCCGAGGCATCTGTTGTCAGAAATTATTTAGATTGGTTATTAAGTGTACCATGGGATAAGAAATCAAAAATTAATACTGATCTTAAAAAAGCAGAAAATATTTTAAATAATGATCATTATGGATTAGAAAAAGTAAAAGAAAGAATTTTAGAGTTTCTTTCAGTACAAAAAAGAGTAGATAAATTGCAAGGACCTATACTATGTTTAGTAGGGCCACCAGGTGTTGGAAAAACTTCACTTGGAAAGTCAATTGCTAATGCAACTGGAAGAGAATTTATCCGAGTTTCTTTAGGAGGAATACGTGATGAATCTGAGATAAGAGGACATAGAAGAACATACATAGGTTCAATGCCAGGGAAAATTATCCAAGGAATGAAAAAAGCAAAAAAAAGTAATCCTTTATTTTTATTAGATGAAGTTGATAAAATGGGCTTTGATTTTAGAGGCGACCCTGCCTCCGCATTACTAGAAGCATTAGATACAGAACAAAATAATAAATTTAACGATCATTATTTAGAAGTTGATTACGATTTATCAAACGTTATGTTTATCACTACCGCGAACACCTTAAATATTCCTCCAGCATTGTTGGATCGTACGGAAGTTATTAGATTGCCGGGATATGTGGAAGACGAAAAAGTTGAGATTGCAAAAAAACATTTAATACCAAAAAATACAGCTAATCATGGTTTAAAAAAATCAGAATGGAAGATAAATGAAAATGCATTAAAAGATTTAATAAAATTTTATACCAGAGAAGCTGGTGTAAGAAATCTTGAGAGAGAATTAACAAACTTAATTAGAAAAGCAATTAGGAAATTATCTCGATCAAAGAAAAAAAATATTTTTGTAACTCCAAAAAATCTTGAAGAATACGCTGGAGTGAAAAAGTTTAGAAAAAATGAATTAGAAGAAAAAGATCTAGTTGGTATTACAACAGGTTTGGCATGGACCGAAGTTGGAGGCGAATTATTATTGATCGAAGCAGTATCTGTGGATGGAAAAGGCAGAATAATTAGTACCGGTAAATTAGGAGAAGTTATGAAAGAATCTGTGAGAGCAGCTGAAAGTTATGTAAAATCAAGGTGCGACGATTTTGGTATAAATTCAAAATTTTTTAATACAAAAGATATTCATGTTCATGTTCCTGAAGGCGCCACACCTAAGGATGGACCATCAGCTGGAGTTGCAATGTGTACTTCGATAGTATCTGTTATGACTGGCATACCTGTTAAAAGAAACGTCGCCATGACAGGAGAAATAACTCTCAGAGGACGAGTTTTACCAATCGGAGGTTTAAAAGAGAAACTTATTGCGGCAAACAGATCGAATATTAAAATTGTTTTAATCCCAAAAGAGAATAAAAACGATTTATCTGAGATACCTAAGAAATTAATTAAAGGATTAAAAATAATTACAGTTTCAAATTTAGATGAAGTATTAAAACATTCTTTAACAAAGAAAATTTCACCAATTAACTGGTCAAAAATACCAGTTACAGAAAAAAAAGGTACCGGTGACCAATTAATAGTTTGAAAAGAAAATTTTTTCTACAGAAAAATTATTTTTTGCTATTGACTTTATCATTTATATCTAAAATAATAAATCTTCATACTAAAGTTGGGAGGAAATAATGAACAAAGATGATCTTATAGCAAAAGTTGCTAGTAACGTAGGTGTGTCGAAATCTGACGCTGCAAAATCTGTTGATGCGGTATTTTCAAATATAACTAGTTCTCTAAAAGGTGGTAATGAAGTTAGATTGGTTGGGTTCGGTACTTTTATAGTTGCAAATAGAGCCGCAACTACTGGACGAAATCCTAGAACAGGCGAGTCAATACAAATCCCTGCAAAGAAAGTACCAAAATTCAAAGCAGGTAAAGCTTTAAAAGACACTGTAAATTAAGAAAGTAAAAAAAAATAATATAAATAATTATTAATTTTAAAAAAAACCGTACGAAGTTACGGTTTTTTTTATTTTATATAATCCTTTTCTGAAAATAAAACGTTCTTTGTTAAGACTTTTTAAATTTTCTTGTGATATTTTTTTGAAAATATACTATATTTCTATATAAAACCGATGGGGTGATTAGCTCAGCTGGTAGAGCATCTCGTTTACACCGAGGAGGTCGGCGGTTCGATCCCGTCATCACCCACCATAGTGGGGGTGTAGCTCAGTTGGTTTAGAGCGCCTGCCTGTCACGCAGGAAGTCGCGAGTTCGAGTCTCGTCACTCCCGCCATTTTGAAAATAGGCACTAGATTGTTTTTTAAATTAGATTAAATTAATAATTAGTAGTTTAATTCTTTTTAAAAAATGTTGACTGAATACTTACCTGTTTTATTATTTTTATTAGTTTCAATTATATTTTCTATTGGAGTTTTATCTTTATCTTTTATTGTATCCCCAAAAAAACCAAGTAATGAAAAACTCTCGCCATACGAATGTGGCTTTGAGCCTTTTGATGATGCTAGAACTAAATTTGATATTCGTTTTTATCTTGTAGCATTATTATTTATAATTTTTGATTTAGAAGTCGCTTTTTTATTTCCTTGGGCTATTTCCTTGAAAAATATAGGTTTATTTGGTTATACATCCATGATGATTTTTTTAATTATTTTAACTATTGGATTTATATATGAATGGAAGAAAGGTGCGCTTGAATGGGAATAACTAATCTAAATAAAGATAAAGATAATTTTTTATTTAATAATTTATTTAATAAACAAATAAAAACAAAAGGATTTGTAACTACCAAATTTAATAATTTAATAAATTGGGCAAGATCTAGCTCTATGTGGCCAATGACATTTGGTCTTGCGTGCTGTGCTGTAGAAATGATGCATACTTATATGAGTAGGTATGATTTAGACAGATTCGGTCTAGTTACCCGTGGTAGCCCAAGACAATCCGATGTTATGATTGTTGCCGGAACTTTATGTAATAAAATGGCTCCAGCTTTAAGAAAAGTTTACGATCAAATGCCTGATCCTAAATGGGTAATTTCAATGGGTTCCTGTGCAAATGGAGGAGGCTATTACCATTATTCTTATTCTGTAGTTAGAGGTTGTGACAGAATAATTCCGGTTGATATTTATGTTCCCGGCTGCCCACCAACTGCTGAAGCATTACTTTATGGAATTATGCAATTGCAAAAAAAAATAAAAAGAGAGAATGTTTTTTTTAGATAGTGTTTATGAATAAAACTTTAAATGATCTTAGTACATTCGTTTTAAATTCATGTAACCTTGCAACAAATCATGAAATTATAAATAACGAATTAGTAATTAGCACTAAAGCAAATAATATTTATAAATTACTTGAAGATTTAAAAAAAAAAGAAAATTTAAATTTTGAAATGTTACTAGATATTACTGCTGTAGATTATCCAAAAAGGACAAAAAGATTTGAGATTGTATATATTTTATTAAGTTTAAGAAATCATTTGAGAATAAGAGTAAAAATTTTTATAAACGATAACGAGATTGTTCCTTCAGTTTCAAAACTTTATAAGTGTGCACGTTGGTATGAAAGAGAAGTTTGGGATATGTACGGAATATCATTTAAAGGCAATGATGATTTGAGAAGATTGTTGACAGATTACGGATTCGAAGGCCATCCATTAAGGAAAGACTTTCCATTAACCGGATTTGTTGAATTAAGGTATGATGAAGCAAAGAAGAAAGTTGTATATTCAAAAGTAAAATTAACACAAGATTATAGAAATTTTGATTTTTTAAGTCCCTGGGAAGGTGAAATATTACCAGGAGATGAAAAGGCAAATAAATAATTTTTGATTTCAAATGAAAGAAGTTAAAATTAAACCTCTAACTATTAATTTTGGTCCTCAACACCCAGCAGCGCACGGTGTTTTAAGAATGGTTCTTCAAATGGATGGGGAAATTATAGAAAGAGTAGATCCACATATAGGTTTATTACATCGAGGTACAGAAAAATTAATTGAAAGTAAAACGTATCTACAAGCTGTTCCATATTTTGACAGATTAGATTATGTATCGCCTATGTGCCAAGAACACACATTTGCTTTAGCAGTTGAGAAATTACTCAAAATAGAAATTCCAATACGAGCTAGTTATATAAGAGTTCTATTTTCTGAGATTACTAGAATTTTAAACCATTTACTTGCATTGCCAGCTATGGCAATGGACGTTGGTGCAATGACTCCATTTTTATGGTCTTTTGAGCAAAGAGAATTCTTAATGGAATTTTATGAGAGAGTAAGTGGCGCTAGATTACATTCAGCATATTTTAGACCTGGAGGCGTGTATAGAGATATACCTGATGGTTTATTAAAAGATATTAAAAAATGGGCAATTAAATTTCCAAAATTTATTAAAGATCTAGAAGATCTTTTATCTGATAATAGAATATTTAAACAAAGAACTGTTGATATCGGAATTGTTTCTTCACAAGACGCGATAGATTTTGGTTTCACAGGACCAATGTTAAGAGCATCTGGTGTCAAATGGGATTTAAGAAAAGAAGAAAGCTATGAAATCTATGATAAATTGGATTTTGAAGTACCAGTAGGTGACAATGGTGATTGTTATGATAGATATTTTGTAAGAGTAGAAGAAATGAAAGAATCTTTAAAAATTATTCATCAATGCATAGATACAATTCCTAAAGGAATTGTAATGATTAGAAATAATAAGATCGCTCCACCAAAAAGAAAATTAATGAAAACTTCAATGGAATCCTTAATACATCATTTCAAACTTTACACTGAAGGATATAAAGTTCCTAAAGGAGAGACATACACGTCAGTTGAAGCCCCTAAAGGTGAATTTGGAGTATATCTTGTATCTGACGGATCCAATAAACCATATAAATGTAAAATAAGAGCCCCAGGTTTTGCTCATTTACAAGCAATGGATTTTTGTTCTAAAGGACATATGTTAGCAGATGTAGTTGCTATTCTTGGTTCTATGGATATTGTTTTTGGTGAGATTGATAGATAAAGGATTTGTTTTATGTCTAACACTATTGATTTAAAATTTAAATTTAATAACACAAATATTTTAAAAGCCAAAAAAATATTAGAGAAATATCCAAAAAAGTTTTCTAAAAGTGCAATTTTACCACTTTTACATTTAGCCCAAGAGCAATTAGATGGATGGTTAAACAAATCTTCCATTCAATATATATCAAAATATTTAAAATTACCCTTAATCAATGTATACGAAGTTGCGACTTTTTATCATATGTTTAATCTGAAAAAAGTAGGAAAAAATTGTATAGGTGTTTGCACAACCACGCCTTGCTGGTTAAGAGGTTCTGATTTAATACTAAAAAAGTTTGAAAAAGATTTAAATATTAAAGTTGGCAGCATAACCAAAGATGGATTATTTTCATTACATGAAACAGAATGTTTAGGGGCCTGTATTGACGCTCCAGTCATCAAAATTAATAATAACTATTATGAGAATTTAAAATTAGACGATATTAAGAAAATAGTTAAAAATTTAAAAAAGTAATATTTAAAATGTTAAAGCACGAAGATCATATATTCACAAATTTAAATGGATATAATTCTTTTAAATTAAAAGATGCTAAAAGTAGAGGATGTTGGAATGGTACAAAAAAAATTATTGAGAGAGGATCTGATTGGATAATTGAGGAAATTAGATTATCTGACCTTAGAGGAAGAGGAGGAGCCGGATTTCCAACTGGATTAAAATGGTCATTTGTACCAGAAAAAACAAAACTTCCAAAATATTTAGTTGTTAACGCGGATGAAAGTGAACCTGGCACGTGTAAAGACAGAGATATTTTAAGATATGAAGCTCACAAACTTATAGAAGGGTCGTTGTTATCAAGTTATGCAATTGGAGCACATACCTGTTATATATATATTCGAGGTGAGTTTTATAATGAAGCAAAAATATTACAAAAAGCTATAGATGAAGCTTATGAAGATGGTTTAATAGGAAAAAATTCTTGCAACTCAGGATGGGATTTTGATATTTATTTACATAGAGGTGCTGGCGCTTATATAGCAGGAGAAGAAACCGCGATGTTAGAAAGTTTGGAAGGAAAAAAAGCCCAACCTAGACTCAAACCACCTTTTCCAGCGATTATAGGTTTATATGGATGTCCAACAATTATAAATAATGTAGAGACAATTGCTGTTGTGCCAGATATTTTAAAAAGAGGAAGTTCATGGTTTTCTTCTCTTGGAAAACCTAACAACACAGGATCAAAAATATTTTGTATTTCAGGTCATGTTAACAAACCATGTAATGTTGAAGAAGAATTAGGAATTCCACTTAAAGAATTGATAGAAAAGTATGCTAGCGGAGTAACTGGAGGATGGAAAAACTTGTTAGCAGTTATTCCTGGTGGATCATCTGTCCCTTTAATACCAAAAAAAATTTGCGATGATATCCATATGGATTTTGATAGTTTAGAAAAAGTAAATAGCAGTTTAGGTACCGCTGGTATTATTGTAATGAATAAATCAACTGATCTATTAAAAGCTATTGCTAGAATTTCAAGATTTTATAAAAAAGAAAGTTGTGGACAATGTACACCATGCAGAGAAGGAACTGGATGGATGTGGAGAGTTATGGAAAGAATTTCTAAAGGGAAAGGAACAATTGATGAGATTGACACATTATACGATGTATCTGAGGAAGTTGAAGGACACACAATTTGTGCTTTAGGCGATGCTGCTGCTTGGCCAATTCAAGGCTTAATAAAGAATTTTAGATTCTTAATTGAGGAAAGAATCCAAAAAAATAACAGTTCAAAGAAGAAAGTAGCGTAATGATAGAAGTTTTAATAGATAATGAAAAAATAAAAGTTGAGCCAGGAACAACAATTTTACAAGCATGTGAAAAACTAGGTATAGAAATACCTATTTTTTGTTATCACGAGAAATTATCAATAGCAGGAAATTGTAGAATGTGCTTGGTAGAAGTAGAAGGGAATCCTAAACCTGTAGCCTCATGTAGCGTACCATGTTCTGAAGGTATGAAAATTAAAACTACTACAAATCTTGTAAAAAAAGCAAGAAAAGGTGTTATGGAGTTTCTTTTAATAAATCATCCATTAGACTGTCCTATTTGTGATCAAGGTGGAGAATGCGACTTACAGGATATTGCTGTGAGTTATGGAAAAGATAAAAGTCGTTTTATATACAATAAAAGAGCAGTTAAAGAAAAAAAATTTGGACCATTAATAAAGACTACTATGACCAGATGCATCCACTGCACAAGATGTATTCGTTTTGCAACTGAAGTTGCTGGCACCCCAGAACTTGGAGCAATAGGAATGGGTGAAAATATGGAAGTAACATCATATTTAGATAAAACTTTATCATCTGAAGTTTCAGGAAATATGATAGATATTTGCCCAGTGGGCGCTCTGACCTCAAAACCCTTTTCTTTAACTATAAGACCTTGGGAATTAAGTAAAACTGAGTCAATAGATGTTTCTGATGCAATTTGTTCTAATATTAGACTGGACACTAGAGATAATGAAGTTATGAGAGTACTTCCTATAGTAAATGATGAAATTAATGAAGAATGGATTTCTGATAAGACACGCTTTTCTTATGATGGTTTAAAATTTAATAGATTAGATAAACCATATATAAGAAAAGAAAGTCAATTAATAGAATCTACTTGGGACGAGGCGTTAAATTTTATTAAAACAAATCTTAAAAAAATACAAAAAGAAAGAATAGCGGCTGTTATTGGAAATCAAGTTGATTGTGAAAGTATTATTTTATTAAAAGATTTATTTAAAATGCATGGATCAGATAATCTTTTATGTTCGCAAAACAACGCATCCTATCAATCAATACCAAGAGTTGCTTATACATTTAATAGTACTATTTCAGGAATTGAGGATTCGGATTTTTGTCTTTTAATAGGAACAAATCCAAGAAAAGAAGCAGCAATAATAAACACTAGAATTAGAAAAAGATATCTTCAAGGAAATTTTGAAATTTTTTCTATAGGACCAAAATTCGATATAAATTATCCATGTAAGTTCTTAGGAGACAATCCATCAATATTAAGTGACACAATTAACAAAAAAAACTTATTATCAAAAAAATTAGAAAAAGCAAAAAAACCACTGCTTGTTATTGGCGATAATATATTTACTAGAAATGATTCTAATTCTTTTTTGGGTTGTATATATAAATTATGCATTTCTTTCAAAATAATCCAAAAAAAAAATAAGGATATTGTTTGGAACGGACTTAATTGTCTTCACAATTCTGCATCAAGAGTTGGGGCACTAGATTTAAAATTTTATTCTAAAAAAAATAATTTTGATCTTGATAGACTTTATCATTTATCTAATAAAAAAAAATTAGATTTCATTTATCTGTTAGGAGTCGACCAAATAGATATTAAAAAATTAATAAATTCTTTTATCATATACCAAGGAACCCATGGAGATTTCGGAGCCGAACATGCAGACGTTATTTTACCAGGTTCAGCTTATAGTGAAAAAAATGCAACTTATATAAACACAGAAGGTAGATTACAAACAACTTTTAAAGCATGCAATCCTCCTGGTCTAGCGAAAGAAGATTGGAAAATAATTGTTGCCATAGGAAAAAAATTAAAAAAAAAGTTTGATTATTATGATATTTATGATGTTAGAAAAAGATTGATAAAAGAAAATAGTAAAATTTTTTCTTCACCAAAAGAAAATATTAATAATGAATTTATAAAGTTTGGTAATAAAGGAAAAATATCTAATGAAAAATTTATTTTACCAATAAATGATTTTTATTTAACAGATGCAATAACAAAATCATCGAAAGTTATGAATAAATGTTCAAAAGAATTAAATGGAAATGGAAAATAAAAAATGTTTTATGACACACTAATTATAATTTCAAAAATAACATTAATTATTATTCCTTTATTAATATTTGTTGCTTTATTAACATACATTGAAAGAAAAATTATTGCTGCTATGCAATTAAGAAAAGGTCCTAATGTAGTTGGACCACTAGGATTATTTCAACCAATAGCTGATGGAATAAAATTATTAACAAAGGAAATTATTATTCCTTATGGATCTGATAAATATGTCTTTTTAATAGCTCCTATTATTACATTTGTGTTAAGTTTAATAGGATGGGCAGTAATTCCTTTTGACAAAGGAATGGTTTTATCAAATATCAACGTTGGTGTCTTGTATTTATTTGCTGTTTCTTCATTAAGTGTTTATGGAGTAATAATGGCTGGCTGGGCAAGCAATTCTAAATATGCCTTTCTAGGCGCTATGCGTTCAACAGCTCAAATGGTTTCTTATGAGGTATCTATAGGTTTAATAATAATTAGTGTTTTATTATCTGCAGGTTCATTAAATTTATCAGAAATTATATTAGCACAAAAAAATTTGTGGTATTTTATACCACATTTTCCAATGATGGTTATTTTTTTTATATCTACTCTAGCTGAAACAAATCGTGCTCCTTTTGATTTACCTGAAGCAGAAGCAGAACTTGTATCTGGATACCATGTTGAATATTCTTCATTTCCATTTGCTTTATTTTTTTTAGGAGAATACGCAAATATTGTTTTAATGAGCTCTATGACAACAATCCTTTTTTTTGGCGGATGGTTACCTCCAATGGATTTAGAAATATTTAATTATATACCTGGTTATATATGGTTTTTTATCAAAGTATCTTTTTTTGTATTTTTATTTGTTTGGGTTAGAGCAACGTTTCCTAGATTTAGATACGACCAATTAATGAGACTAGGTTGGAAAGTTTTTTTGCCACTATCACTATTATGGTTATTTTTAACATCTTCTTACCTTGTTTTTTTTAAATATGTTTAAAGAATTTTTATTTAAATTATTAAAAATTGCACTTTTTAGAGACTTGTTTATTGGTCTAATTACTACTTTTAAATATCTTTTTAAAAGGCGTGTAACTTTGAATTATCCAAATGAAAAAGGTCCTATAAGCCCTAGGTTCAGAGGAGAGCATGCTTTAAGAAGATACCCTTCAGGTGAAGAAAGATGTATAGGTTGTAAACTATGTGAAGCCATATGTCCAGCTCAAGCAATTTCTATTGAAACAGGACCTGCTGATAAAAATGGTGTAAGAAGTACGACAAAATATAACATTGATATGAACAAATGTATATATTGTGGATTGTGTGAAGAATCTTGTCCAACTGATGCTATAGTAGAAGGACCTAATTTTGAATATTCTACGGAAACTAGATCCGAGCTTTTATACAATAAAGAAAAACTTTTAAAGAACGGAGATATATGGGAGAATGAAATTAGAGAAAGATTGAGTTTAGATTCAAAGTATAGATAAAAACTTTTTTAATAAATTTATTTTGACTATTTTTTTATTTTTTATTGTATCAATAATAACAATTACTTCATCTTTATTAGTAATATTATCTAAGAATCCCATACATTCAGTTTTATTTTTGATATTAGTTTTTTTTAATGCCGCAATACTTTTTTTATTTTCTGAGGCAGAATTTTTAGCAATGATACTTCTTATAGTTTATATCGGCGCTGTAGCAGTTCTTTTTTTATTTGTTATTATGATGCTAGATATAAATACTGCCAAACTGAGACAAGGTTTCTTAAACTATTTACCCATAGGACTATTTGTTGGTTTTATAATTTTACTAGAATTACTTTATGTAGTAAGCCAGTCAAAATTAAGTTTTCTTAAAAAAAATGTAACTGAAAATAAAATAACTAATGAAATTTTTGAAAATACAAAAATAATTGGAAACGTTTTATATACTGATTATTTTTTACTTTTTCAATTATCTGGAATCATTCTTTTGGTTGCTATGATTGGTGCAATATTATTAACACTTAGAAAAAGAGAAGGAACAAAAAAACAAAATATTTATAAACAAATTTTGAAGAAATAAAAAAAATGGAAATTCCAATTATATATTATTTATATCTTTCAGTAATTATTTTTACAATTGGTTTATTAGGAATATTTTTAAATAGAAAAAATTTAATTGTTGTATTGATGTCTATAGAATTGATACTTCTATCGGCAAATATAAATTTTGTTGCTTTTGCTGATTATTATCAAAACATTGCTGGACAAATATATGTCTTCTTTAATTTAAGTGTTTCTGCAGCTGAAGCTGCAGTAGGTTTAGCTATAATGATGACTTTCTTTAGAAAAAAAGATTCTATACATGTTGATGATATTAATTCCTTAAAAGGATAAAATGTACTTACTCCCAATTTTCTTACCTTTAATAAGTTTTTTTATTTTTGTTTTTCTTTCCAATTTTTTAAATAAAAAAATCCTAATATACGTATCTACATTTAATATTTTATTAGCTACTTTTTTTTCATTTTTACTTATTAAAGATATTATAAATAACAACACCACCTATGAATTTCTTTTATTTAATTGGCTCAACTCTGGAAATTTAATATCTACTTGGTCAATAAATATAGATTTTTTAATTTCTATAATGATTTTGATTGTAAACATTATTTCTGCAACAGTTCAGTTTTATTCTATTGGATATATGAAAGAGGACGCATCTATAGCTCGTTTCTTTTGTTATTTAAACCTATTTTCTTTTTTTATGCTTATTCTAGTGAGTTCAGGAAATTTACTACAGTTATATATAGGATGGGAAGGTGTTGGCTTATGTTCATATTTATTAATTGGTTTTTGGTTTTACAAAGATTCAGCAAGCAATGCTTCATTAAAAGCATTTATTGTAAATAGAGTTGGTGATATGTTTTTAATATTAGGAATTATTTTAATTTACTTAAACTTCAATTCCTTATCTTTTACA
>Ga0163108_10001200_pt1 | contig 19053 bp, 15 predicted proteins | sample Fk1155metaG_FD_109644 | JGI IMG/M metagenome (GOLD analysis project Ga0163108, IMG submission 109644) | Marine microbial communities from the Central Pacific Ocean - Fk160115 155m metaG | ecosystem: Environmental > Aquatic > Marine > Oceanic > Photic zone | place: The Central Pacific Ocean...
TCTGAAAGATAATCGAGAAAGAATTTCAATTTGAGAAATAGATGGTTTGTCAAATTTTATAATCAATGCTTTTGACCCATATGGTAAAAATAAGAGTCTACTTTCCATTTCCACTCTTTTTAATGATCATAGCGTGTAATTTTTTTACATAATGATCGGCATTTAATGTGTCGCCATGAAGGCAAACAGTATCAATTTCTAGTAAGATTTTATCTCCAGTTATTGTAGTTACTTCGCCTTTAAAAAATTCTAAAATTTGATTTTTTATCTCAGGAAAATTTGAAAAAACAGAACCTTTTAATGATCTATCTAATAAACTGTAATCATTTTCATACCTTCTATCTGCAAAACCTTCTTTCCAGACTGAATAATTGTTTGATTTAAAAAGATCTATAATTTTACCTGAACCTGAAGGCAAATAAACAATTGAAACATTTCGATATTCTTTTATAACCTCTAAATATTCCATAGCTAAGTTTAAATCTTTAGCCATTTCATTATATAAAGCTCCATGAGCTTTAATGTGATTCCATCTTGCATTTAACTCATTTGCTACCTCTTGAAACAAATCTAATTGAGTTCTAATTGAATTTTGGAACTCTTTTTTATTTGTATATGCAGAAATTCTACCAAAATTATTATGATCATAATAAGATGGATGTGCTCCTACTCTAACATTATATTTTTTGGCTAAAGAAATAGTTTTAGTTATGGTGTTTCGGTTGCCAAAATGTCCTCCGCAGGCTATATTACAAGAAGTGATCCAAGGCAATATTTTATTGTCATTCCCTATACCTTCTCCTAAATCACAGTTTAAATCAAACATCTATAACAAAAGTTAAATAAATACACCTAAATTCTTGAGACCCAAAAAAATATAAAACACCAGAATAAAAGTAAGGGTAATCTTAATTAAAAATTGATTCTTAAAATGACCTTTAAGATTATTGCTATTAACTAATAAAAGTAAAAAAAGACCTATAATAGGAAGTAATAAACCATTAAAAAATTGAGCTAATTGAATTATGGCTATGGGATTTAAGCCTAATGATGAAAAAATTGTCCCTGTAATCAAAACAAATAAGAAGATAAATTTTGATCTATTTTCTCTCTGTTTCCAATTAAAACACTCAGAAACTACATAAGATGCTGCTAATGGAGCTGTTATTGCTGAACTTAATCCTGCACCAAAAAGTCCAATTGAAATAAAATATTCAGATAATTCACCATAAATTGGTGATAAACTAATACCCAAATCGGAAACTGATTCAACAGATTTCAAACCTGAATTTGCCGCTGCCAATACTATACACAAAGAAATTAAACCGCCTATAGAAACTGAAATTATTGTATCCATTCTTATTTGTTTAAAATCAGTTACACTAGACATGTTTTTTACTAGCGCAGAGTGTAAAAAGAGGTTATAAGGCACAATTGTTGTTCCCATAACAGAAAGTAATAATGTTAATTGATTGGTGTTGAATCTAGGAATAAATAGTCCGCTTAAAATACTTAAGAAATCAGGCTTAGTTATAATTGCAGCAAAAATGAAAGAAAAACTCATGAAAACTACAATTATCAATAATATTTTCTTTATCAATTCTGAACTACCAATTAAATAAATAATTGATATTAAAAAACAAATAATTAAAGGTAAAATGTCAAAACTTAACAAGTCAAAGAATTTAGAACCAATTATTTGTTGAATTCCAATTTTAGCACCTGTAATATTTCCTGCTTCATATGCTGAGTTACCAAAAAAAATAGCTGAAATTAATAATATAATTAACGACCATTTTTTTAATGGTGTATTAGAATGTTCTAAAAGAACCCGAGCAAGTCCTTTTTTAGTTTCCCAACTAATTTTTGCAGCGATATTTTGAGTTATAATGGTAATAATTACTGAAAATAATATTGCCCAAAGAAGCAACGTGCCTGAATTTACACCAACTATTGTACAGACTGTTAGTGTTCCAGGGCCTATAAAAGCAGCTGTAATTAATATCCCAGGACCAAGACGAAAAAAATTTTTCCTCATTAACTCTTAAAATGTTATTGAAAATTAACTAATTAAAATGAAGAATAATTAGCGAGACCCTCTTTTAACCATTTTTCAAATTCATTAGCGTTTGAGTATTGTATTGTGGAATTTAATAAAGTCATGTCTGGACTCATAGTTATATAAAATGGTTGTGAAGCTGTTTTGAAATTCAAAATTTGAAAAGCAGACCACTTCTCGCCTATTGTCTCTACAGAGAAAACTTTACCATTGAAATATTTAAAATTAAACATCTGATCATCGCTAAGTTTTTGCCTGTCATCAACATACAATGATATAAGAACATATTCCTCATTAAGAATATTATAAATACTTGGCTTTGACCATACATTCTCTTCCATCCTTCTACAATTAACACATGCCCAACCAGTAAAATCAATTAGTATAGGTTTATTTATTTTCTTAGCATACTCCAGGCCAGAATAAAAATCTTTATAGCAATTTAGTCCTAAGGGACATTCTCCTTTAGTTTCATAAACGCTATAGAACGTTGGCGGAGTAAATCCACTTAATAGGGATAATTTGTTAGTTGATTTAAATAATCCTTGAGAAAGATAAATTGCAAAAAGGAAAAATAAAATGCCAAGTCCTTTGTACGAATAATCCTTTCTATTGTCTTTTTTTTCGAATGGAAATCTATATACTCCAAATAAATTGGCAGCAAGAAATATTGAGATTAAAACCCATATGCCTACAAAAATTTCCCTTTTTAATATGCCCCAATTTGAGACTAAATCTGCGTTTGATAAAAATTTTAAAGCCAGAGCCAGTTCAAGAAACCCTAGTATGATTTTAAACTTGCTCATCCAACCGCCTGATTTTGGTATATTTTTTACCATACTTGGGAAAAATGATAAAAATGAAAATGGTAATGCCAGTGCTAATCCAAAGCCTAAAATTGCTACGGTTAAGTCAGTAGCTCCTGAATCGACAGTTAATGATCCAACAAGTAAGGATCCAAGAATTGGTCCTGTGCATGAAAAAGAAACTATTGCCAATGTTAATGCCATAAAAAAGATACCAGCCAAATTGGTGATTTCTGAAGAAGAATCAGATTTGTTTAACCAATTGGTGGGTAGGGTTATCTCATAATAACCAAAAAATGAAAATGCAAAAAATATAAATACTCCAAAAAATATTATGTTAACTACAACATTAGTTGAAAGAGTGTTCAAAATTTGAGGGTCAATAAATTCAAAGAAGTGAAATGGAACTGAGAGTAACAAGTAGATTAATACTATAAAAAATCCATACATAAAAGATCTGAATGCTCCCTGTCTTTTTGAACTACTTTGATTCAAGAAATATGAAACTGTAATTGGTATCATCGGAAATATACATGGAGTTAACAATGCAATGATGCCTGCTAAAAAGCCAAGAAAAAATAGATTAATAAAGCCACCATAGCCTTCATTAGGTGAATTTTTATTTAAACGATAGGAGTCTTTAAGGTCTAAAATTAATTCATTAGATCGTGCTTTGCTTGCATTATCAATTGTTAAATTTACTCTGCTTTTAAATCCATCTCTTAATATAAATTCAAAATTTTCTTTTCTAAAAACACATAATTTTTCATCACATGACTGATATAGTATCTGCCCATTTACAATTCCTGTTTGATCATCTACAAGTTTTACTTTTTGCGTAAAAAAAGCTTGATTCTTAAAAAAAGAAAGATCCATTTTAAAAAACGGATCATATTCTACAATTGGTTCCTCTTCAATAGTCAAGCCAATTAATTGAATTTTGGAATCAACCTGATTAAAATTGAATTCAGTCGGAAGCGCATCCCCTTCAGGTAAATTTTGTGAATACAGATACCATCCTGGGATAATTTTTGCCTTAAAATTCAATTGATATTCTATATCTGATAGTTTTTCAAAAGAGGTTGTCCATTTGACTGGTTCTTTAAAACTAGATGTGCTATCATTTTGTATTTCAGAAAAACTCTTTAGTGGTGTCAACCATTTAGCAGGATCCTGTCCTATAACTAGAGATATGGATAATAAACAAATAAAAGTGAATAGTTTTTTCATAATTTTCCTTTATTCAGGTTTTAAGAGTAATTAAAAAAGAGTTTTTGGGATCAGACTTTGCAATAAATCTCCTATCACATCTTTTCCCTATCACCCAAACAATGTTTTTGCCTGAGCACAATAGCCATTGACTCTCCTTCTCAACCTTTGAAAACTTTTCATCTTTAAAATATTTGCTTATCATTTTTCTTCCATTCATCCCTGTTGGATAAAAATAATCTCCGTTTGACCATTTCCTTATAGTTAAAGGAAAATTTAGTTTATCAAGAGATAAATAAGCTTGGTTTTTTTTAAAGGAATTAACATTAACTCCTTGATCAAAATTCAAGCTAACTGGCAGATTAATAGAACGAGTGTCGCCATCAATAAAATAACTCTCACTTTGTTTATTTGATCTCTTGCTTAGAATTAAAACCTTTCGATTTTTTATTAAACAATGTGTGTTTGACTCTAGATATTTTCCTGATTGAGAGTCAGGTAAAGATCTAAGAGCATCCATGTCAGTAAAGCCGTATTTGGAAAAAATTTCAAATAAGTAAAATTCAATAGGTTCTAGATCCTTTAATGCATTTATATTAATTTCAATATGATTACCAACTTCACGAAAATAAGTCTGCTTGAAACTTTTAACTAGGGCGTAAGAAGCTTTATATGAACTTGATAATCTTTTAATTGTATTGTGAAAGTTCTCGATAAAATTTGGTTTAATTAACTTAAGTTTAGATGTAACATCATGTCTAATAAGATTTCTATAGTAGTCTAAACTTTTATTCGTGCTATCTTCTCTCCATTTAATTCTATTTTTTTTGGCATAAGCAATGATTTCTTCTTTACTAAAAATAAGCATTGGCCTATTGGCATGGTGTTTTTTAGCAGGTATTCCTAACAGACCCTTTAAACCAGTGCCTCTAGACAAATTAATCATAAATGTTTCAAGGCTGTCATCTAAGTGATGTGCTGTTATTATTTTTGAAAAACCATAAATCTCTAATAGGTTATTAAACCATGAGTACCTCAATTGTCTTGCTGCCATTTGGATTGAAATTTTTTTATGATTTGAATAAAAGTCAGTTGCAAGATTTGCTTCAAAATAATTACAATCTATTTTGCTAGAAAATGAAGATACGAAAGCAGCATCATTCTGGCTTTCTTTTCCCCGAAGGTTAAAATTACAATGCGCTATAGAGAATCGTATTTTTGATTTATGCAACAAATCAATTAATACCATACTGTCAACACCTCCACTAATAGCTAAAAGGCAATTATCCCTAAAAGAAATATCAAGAGAAGAAAGTTGTTCTTTAAATCTTGTTAGCATCATGCAAATTTAATACTTACAGTTTAAAAAAATCGTTTCTAAAACTTTATTAAAAAAATTATATATTTGCGATGTGAATTTTAAATGCAGAAATATTAAAAGTCCTAAGCACTCAAAGCGTGCTTTTCTTCGTGCCCGCCCGCTAGGGTGTATTTCTTTATAAGAAACCTAGGTGAGTCCGGTTTCATTTTAATTCTATTTCATTAATTTTTTTAAACATTAATCTTGGATATTTTAATCGCTTCAAAAAAGCATGTCAAATATGCTAATATAATTTCAGAGACTATCGAATCTTCAGCAAAAGCTAGAGATACAGGAATTGCTTTGAGAACCCCAGATTATATTATCAAAAAAATTAAAAACAAAAATGCAATTATATGTCTTGACGGAGATAAATTTGTTGGATTCTGTTATATAGAAATATGGGGGCACGGAAATTATGTAGCTCACTCTGGACTTATAGTTTCTCCAAAATACAGAGGCTTAGGATTAGCTAAAAAAATAAAAACAAAAACGTTCATCCATTCAAAGAAAAAATATCCTAATTCAAAAATTTTTGGTATCACAACTGGGCTTGCTGTTATGAAAATAAATTATTCCTTAGGATATAAACCTGTACCTTTCTCTGAATTAACCGATGATCCTGAATTTTGGAATGGTTGTAAAACTTGTAAAAATTATGATGTCCTGACAAGAACGAATAAAAAAATGTGTCTTTGCACGGGAATGATTCATGAACCAAATAAAAAAAATAAAACATGAAAAAAATAGTATTAGCATATAGTGGCGGTCTTGACACCTCATATTGCTTAAAAAAATTTACTGAAGACAATTATGAAGTTCATGCGATAACGATAGATACTGGAGGCTTTTCAGAAGTAGAAAAGAATAAAATCAAAAAAAGGGCAATTTCAATTGGAGCTAAAAAGTATAGCTCAATTATATCCAAACAATCTTATTATGAAAAAATAATTAAGTATTTAATCTATGGTAATGTTCTAAGAAATAACACCTACCCTTTATCAGTCAGTGCAGAGAGAATAATTCAAGCTCTTGAAATAATTAAATACGCAAAAGATAATAACATAAAATTGGTTGCGCATGGAAGTACTGGTGCTGGAAATGATCAAATAAGATTTGATATGATTTTTCAAATATTAGCTCCTGAAATCAAAATAATTACACCAATTAGGGATGGAAATATATCTAGGCAGGAAGAAATAAAGTTTTTGAAACAAAAGGGTGTGAAAATAAAATGGAGCGAAGCTAAATATTCTATAAACAAGGGTTTATGGGGAACAACTATTGGCGGAGATGAAACTTTGACTTCACATAGATCTCTTCCTGAAAGTGCATATGTCAAGATTTTACAAAAAAAAGAATTTAAAAAAATCTCACTCACTTTTTACAAAGGAGAAGTTTTTAAGCTAAATGGAAAAAAAATGAGTCCAATTAAAATTATTGAAAAACTATCCTTAATATGCTCCCAATATGGAATTGGTAGAGATGTCCATGTCGGAGACACCATAATAGGAATTAAAGGAAGAGTGGGATTTGAGGCTGGTAGCCCATTAGTTATTATAAAATCCCATCATTTACTAGAAAAACATACTTTGACTAAGTGGCAACAATTTCAAAAGGAACAGATATCAAGCTTTTATGGCATGCTATTACATGAAGGCCAATTTTTAGATCCAGTTTTAAGAGACATAGAAGTCTTTTTAAAAAGTTCTCAAAAAAATGTTTCTGGTGAAGTTTTAATTAAACTTTACCCCAAAAGATTTGAACTAGAAGGTATTAATTCTAAAAATGATTTAATGTCTAGCTCATTTGCTTCATATGGAGAATCTAATACGAAATGGAGTGCTGAAGATGTTAAAGGATTTATTAAAATAATATCAAATCAAAATAAAATTTTTCAATATGTCCATTCAAAAAAATAAAGTAAAAGTAGGAATAATAGGAGGTTCTGGATATACTGGAGGTGAATTAATAAGACTCTTAATAAACCACTCAAAAGTAGAATTAGTGTTTGTTCAAAGCAAAACCAATAAAGGAAAGTATATTCAGGAAATACATACCGACTTAATTGGTCAGGCCAAAATAAAATTTGTCAGTAAAATAGATAATAAAATAGATCTTTTGTTTCTCTGTGTTGGGCATAATCAGTCTAAAAAAATCCTAGATAACAACAAAGTTGATAAAAAGACTAAAATAATTGACTTAAGCCAAGACTTTAGAGTGAATTCAATGTATAATGAAAGAAAATTTATTTACGGGCTGCCAGAACTAAATAAAGATAAAATTATCAAATCCTCCTCAATTGCTAACCCAGGTTGCTTTGCAACTGCAATACAGCTAGGTCTTTTACCTTTTGCTGTTAATAATAATCTAAATGGTGAAATTAATATAAATGCAATAACTGGTAGTACAGGAGCTGGAGTGAAACTTTCAGAAACATCACATTATAGTTGGAGAAATAATAACGTTTCATGTTACAAATCATTTAATCATCAACATCTTAATGAAATAAATTTAAATTTAAAGTCTTTAAATAAAAAACAACATGAAATAGTATTCATCCCTATTAGAGGAAATTTTACGAAAGGTATTTTTTGCACTATGTATTTTAAAAACAAATTAACCCTTGATCAAGTTAAAATGTTATATAAAAATTATTATAAAAATTCAAGCTTTGTTCATGTCTCTAAAAATGAAATTGATTTAAAACAAGTTTTAAATACTAATAATTGTATCATTCATCTAAAAAAAGAGGGGGAAAGAATTTTAATTACTTCAATAATTGATAATTTGATTAAAGGTGCAGCTGGACAAGCAATACAAAACATGAATCTAATGTTTGGTTTAGATGAAGATTTAGGTCTTAAGTTAAAAAGTTCATTTTTTTAAATTTTATTATGAGTTTATTTAAAGTTTATCCTTTATACAATGTTAATCCTAAATATGGAGAAGGATGCTATGTTTATGATGATAAAAACATTAAATATCTAGATCTCTACGGTGGACATGCAGTAATTTCAATTGGTCATAGTCATCCTGTATATATTAATAGTTTAACAAATCAATTAAAAAAAATTGGATTTTACTCTAATTATATTGTAAATGAACTTCAGGAAAACTTATCAAAAAGAATTATTGATCTCTCTAGAATTAAAAACTATAAAATATTTTATTGTAATAGTGGTGCAGAAGCTGTTGAAAATGGTTTAAAGTTAGCATCGTACAAAACAAAAAAAAGAAAAATAATAGCTTTTAAAAATTCTTTTCACGGAAGATCTTGTGCAGCTATAGCTTGTACAGATAATAACAAAATTCAATCAAAATTAAGCGCACAAGTAGATGTTTCTTTCTTGCCATTTAACAACACAAAACTTTTAGAAAATAAACTAGCTGAAAATGATGTTTGTGCTGTGATTATTGAATCAATTCAAGGCGTAGGAGGTTTGGACGAACCAACTACAGGATTTATGAATGATGTTGAAAGTTTAACTAAGAAATATGGATCTTTACTTATAGCTGATGAGGTTCAATCAGGTTTTGGAAGAACTGGTGATTTCTTTGCTTTTCAAAAACATAAGATCAAACCTGATATTGTAACAATTGCAAAAGGTATGGGTAATGGATTTCCAGTTGGAGGGATCCTTGTCTCTGATAAAATAAAAGAAGAATATGGCCTTTTAGGAAGTACCTTTGGAGGTAATCACCTAGCATGCTCAAGTTCACTTGCCGTTCTTAATGTAATTGAACAAGAGAGGTTAATGAAAAACGCAAAGAATATGGAAAAATATTTTAGAAAATCTGTATCCAAAATTAATAGTGTTAAAGTTAAAGGAAGAGGTTTGATGTTAGGGCTTGAATTTGATTTTGAAGTTAAAAAACTTAGAGATGATTTAATTTATAAAAAGCATATTTTTACTGGAGGTAGTGCAAATAAGAATCTTCTAAGAATTTTACCTCCTCTAAACATTAAAGAAAATGACTTTGATAAATTCTTTAAAGCATTAAAGGAATTGTTATGAAAGATTTTATTTATATAGAAGATTTACCTGATTTTGAAAAATCAGTCTCGGAGGCAATAGCTCTAAAAAATAATTCTTTGAAATTTAATTCGCTAGGACAAAATAAATCATTAGGGATGCTGTTTTTTAATCCTAGTCTTAGAACAAGATTAAGTACACAAAAGGCTGCACACAATTTAGGCCTTAAAACAATGGTAATGAATTTTAATGACGAAGGTTGGAAGTTAGAATTTGAAGATGGGGTTGAAATGAGTGCTTCTTCTTCTGAACATATTAAAGAGGCAGCAGCGGTGATTTCTCAATACTGTGATATGGTGGCAATAAGAGCATTTGCTTCTTTAAATGATAAAAAAACTGATGAAAGTGAATTTGTTCTAAATAATTTTGTTAGGTACTCCAGTGTTCCAATTATCAATATGGAAAGTGCTACAGCTCATCCATTGCAAGCACTAGCTGATGCCGTCACAATTAAAGAACATAAAACATCAGATCGCCCTAAAGTAGTTTTAACATGGGCTCCGCATCCAAAGCCTTTACCACATGCTGTTGCAAACTCATTTATAAAAATGGTAAAAAAAATAAACGCTGATTTTGTCATTGCTCGTCCTGAAGGCTACAGTTTAAATTCAAAAATTGAAAATCAAGTTAGATCTACCTCAGATCAAAAAGAGGCTTTGGAAAATGCAGATTTTGTATATGCAAAAAACTGGTGCTCATATGAAAACTACGGTAAAATCTTAAAAAGTGATTCTGAATGGATGATAACTTCCGAAAAAATGAACTTAACAAATAATGCAAAATTCATGCACTGCCTTCCTATAAGAAGAAATGTTGTAGCAACAGATAATGTTCTTGACGGCCCTAATTCCTTAGTTATAAATCAGGCGCAAAACAGAATTTATGCCTCTCAATTAATTTTAAAAAAACTTTTACAAAATGAGTAAACTTAATATTGTAAAAATTGGAGGTAATGTGATAGAAAATTCTAAGCTTTTGGAATCCTTCCTAAAAGATTTTGCAAACTTAAAAGGGGATAAAATTTTAGTCCATGGAGGAGGTAAAGAGGCTTCGAAATTGGCTGAAAAATTAGGTGTTAATGTAAACATAGTTGATGGCAGGAGGATTACAGATTCATCTAGTCTAGAAGTAATAACAATGGTTTATGGTGGGAGAATAAATAAATTTATTGTAGCTAAACTTCAAGGATTGAATTGTAATGCGATGGGGCTTTCTGGAGCAGATGGCAATTCAATAATAGGAGTTAAAAGGTCAATTAAAGAGATTGATTATGGATTTGTGGGAGATATTGATAAAATAAATACTAGTCTGTTTAAATTATTACTTGAAAATAAAATAATACCCGTATGCTGCGCAATGTCACACGATGGAAATGGTCAACTTTTAAATACAAATGCAGATACCATTGCATCAGTTTTAGCAATTGAATTATCAAAATTATATGATGTTACTTTGTCATATTGTTTTGAAAAAAAAGGTGTCTTGACTATTGAAGAATCAGGTCAAAAATTACTTGAATTAATTACGCCCACGTCTTATACAAAGTTAAAGTCAAGAGGAATTATTAACTCAGGTATGATTCCTAAAATTGATAATTGTTTTAATGCATTAAAGAGTGGTGTTGAAATAGTTAAAATAGGATCGCCAAAAATAATTAATGGAAATGAGCCCCATACTAAAGTAACATTATAGCATGCAAAAGGAACTTACGAAAATGGCGATTGATTTATTAAAGGACTTGATAAGTATTGAATCATTTTCTGGTAAAGAGGATAAAACTGCAGACAGAATTGAAAAATGGTTTGTAGAGAATAAAATAGATTTTAAAAGAATCAATAACAATGTATGGGCTAAAAATAAGTTTTTTAAGTCTGATAAACCTACATTACTTTTAAACTCTCATCATGATACAGTCAAGCCTAATTCAGCTTATACAAAAGACCCTTTTAAGGCCGAAATTGAAGATGGTAAACTTTTTGGCTTAGGAAGTAATGATGCAGGAGGGGCTTTAGTCTCTCTTATAGCATTATTTACTTTCTATTATAAATATGAAAACCTAAAATACAATATAGTTATAGCTGCGACAGGAGAAGAAGAGGTGGCAGGGAATAATGGTTTAAGAAGTTTAATCCCTAAGCTTCCTAAAATTGATTTGGCAATTGTGGGAGAACCTACAGAAATGAATTTAGCTATTGCAGAAAGAGGACTTATTGTATTTGACGGGGTCATTGATGGTAAACCAAGTCATGCCGCTCATGAAAACCATGATAGTTCAATAATGAAGTTACCTGAAGTTTTAAATTGGTTTAAAAATTTTTCATTTGATAAAAAATCAGATTTATTAGGACCTGTGAAAATAACTGTTACACAAGTTAAAGCAGGAGTTCAACATAATGTTGTCCCTGCTAAAGTTAATTTAGTTGTTGATGTTAGGGTAAATGACATGTATAGCAATAAAGAAATCTCAGAAATACTAATTAAAAAAGCTCCCTGTAAATTAACTCCAAGATCACTGAGGTTAAGCTCATCGTCTATTAATAAAGATGATGAATTAATTAAATCAGGAATTAAACTTGGCAGAAAAACATATGGATCACCTACTCTATCGGACCAAGCTTCCCTAAATTGTTCATCATTGAAAATGGGCCCAGGACTTTCTACAAGATCACATACAGCAGATGAGTATATTTATGTAGATGAAATTAAAGAAGGTTTAGAAATATATATCAGAATGCTCAAACTTTTCTTAATCAAATAAAAAGAATTATGAAACTTTGGAACAATAAAAATTCAACTAATAAAACAATAAATCAATTTACAGTGGGAAAAGATGTCTATTATGATTTATTTCTTGCTGAATATGACTGTCAAGCATCTATTGCTCATGCTAAAATGCTTCAAAAAATTGGTGTTTTTAGTGAACATGAATTAGATAAAATTGTTACAGAGCTTGAGAAGATCAAAGTCAAATCAGAAAAAGGAGAACTTTTAATTGAAGATAAATTTGAAGACATTCATTCAAAAATCGAATATGAATTAACCAAAAAACTTGGTGATCTAGGAAAAAAAATTCACACGGCAAGATCAAGAAATGATCAAATTCTGGTTGCTATTCAATTATATTTAAAAAAAGAAATTCATGACATTAAAATTTTAACTAAAACTTTTTTTGATCTACTAATTGTTTTAGCTAAAAAAAATAAAAATTATTTAATGCCTGGATATACACATTTTCAAATTGCAATGCCTAGTTCTTTTGGGCTATGGTTTTCTGCATATGCAGAGAGTTTAATTGACGATGTTAAGTTTTTAAATCTTGCTAAATTCTTTGTAAATCAAAATCCTCTAGGAAGTGCAGCAGGTTTTGGCACTTCATTTGATATTGATAGAGTTGAAACAACAAAAGAGCTAAAATTTGACTATTTAAAATATAATTCAATGGCTTCTCAAATAAGTAGAGGTAAAATTGAATTAACAACCTCAAATGCAATTGCTTCTCTAGCTAATACTTTGTCTAAATTTGCAATGGATATTTGTCTTTATATGGCGAAGGAATATGATTTTATATCATTCCCTAATGATTTAACAACTGGATCAAGTATAATGCCTCACAAAAAAAATCCTGATATTTTTGAATTGATCAGAGGGAAATGTAATATTCTAAAAAGCTTACCGACACAAATGACAATGCTTACAGCAAACCTTCCTAGTGGGTATCATAGGGAAATGCAATTAGCTAAAGGACCAATAATTGAGGCTGTTATAGAAATTAAAGAATGTTTAAAAATTTTTACTGAAAGTCTTAAGTATATAAAAATCAAAAAAGACATACTAAGAGATCCTAAGTATAAAAATATTTTTAGTGTTGATTCACTCAATGAATATGTTAAAAAAGGAATGCCTTTCAGAGACGCTTACCAAAAGATGAAAGAAAAAATTGAGTCAAAAAAATACAAACCAAGTCAACAAATTAATCACACCCATATCGGAAGTATAGGTAATTTAAGCCTAAATGAAATTAATAAAAAAATGCTAAGGGTTATTGATGAATAAAATTAAATATGTAAAGGCCTATTTTCAGTTGCTGCTAATGCAGCTTCTTTAATAGCCTCTGCATATGTTGGATGAGAGTGACTTATTCTAGCTATATCTTCAGCAGAAGCCCTAAATTCCATAGCTGTTACTCCTTCTGCAATAAGATCAGCAGCTCTTGCTCCTATTATATGCATGCCTAGAATTTCATCAGTTGATTGATCAGCAAGTATTTTTACAAAACCATCTGTATCCATACTTGCTCTTGCTCGACCAAGTGCTCTCATTGGGAATTGACCTTTTTTAAACTTTACACCTTCCTTGACAAGATCTTCTTCAGACTTTCCGACTGAAGCTACTTCAGGCCAGGTATAAACTACATTGGGTATTAGGTTGTGATCAATATGAGGCTTTTGTCCAGCTAAAATCTCAGCTACCATAACTCCTTCTTCTTCAGCTTTATGGGCTAACATGGCTCCTCGAACTACATCCCCTATTGCATAAATATTTTCAGTTGATGTCTGTAGTTTTTCGTTAACTTCGATTTGGCCTTTATCATTAACTTTAACACCTGCTTTCTCAGGATTAAGTCCCTCAACATATGGCTTACGTCCAACAGATACAAGACAATAATCACCTTCAAATACTATCTCACTTCCTTTTGGATCTAATGCTTTAATAATAACTTTTTCTTTTTGCCTATCAACTTTTTTAACCCCATGAGACAAATAAAACTTGATTTTCTGTTTCTTCATTACCTTCATAAGCTCTCTTGATAAAGAACTATCCATTATTGGCAGAATTCTATCTGCATATTCTATGACAGAAACTTCAGAACCTAATCTGGAATATACTTGACCTAGTTCAAGGCCAATTACTCCGCCTCCAATAATTATAAGCTTTTTTGGAATTTCTTTTAAGGACAATGCTTCTGTAGAAGTAATAATTCTTTCTTTATCAATCTTAATAAATGAGAGGTTAGCTGGTTTTGAACCGGTGGCGATGATTGTATTTTTTGCTTCAATAATCTCATTTTTCTTTCCTTTAATTTCAATTTTTGTTGGGCTAGAAAATGATCCTATTCCTTCAAAAACAGAAATGCTATTCTTTTCCATTAAAAAATTAATTCCTTTAGTTGTTTGTTCAACAACCTCTGTTTTTCTAGAAATCATTTTTTGAAAGTCTAATTGAATTTTTCCAGAAATATTAATCCCATGATTAGAAAAATTTTTTAATGCCTCTTCGTAATGGTGTGAAGAATCTAAAAGTGATTTGGAGGGAATACAGCCAACATTAAGGCATGTTCCTCCTAGAGAATTATATTTCTCAATTAAAGCAGTTTTCATTCCCAATTGAGCGCATCTAATTGCTGCTACATACCCCCCAGGTCCTGATCCAATAATAGCTACATCAAATGATTTCATAATACAATATTACAAATCAAAAATACAAATGTTTAATACTTTGACCTACAAAATCCTATGATTTAATATTTAAAAAATTGACTTAACTTGTCGGTTTAAATTTATCATATTGAAAAACCTATCACTGGGCCAATCACTAATTCCAATTGTTTTTCTAATCATTTTACTTACGTATAACGTTTATGTCTTTGGAGACGATTCTCTAGGGGGGTCGAATCAATTCATTTTATTAATAGGAGCTTCAATTGCTGTTTTTATAGGCTTTATAAATAAAATTAGTTATAAAATAATATTAGAAAAAATTGGTAAAAACTTGTATTCTGTTACAGGCGCTATTTTAATACTATTATTTGTTGGGGCTCTTACAGGCACATGGCTTATAAGTGGTGTTATACCAGCAATGATATACTATGGATTACTAATAATACACCCCAGTATCTTTTTACCTGCATGTGTAATATTATGTGCCTTAGTTTCACTTGCTACTGGAAGTAGTTGGAGTACTTCTGCAACCATTGGTGTAGCATTGATAGGTATTGGGAAAGCATTAGGTCTTCCCCCTGGAATAGTTGCAGGAGCTGCAATCTCTGGAGCTTATTTTGGTGATAAACTTTCTCCCTTAAGTGACACAACAAATTTAGCTCCAGCTGTTTCTGGGGCAAAATTATTCGAGCACATTCGATACATGACATATACAACTGTTCCGAGTATATTGATAACAATTTTTATTCTACTTTTTATTGGGTTTACTCAAGATGTAAAAGGAAATACAGAAACACTAAGCCTTCTTTCTTCCATAGAAGAAAAGTTCTATATTTCTCCCTTAATTTTTATTGTACCAGCCATAGTAATTTTTATGATAGTTAAAAAAGCTCCCCCTTTAATTGCTTTATTTGCAGGTACTCTTTTAGGGGGATTATTTTCATTAATTTTTCAGTCAAAAGTGATTCTTGAATTATCAGGATTGAATCACTTAACTTTTTATTCAACATATCAAACTATAGTCAATGCAATAACAATAGAAACACAAATTAACACCTCAAATGAATTATTAAATGACCTTTTTTATTCGGGAGGAATGAAAGGAATGATGAATACCATTTGGTTAATAATATGTGCCATGGTTTTTGGAGGGGCTATGGATGCTATAGGTGCGCTTAGAACTATCAGTGAAAGATTGTTAATCTGGGCTAAATCAACATTTAAACTATTTGCAAGTACTCTGGCTTCATGTCTTACAGTTAATCTTACAGCATCAGATCAATATCTTTCAATTGTTATTCCAGGAAAGATGTTTGCAAAAGCTTATAAAAAAAGAAAGCTTGCTCCTGAAAACCTAAGCAGAACACTTGAAGATACTGGTACAGTAACTTCGGTATTGATACCCTGGAACACATGTGGAGCTTATCAATCTGGTGTCTTGGGAGTATCAGTAGCCGATTATTTTATATATGCGATATTTAACTGGGTAAGCCCTATAATGACTCTTTTTTATGCTGCCTTTAAGATCAAAATTAAAATGATTTCTAATGGATTAAATAAACCTAAATAGGTTATATTAAAATACATTTAAATTCTTTGAATTTCTTATGTGTTGAATTTGTATTTTTGTATATATCATTTATAAATGACAGAAAATAATCCTGAATTAGAAATATCCAATCTTTCTGAGGATAAAAAAAATTTAAATCGTAGTAGAGAAATAATATTCGGTAGTTTTCTATTCATTCTTGGAGTTCTACTATTTACATCATTTTGCTCATATTTTTATTATTGGCAAGCTGATCAAAGTACTTTAAATTCATTAACTGATAGGGGGATTCAATCACAAAATATCTTAAATAAGGTAGGTGCATGGGTCAGTCACTTTTTTATTTTCAATCTTTTTGGACTAGTCTCATTTATTTTCACTTTTCTACTTTGCTATACTGGAGTAAGTTTGTTTTTCAATAAATTAAAGAAAACCCTTTTTAAAACTTGGAGCTGGGGTGTCTCTTATATTCTTTGGGGAACTATTTTTTTTGGTTTTTTCTACTCTGAGAAATATCCCTTGATAAGTGGAACGGTAGGTTTTGAAATAAACGATTTGGTAAATTCATATATTGGGCCTATTGGACTGATTTCATTGCTTGCTTTTACTGGTATTTGCATAATTGTTTTACATTGGAAATTAACTCCAGAAAAAATTATAGGTTTTTTTAGAAAAGAAAATTTTCAAAAATCTGATTTCTCAGAGGAGGATTCTGAAAAACCTGATTTAATTGATAAAGATGAAGCTGCTGAAAGTACGGATCCTCAAGTTGAGGATAAAGAGGTAAAATATCCGGAAAGTAATAACCCTGGTGAATTCGAAAGAAAGGACCAGGTAAATATGGAGGTTAAATCAGGTATAAAAGAAGAAACACTCGCAGATAATCAAGCTAAAAAACTCCTTAAGGAACAAGGCCCATTAGATCCCAAAAGAAACTTGAGTAAGTATATTTTTCCTAATCTTAATTTACTAAACGAGTATGGAGAAGGAACAATTACTGTTGATCAAGAAGAGCTTGGAAGAAATAAAGATAAAATTCTTGAGACTTTAAATAATTACAAAATTGGTATCGCATCAATAAAAGCTACTGTTGGCCCAACAGTTACTTTATATGAGATTGTTCCTGAAGCAGGAATTCGTATTTCAAAAATTAAAAATCTTGAAGATGACATTGCACTTTCTCTTTCTGCACTTGGGATAAGAATTATAGCTCCAATTCCCGGAAAAGGAACTATTGGGATAGAAGTTCCTAATCAAAATTCAAGTATTGTTTCTATGCGATCAGTTATTTCCTCAACTAAATTTCAAAAAGCTGAGATGGAACTTCCTATTGCATTAGGAAAGAATATTAGTAATGAAACTTTTGTTGTAGATCTTACAAAAATGCCCCATCTTTTAATGGCTGGTGCAACAGGGCAAGGAAAATCAGTTGGATTAAATGCTATTCTCACTTCTCTTATATATAAAAAACATCCTGCAGAGGTCAAATTTGTTTTAATTGATCCTAAAAAGGTAGAACTGACTATATATAGCAAAATAGAGCGTCATTATCTAGCAAAACTTCCTGATGCTGAGGAGTCAATCATAACTGAGAGTAAAAAAATAATTAAAACCCTAAACTCTCTATGCACTGAAATGGATAATCGTTATGAACTCTTAAAACTAGCAATGTGTAGAAATATAAAAGAGTATAATAAAAAGTATTGTGAAAGAAGATTACTCCCAACAGAGGGCCATGATTATCTGCCATATATTGTTCTTGTTATTGATGAGTTTGCTGATTTATTTATGACTGCTGGAAAAGAAGTAGAAACTCCAATAGCAAGGCTGGCTCAGCTTGCTAGAGCAGTCGGGATACACCTAGTAATAGCCACTCAAAGACCATCAGTTAATGTGATTACTGGTTTGATTAAAGCAAATTTTCCTGCTAGAATAGCGTTTAGGGTCACATCTAAAATTGATTCAAGAACTATTTTAGACTCTGGCGGTGCTGATCAACTAATTGGGAGAGGAGATATGTTATATACCGTAGGGAATGATCTTGTAAGGATTCAATGTGCTTTTGTAGATACACCTGAGGTAGATAAAATAACTGATTTTATAGGAGGGCAAAAAGCTTATCCGGAGGCGTATTTACTACCTGAATTCATTGGAGAAGAGACTAGCAGTATTGATATAGATGAATCAGAGCGTGATGAACTATTTAGAGAAGCTGCTGAGATAATCATCACGTCACAACAAGGTTCAGCTTCATTATTACAAAGAAAACTTAAATTAGGCTATAATCGAGCCGGCAGAATAATTGATCAAATGGAAGCTGCTGGAATCGTTGGTCCATTTGAAGGAAGTAAAGCAAGGCAAGTTTTAATATCTGATCTTAATTCATTAAACCAATTTTTAAAAAATCAAGAAGAAGGTTATGAGTAATAGAGTTTTATTTTTATTAGTCTTCATTATTAACATTTCCTATTCTCAAACATCTATTGAGGGTAAAAATTTATTAAATCAGGTTTCTGACAAAATGGGATCATATTCATCAATTCAATTTGATTTTTCATATGTTTTAAATAACCGGAAAGAACAAATTAATCAAGA
>Ga0163108_10001201_pt1 | contig 19025 bp, 13 predicted proteins | sample Fk1155metaG_FD_109644 | JGI IMG/M metagenome (GOLD analysis project Ga0163108, IMG submission 109644) | Marine microbial communities from the Central Pacific Ocean - Fk160115 155m metaG | ecosystem: Environmental > Aquatic > Marine > Oceanic > Photic zone | place: The Central Pacific Ocean...
CGGATACCTGATTTTTATAACGAACCGAAACCAACGTCTGTAGCCGGTGTGCTCGAAGCCGGCGTGTCAACTTTGGAAGAAGCGTCCATTTGTTCCTTCAATTCCTTGCCCGCGCGAAATTTCACCACTTTCCGGGCCGGAATCGGAATATCCACGTTGGGGTTCTTTGGGTTGCGACCCACTCTTTCCTTGCGCACCTCTACCTTGAATACGCCGAAATTACGTAGTTCGACCGTACGGCCATCAACGAGCGCATTGCGTATGGCATCGAGGGTCTGTGAAATGACCTCCGCAACTTCGGCCTGATGGAGTTTCAAGTCAGGCTTGATAGCAAGACGCACCTGAGTCGCCAAATCCCGCTTGGTGGTGGTGTGCTTGTCGTTGTCGGACGTATTCATGTACCGATGGGAATTCCGTACGTTCGGTGAAACACGAATCGAATCCCGATTGCACTGCCTCGTCAAGCTGCTTTTTAATAAAAAAGCGACTTTTTGACCTTACCATTAACCGCACCTGGGCAACGACTTAGCTAAGTGAATAGATTTAGGCGATGATTTTTTGTATCACCTTGGCCTCCTCTGCCACCCCGGACAATCGGGCATCCAAGCCTTGAAATCTGTGTGTAAGCTTTTGATGATCAATGCCTAACAAATTAAGCACGGTGGCGTGAAAATCACGTATGTGAACCCGATCATGCACGGCGTGGTACCCCAATTCATCGGTCGCGCCATGGGTGATCCCTCCCTTGATGCCCCCGCCAGCCAGCCACATTGAAAACCCTCGGATATGGTGATCGCGACCGGCTGTGGAACCTTTGCCCTGAAACATCGGTGTCCGGCCAAACTCACCGCCCCAGATCACGAGTGTGTCGTCAAGCATCCCTCGCTCTTTTAGGTCCTTCACTAACATTGCCCCGGGTTGGTCGCAAAGCCCGGCGCAAGTTTCCATGTACCTCTTCAGGTCGCCGTGGTGATCCCAGCCCCGGTGGTAGAGATGGATGAACCTCGTACCACGCTCGGCCAAGCGCCGGGCAAGCAAGCAATTGGCAGCAAACGAACCGTCCATGCCCTTGACACCGTAAGCGTCAAGCACGTTCTGCGGTTCGCGGGAGAAGTCCATCAGCTCTGGCACACTAGCCTGCATACGAAACGCCAGCTCGTACTGAGCAATGCGCGTGTCGATCTCCGGGTTGGCGACCTGCTCGTTGCGCAGGCGGTTGAGACTGCCAACCGTGTCAATAAAACCGCGCTGCTGGCTGCGACTCACACCAGGAGGAGATTGCACATAGTGCACCGGGTCACCCTGTGAAAAAAATTGCACACCCTGATAACGGCTAGGCAAAAAACCAGCGCCCCACTGGCGCGACGAAATTGGCTGCGGATTACGGCCACCCTCACTGGTCAACACCACAAATCCTGGCAAATCCTCGCTCATTAGGCCCAGACCATAGGTCACCCAGGCGCCCATGCTGGGGAAGCCTGAAATCGACGTACCGGTGTTCATCACCGTGTGGGCCGGATCATGGTTGATCTGGTCAGTGTGCATTGAGCGCACGATCGCGATGTCATCGGCAATGGTGGCAGTGCTGGGCAGGACATCCGAAATCATCTGCCCAGATTGGCCATGCCGATTAAAGGGAAACAACGGACCAAGGCACTTGAGTTTTTGATTCTGTAACTGGGCAATCGGTTGGCCGCTGGTAAATGACTCCGGCATCGGTTGTCCACCGAGTCGAGCAAGCTCCGGCTTGTAGTCAAACGTCTCCAAGTGCGACGGGCCTCCCGCCATGCATAGGAAAATCACCCGCTTGGCCTTGGGCGCATGATGCGGCAACCCTGGCAAACCGCCGGTGGTATCCCGGCCAGTGATGGCGTTGAGTACGCCCGGATTGACTAAGGTCGCTAGGGCAGTGGCACCGAGCCCAAGCGATGTGCAGCTCAAAAAGGAACGGCGCTTTATAATCGTATCTAATTGCTGCTCTAATGGTAGCATCTCAATTTCTGGTGATAGTTTCGCTTAGGTTCAATAACACTTGAGCAAGCACCGTCCACGCAGCAGCTTCTGGACTAGCCAAACCGCCCGGAAGTTTCAATATGCCGACGGCAAGTAACTCGCCGGCCGCCTTGACGTCAGCTTGGTAGCGTTTGCGTGTTTCGCCGAGCAACGTCTTTGACACGACGAACTCTTCACGGTGCGGCTCACGGCCCAGTGCTGTTTGCCATGCCCAAACCAGACGATGCCGATCGGAAGAACCTCCTTCGTCCAGGATTCGAATTGCGAGTCCTCTTGCTGCCTCGATGAACGTCGGATCGTTCATCAGCGTGAGAGCAGCCAGCGGTGTGTTGCTGATAGGCCGCTGTGCAGTGCACTCCTCGCGCGTAGGGGCGTCAAATGCGCGAAACATCGGGTGTAGGAACTGCCGCTGCCAATGAACGTACACGCCGCGACGATACTGATTGGTGTTCATGTCAGCCTTGTAAGTGCGCTTGGGAAAATTGAGAGGAGTGTAGTACCCCACCGGCTGGTATGGCTTTGCAACACGGCCGCCCATTTGATAGTTCAGCATGCCACCGATCTCCAGCGCGTTGTCGCGAATGGTCTCAGCCGAAAGCCGGAATCGACCTTGTCTCGCAAACCTGCGGTTATCCGGGTCGTGCTCGTGCAATTCTGGATCGACGAGGGATGACTGCCGATAGGTGCTCGAGGTGACGATGAGACGGACAATGTGCTTGATATCCCAGCCGCTCTCCACGAACTCAACGGCTAGCCAATCAAGCAAAGCCGGATGAGTCGGCCAATCTCCCTGCGAGCCGATGTCATCAAGCGAGCGAGAAAGACCAGCGCCAAAAAACAAATACCAAAGCCGGTTGACAAACACGCGTGCAGTCAGCGGGTTATCGGGGGATGCCAGCCACCGGGCCAAGTCGAGTCGAGTCGCACGTCCGTTGGTTTTGAGTTCCAGCAGGGCAGTCGGCACAGTCGGCATAACGATTTCGCCCGAATCGTCCATCCAGTTGCCGCGCGGCAAAATTCGAATCAGGCGCGGCTTGATGCGGCCGGTCACCATCGTCCGAGTGGGCTTGGCCTGCGACACCGCCAGCGGCGAGATGACTTGCATCTCCGGCTCGCGCTTGGTCGGGAGTGTGTTGGTGCCACTAAACGTCTTGTCGTCATCCACATCGGCGAAAAACGCCGCCAGACTATAGAAATCACGCTGTGTAAAAGGGTCATATTTGTGATCGTGACACTCGCCGCAGCCCATCGTCGTGCCAAGCCAGACGTTGGAGAAATTGCGCACGCGATCGGCGGAGTATTTCGCGAGGTATTCTTTTTTTTGCACCCCACCCTCATGCGAGGTCTGTAGCAGACGATTGTAGCCGCTGGCAATTTTTTGGTTCACCGTAGCCTCAGGCAACAGGTCGCCAGCGAGTTGTTCCGTGGTGAACTGATCGAACGGCACATTATCGTTGAACGCCTTGATGACCCAATCGCGGTACGGCGTGATCGCGTGATCCTGATCACCGTGATAGCCGACTGTGTCCGCGTAACGGACGAGATCCAACCAGTAGCTGGCCAAGCGTTCGCCAAACCGGGGCGATGCCAGCAACTCATCCACCCTTTGCTCGAAATGCTGCGGTGCCGAGGCCTGGCGCTTGGCCAAGCGGTGTGCCGGAGGCAGGCCGGTGAGGTCGAAATGCAGCCTGCGCACCAACGTGGCGGCATCGGCCTGGGGAGACGGCGAGAGGTTTGCTCTCTCAACTCGTGCTAGAATGAAGTAATCAATCGCGCCGCTTGGCCAAACACTGTTACTCACCCCGGGCAACGGCGGGCGTTTGGGCGCGATGTAAGCCCAGTGGGCCTCGTACTTCCCGCCTTGGGCAATCCAATCGCGAAGCTGTTTTTTTTCGTCATCGCTTAATTCTTTGCCGGTGTCCGGCGGCGGCATCAAGTCGTCATCATCATCAGTCATAATGCGCGCGATCAACTCGCTCTTGTCCGGGACACCAGGCACCACCGCCTCGTATTCACCAAGATCTGCCAGTGCGCCCTCGGGAGTATCCAAGCGCAAATCTCCCTCGCGACGGTTGGCATCCGGCCCGTGGCAGACGAAACAGTTGTCGGACAGGATTGGACGGATGTCGCGGTTGAACTGAATCTCAGATGCCTGTACCATCCGATCGGCGACGGTAAATACGAACATTATGCCAGTTCGAAGGAACCATCTGTAGATCAAGTCGTTCATTTGCGCGTCGGCGACTTTGCCAAAACAAAAACGATCTGTCACACCCCCACTTGTCCTTTGGTCATCCTAGATTACCCGGTTGTTGGCATGGTGTTTGCTCAAGAATCGCCAGTTTTTTGTCGTCGAAAGCGGATTAAAGGAACTTCTCCGACGGTTTGACAACCGGAAACTGAGGCATAAACTAAAACCGTTTTTAGGTAAGAAATGAAGCTAATTAACTGGCGAAAATCCCTCCGGACAACTCTTGCCGGGGTGCTAATCCTTGGCGCAATCGCCGGAGTACAGGCCCGCAAAGGGTATCTCCCCCGCCTTTTTAAGCGCACGAGAACGGCAAATACCGAGCCAACAGCAGAGGCGCCCGCCCCGATTCCAATGGGGCGCGTGGTGGTTCCCCTCAACCGGCTCACAGCGGGTGATGTGCAACAAATGCTCGACGACGCCTACGGGCGTGACAATGAATTCAGTGTCGTGGAACCAAGCCTCTTGGCGAAGGGAGTTGTCGTTATCGGGCCAAAGAGCGAGATCGATGGCATCCGGGAACTACTCGCCAAAGCCGATCCGAACGATCGCGATTATTTGACCTCCTACTTGACGACCATACCAGATGGAGTCGTGAGTCAGGAGGAACTCGAGGCTGATTTACCGGATGACTTTTACGCTGAAGCCAGAAAGAACGCCGAGGAACAGTTGGAGGTGAAAAACGCAACCGAATCGACCTGGCAGCAAAGAGCAAATCCAAGAAATTGGTTTGGCAAAAACAAATCTGTCACACGACAAAACAACTGGCATCAGCGAATAAACCCGCTGAATTGGCTTGATGGAAAATCGAGCGGCAAAAAAACAAATACTAGGCAGGCTTTTGCCGCACGGCAACCCCATGGAAAGCGCCTAATGACGCCAGCGAAGCCACGGGACACCAAGCGCAAGCTTATCTCTGCCGGGCGAGAGAACACCGCCATCAAGCTGGCCAACGCCAACGCCAACGAATTAGCCACCCAAATGCAGGCGCTCTACAGCGACACCGACGTCAAAATTGTGCCGGTGGAAAAAGTCAACGTCATCCTCGTGACCGGAAGCAATTCGGAAATCAGAGACATTCACCGCTCCATCACCCAGTTGGATCATGCTGCAGCGGAATCCTCTACAGATAAAATCGCCGATGCGACACAGTACATCCGAAAAATGGCAAACACGCGAAATACGGCTTTCCGAATCACACGCCCATACAAGCCGAGAATACGGCCGTTGCCTCCCATCTCCATCAGTGGCGATCCCGAACCGGACTTCAACAAAGCCACGGCTGCGAATACCGTACGACTGCCAGACTATGTAGAGCCGGCAGAACAGGAGCACACATCTACTGAACAGGCAGAGCCGGATCCGTTGCAAAAGTTCTTCGATAATTACATGCGCAACTCGCTTGACGCCGCCCGACGCCGCACCCAATCCGAGGCGTTGCACGAGTACTACATGAACAAAGGAGATCTGCCCCGACCCGTGATTGAGGTGCATGTGGATCAGGGACCTCAATCGACCACCAACCTCCTCCAATACCTCTACAACCGGCCCATCCCGGCTCCGATCAAGCCAAACGGTAGCTCGGCCACGTATAAGCAAGAAGGCAGCAAGCCTGTCTCTACTAAGCCCCACCATTGACGTGCCACCGGCAATCCGCCGGCCAAACATCCACGCATTCCCGCTTTGACTTGCAGGGCATCGGTTGCAACACTCCTGAAGACCGATTTCCCGATGTCCGCAGATCTTTCAACCCAACAAATCAACAAGTTCCGAGAGGACGGCTACCTCATCATGCCCGGACTCTTTGACGGCGAGGAAGCCGGTATTCTCGAAACAACAGCCAAGGCCGACAAGGCGTTCGACAAACACGCCTACAACCTTGCGGACGGCGAGGGAGGCCAGGCGCAACTGGTCCTCTGGAACAAGGCAGGCGACGATCTCTGGGGCGCCATCGCCCGATGCGAGCGCATGGTCAACGCCATGGAGGCACTGCTTGGGGACGAGGTGTATCATTACCACAGCAAGATGAGCATCAAACACCCACGCACGGGCGGCGCATGGAGTTGGCATCAAGATTATGGCTACTGGTACCAGAACGGCTGCCTCTATCCCGATATGGCATCAGCCTTCATCGCGATCGATCCGAACACTAGGGACAACGGCTGTATGCAGGTACTCAACGGTTCGCACAAGATGGGCCGCATTGAGCACGGTCGATTCGGCGATCAGACTGGTGCCGACCCTGACCGCATCAAACCTGCGATGAAAGTGATGGACCTTGTTTATGTCGAACTCAAGCCAGGGGACACTCTTTTCTTCCACAGCAACACATTGCACCGCTCAGACCAAAACACTTCGGAGTTTTCTCGCTGGTCGCTAATTTGCTGCTACAATACTAGACACAACAATCCATACAAAGAATCGCACCACCCTCTTTACAAGCCGCTGGAAAAACTCCCCGACAGTGCGATCAAAGAAATGGGCTTGAAAATGTTTGAAGCCAAAACGGACTTTTGGAATCCCGCTATGGACGAGACGGTCGGTACGGGCAAGGACTAAAACAGAATGAGCCTATGGAACTAAACATCCATTCACTGCTTCCCTCCCGATTGGATTGGCGCGTTGGCTGCATTGGCAGCGGGTTTATCATGAACGACTGCCACCTGGCCGCCTATCGAAAAGCCGGCTTCAACCCGGTCGCCATCGCCTCACGCACAGCGACCAACGCCGTCAAGTGCGCCGCGCAGCACGATATCCCGACTGTTCACAACTCGATCGATCAGTTGCTCGATGACGAGTCGATCGAGGTGCTCGACATTGCCGTGCCACCGGATAATCAAATCGCCGTCATCAAGGACGCCTGCGAACGCGGCACCGCCAAGGGCATCCTCGCGCAGAAGCCGTTGGGCGTGAATTACGCGGAGGCTGTCGCCGCTGTCGAGGCCTGCGAACAGGCCGGCATCGTGTTGGCCGTAAACCAAAACATGCGCTACGACCAGTCGGTGCGCGCCGCCAAAACGCTACTGTCCAATGGAACCATAGGCGAACCCGTGTTGGCCACCATCGACATGCGCGGCATCCCGCACTGGATGCCATGGCAAGAACGCCAAGGCTGGGTCACGTTGCGCATCATGTCGATCCACCACATGGACACCTTCCGCTACTGGTTCGGCGATCCGGAACGTATCTACTGCTCCGTCCGCACCGATCCACGCACTACATTCCCTCACACCGACGGCATCGCCAGTTACATTCTCGAATATCCCAGCGGCCTCCGCGCTATCTCCGTCGATGACACTTGGACTGGCCCCGGCCGTGAAGGTGCCCCGGCCGACATCGGCATCGAGTGGCGCATCGAGGGAATGAATGGCTTGGCCAAGGGCAACATCGGCTGGTGTCAGGATCCTTATACCACGCCGTCGACGATCACTTACGCAACCAAGGGAGATACCGGCTTTCACTCACCTACTTGGGAGGAGAGCTGGTTTCCCGATGCCTTCATCGGCACCATGGCTCAGCTTCTCATCGCCCTGGAGACCGGCGAGGAACCGGCCATCAGCGGCCGCGACAATCTCAAGACTATGGCTCTCGTCGACGCCGCCTATAGAAGCGCGAAGGAACACCGAGCCATCGTCCCTGACGAGATTCAATAAAGTCGCGTCAACCCAGCGCGTCCTCGATCAACTTCCCATGGATGTCGGTGAGGCGGTAATCACGCCCCTGCGCGCGAAATGTCAACCGCTCGTGATCGAGACCCAGCAGGTGCAGTATTGTCGCATGCAGGTCGTGCACATGGCACTCCTGATCAATCGCCCCAAACCCAAACTCATCTGTCTCACCGACACTGTTCCCGGGCTTGATGCCACCGCCGGCCATCCACATTGAGAACGCATCGATATGGTGGTTGCGTCCAGCCGTTTGTCGTGCCTCACTCATCGGAGTTCGGCCAAACTCCCCACCCCATATCACCAGCGTGTCATCAAGCATTCCGTGTTCCTTAAGATCCTTCACCAACCCCGCACTGGCTTGATCCACTTCATGAGTCACTTTGTCGAAATCTTTCATCAACGTCTCACCGGGGCCACCATGACTGTCCCAACTCGTGTGGTAGAGCTGCACGAACCGGGTCCCGCGCTGCACGAGCCGTCGTGCCAGAAGGCAGTTACTGGCGAAACTTGGCTTGCCCTGCTCGATGCCGTACAGGCCAAGCGTCGCTTTTGATTCGCCGGAGATATCCATCAACTCCGGCGCGCTGGCCTGCATGCGAAACGCCATCTCGTATGAGGCAATCCGAGTGTTGATCTCGGGATCACCGGTCGCCATTAGATGCTTGAGGTTCAGTTTATTGATCGTATCGATCGAGGCTCGCTGACGCTCGCTGCTGACACCGGAAGGATTGGCCAGATTCAGGATGGGATCACCGGATCCCCGCAGCGGCACTCCTTGATATGTCGTCGGCAAAAAACCGCTACCCCAGTTGGCTGCCCCGCCCCGCGGGCCGCGCGGGCCAGAGGGCAGCACCACGAATCCCGGCAAACTCTCCGTTTCGCTCCCAATACCATACGTCACCCATGAACCCATGCTGGGACGACCGAATACCCCCGTACCGGTGTTCATGAACAGTTTCGCCGGCGCGTGATTGAACAGGTTTGTCTTGCAGGTATGAAATATCGCGATCTCATCGGCTATGCCACCAATGTGCGGAATATTCTCGCTGAACCACATGCCGCTCTGGCCGTACCGGCGAAATGTTTTCACCGGGCCAAGCAGCTTTTTCGGGTTCTTGAAACTGCTGTTCATGAAGGCAAACCGCTTTCCCTTAACAAACGACTCAGGGATGTCGTCACCGCTACGCTTGGCCAATTCCGGCTTCCAGTCGAATAATTCGAACTGCGACGGTCCACCCGCCATGAACATGTAAATGACATTCTTCGCCCTAGGTCGGAAGTGCGGTTTGCCGGGGCGATACGGGTTAGCACCCGCCACCTTGGCCAAGCCGTCGCCGAGTAGCGAACCCAGCGCGATTGATCCCAGCCCCATTGAGCATTGGCTGAAAAAATGACGTCGGGTGATCTGTTGCAAATCCAATCGCTGCGCCTGGCTGTCCGTTAACTCCTTCATCATTCGCGGGTAATCGTCTCATCGAGGTTCAGCAACACGCGCGCTGCCATAGCCCAAGCGGCCAGCTCTGCCTCACTACCAGCCGACAGCGCTTGGCCAAATGACTTGGCCCCGGCCGTTACTGCCTTGGCCTCTCCCAGATGCGCGGCAAACTCACTGCGCTGGTTGACGGCCAAACCGGTAAGCAACCTCAACTCCTCCTCGTCCGGCTCACGCCCAAGGCAGAGCCGGAAGCCGAGACGAGCGCGTTTAGGAACACTGTCGGCCTCCTCCATCAGACGCCTAGCCAAGCCGACCGACAACTCGAAGAACGCCGGGTCGTTCATGAGCGTCAGCGCCTGCAACGGCGTATTCGAGCGGATCCGGCGGGTGCACACAGCCAGCCCAGCTGGGGCATCGAACACCTTCAGCGCTGGATGCGGCGTGTTGCGCCAGCGGTACGTGTATGCGGCACGGCGGAATCGATCTTCACCGCTACTGGCCGTCCACGTTTTCCGCTGCTGGCCAAGATCCATACAGCCAGCCGGCTGGGGCGGGAACACTCCCGGCCCACCCATCTTCGCGCTAAGCAACCCGCTCGAGGCGAGGGCCACATCACGCACCACCTCGGCATCCAGACGAAAGCGCGCCTGCCGGCCAAGCCATCGATTGTGCGGATCGACACGCTCCAAATCCACCCGGTGCATTGAGGCCTGTCGGTACGATGACGAAGTGACGATAAGGCGGTGAATGTGTTTTCGGCTCCAGCCGTTCTCCATGAATTCCACAGCAAGCCAATCGAGCAGTGCCGGATGAGTCGGCGGGATTCCCTGCGAACCGAAATCGTTCTCCGTCTGCACGATACCGCGGCCGAAAAAGTGTTGCCACATACGGTTCACAGCCACACGCGCCAGCAACGGATTCTCGCGGGCGGCAACCCAGCGGGCAAAATCAAGTCGCCCTCCACCCTCCTTGACTATGCGATGCAGCACGGATGGTGTCCCAGCTTGCACCACTTCGGCAGGACGGGTGAAATCACCCTGTACAAGCCGGCGCGTCGTCCGGCGCGTTGCACGCCTGGCCATCGCAAGTGTCGTTGCTGCGCTTGGGCGTGCCTTATTGAGCTTGGCCAAGCTAACTTCAAGCGACTTGCGACCTGCGTCATTCTTGGCCAACGGCTTTAGTTGCGTCTCAAATTGTTTCACGCGTGCTTCGTGCCCGGCGCGCTTGGCGAGAATTTCTGCCGTGGGGACCTCGATGCGCGGCTCATCTGCATTGTTGAAATAGACGAACAACCGATAGTACTCCACTTGCGAAATGGGATCATACTTGTGGTCGTGGCACTGCGCGCAGCCAAGCGTCAAGCCAAACATCACCTCCCCGGTTGTGGCAAGGCGGTCGAAAATCGAGTCGATACGGAACTGTTCCTTATCCACGCCGCCCTCGGTGTTGATCTGTGTGTTGCGATGAAATCCGGTCGCAATCCTCTGGGCCAATGTCGCGTCTGGCAACAGGTCTCCGGCAATCTGCTCGACGATAAACTGGTCGAACGGCAGATCACGGTTGATCGTGTCGATCACCCAGTCGCGGTACGGCCACATCGAACGAGCGGCGTCGTGGCTGTAGCCGTCGGAATCCGCATAGCGCGCGGCGTCCAACCAATGCTGACCCCAGCGCTCGCCGTAGTGCGGCGACTGTAGCAATGCGTCCACCACCCTTTCCAACGCATCCGGGCTGGTGTCCGCAACAAACGCTGCGACCTGCGACGGCGACGGCGGCAGGCCGGTCAGGTCGAGATTCACGCGACGCAGCAGTGTCGCTTTGGCCGCTCGCGGTGATGGTGTGACACCCTTCTCCGCCTGCCTCGCAGCGATAAAGACATCAACCACGTTTTCCACCCAGGCAAGCCGTCCGACGGACAAGCCTGGCAACGGCTGACGAACCGGTTGCCTGAAAGCCCAATGTCGGTCGTACTCGCCGCCGGCCATAACCCATTCGTTCAGCAGCTTTACCTGTTCTGTGTTCAGGTGACTCTTTGACTCGGGCGGCGGCATCTGCGTGTCAGGATCAGACGATGTAATACGCGCCATCAATTCGCTTCCAACCAAGTCCGCGGGGTTGATTGCTCGCCTGCCGTCAAGCAACCGAGTCGCGCCCTCTCGGGTGTCGAGCCGAAGGCCGGCCTTGCGCTTGGCCGCGTCCGGCCCATGACATTGGAAACAGGCACCGGAAAGCACCGGCCGGATGTCTCGGTTAAAATCGATCTTCGCCGCTGCCGACTGGGCCAAGCCAGCAGTCAACACCACGACCAAAGCAGTCGCCTTGGCCAAGCGGCAAAGATGGATTGGTGTGTGCGGACTCACGAGAACAACGGCGCGTATGCTCCAGTCCCGCACTCTGCCGAGCAAGCCTAATATAGGCACCAGTGTCAATACGGGACACGGGCGAAGCAGCTCACAGATCAACAATCCCGTCCGCTGCGGCGATTGTTATCCCGCCCACGAATCTGGCGAGATAACTCCTCTTTCTGCGCATCCGTCATGTTGCCGATGCGAGCCCGCAACTCTTCTCGATCTCTGGCCTTGGCCTCAAAATCCTTGGCTTTTGTCGAATGCAGCCTTCATTGCGGCTGCTCTGGAACTGCTGGAGGATGAGCTCTTCAAGGGCGAACGGGGCGCCCTGCTCACGGCAGTCTTGAAGGTGTTATCCGTGAAGTTCAGTTCCCTCAGTGTGCCGGATTCTTTCAGCATGACTTTCACAGCTTTATTGTCGGTGGACTTGATCTCGATGCTGTTCTCATTTTCCCCGACTGCCAATTGCAGATAGGTGGGTTTGCCCGGTTTTTTTGCGATGTCGATCAATGCCAGCGCCGCCCTCTCAACGCCCTTTTGAAAGTAGATGCCGGTCAGCTTGATTTCGGTATCTATTGGTGGCTCGGGTGTTTTTTGCTTGGAGGCTGCGGGCGGGGTGTCTGTCAAGTCAAACGCATTGCACTTCACAATGGCGAGGTATGGGTTCACGGCAGCGGCCGACTCTGCAGTGGAGACGTTGAGAGACGCCAAAAACGCGATTGCTGGCAACAACCCCATCAGGGCACCGACTAACCAGTATTTCGTCTTCACTGAATCGGCCCAGGTTACGGTGCCACTTTCAAATCCCAGCTGAGCCAGTTTCATTTATTACAAACTCCAAATCTGTGTTTTTGCTTACTAAACTACGACGGCTGATTTTTGAATTTTACAAATAACCATCTGCTTAACCTTGGCCAAGCGAGCTGGCCATGGTGAAAATGGGCAGTAACAGGCCAAGCGCCAAAAATCCGATGCCGGCGGCAACCACGCACAAGATCACCGGCTCGATCAGGCGCACCGCCTGATCCACCTGCTGGTTGGTGCGGCGTTCCACCGAATCGGCGATCTGCAGCAGCACCTTCTGCAACTGGTTCGACTCCTCGGCCACCGAGATCATCGCCAACACCTGTTCGGGGAACAAGCCACCGGCCTTCAGCGGATCGGTGAGTGGCTCCCCGGCTCGGACGTTCTCAATGGCATCGTTGATGTTCACCGCGAGCAACGCGGAGCCGGTAGCATCGCGGCTGATGGCCAACGCCTGCAGAATCGGCACACCGTTGGCGAGCATCGTGCCAAGAATGCGGCAAAACCGGGTGATCGCCACCATGCGCAAAGCCGTGCCGGCCACCGGAATCTTTAGCCGCCAGCGCTCCATGGCCTGTTTACCGGCGGCGCTCTGGAACGCGCTCCAAAACAGGGCGATTACCCCGGCCAAACCAGCCAGCAGTATGAGCCAATAGTTGCGTATGCTCGCACTGAGCAGAAACACAACCTCGGTCGGCATCGGCTTTTCAATCCCGGCCAACATCGGCTCAAACTTGGGCACGAAGAAAACCAGCGCGGCAACCATCACGGTACCGCCAAGCATCACAAGCATGACCGGATACACAAGCGCACCGAGCACCTTGCCTCGAAGGTCATCAAGGCGCTCAAGAAAAGTTGAAAGGCTCTCCAGCACATCCTCCAAAAAACTGGCTCTCTCACCCGCCTGCACCATCACGGTGTGTAGCGTGGGAAACACCTCCTGATGCTCTGCCATCGACTCGTACAGCGACTTGCCGTCTGCCACCGCGCCGTGAATGTCCCTCAATACAACGGAAAGCCGTTTGTTGACGGTGGACTTGATGAGCGATGTTATTGCACGCAACAACGGCACGCCTGAGCCAAGCAGATCGGAGAGTTGCCCATACATCACGCCAAGGTCACGATTCGAGATGCGCCGACGAAACGACCTGGCGTTGCCCTTGTCCTCTGTGTCCCATACGTCGATCGGGTAAAGCTCCCGTCCCTCCAGAAACCGGACGGCTGCGCCCTGCCCGTCTGCCTCCAATTGGCCGGTGACTTTTGCACCGCTCGCATTTCTTGCTGTATATCGGAACTTAGGCATCGCAACCAACCTACTCAGCCGTCACGCGCATTACTTCTTCCGGCGTGGTGACACCCCGCCTGACCTTGCTCCAGCCATCCTCGCTGAGCAGTCGCATGCCATTGGCCCGGCCGATCCTCACCAACTCGCTGGCAGCCACGCGCTCGATGATTTTCTCACCCAACTCCTCGTTCATCATCAATAGCTCGTACAGGCCCAACCGCCCTCGGTATCCGCTGTTGCGGCATTGTCGACAGCCGCTGCCGTAGTACATCTTGTCGCCCTCTGAAAAATTGACAGTCTTGGGGAGCTTGACGCCGCCGGGATCCAGTTCAGTTTTGCACTCCGGGCAGACCACACGAACCAAGCGCTGGGCCATGGCGCCACTTAGCGTACTACTGACCAGGAACGGCTCGACCCCCATGTCGATCAGCCTCGTGGCCGCCGAGGCGGCATCGTTCGTATGCAGCGTGGACAAAACCAAGTGGCCGGTCAACGAGGCTTGGATGGCTGCCTGCGCCGTCTCGAGGTCTCGGATCTCGCCAATCATTACCACATCCGGATCGTGGCGCAAAATGGCGCGCAAGCCCATGGCAAATGACATGCCGACCTTGTGATCGACCGGGATCTGGTTCACTCCCTCAAGGTTGTACTCCACCGGGTCCTCGGTGGTGATCACTTTTTTCTCTGGACCAACGATCGCATTAAGCGCGGCATAGAGCGTAGTCGTCTTACCACTACCGGTCGGGCCGGTGACTAGGAGAATACCGTGCGGCTTCGTAATCAACGTCTGAAATTGCCCAAATATTTCCTCGTCCAGCCCAAGCTCCGGTAGTGTGAAAAGAACGCTCGCCTTGTCGAGGATACGCATCACGACGCCTTCGCCGAAAATCATTGGGATCACGCTCACACGCACGTCCACCTGCCGGCTGCCAACCGAGAATTTGATCCGGCCATCCTGCGGTAGCCGCCGCTCGGCGATGTTCATGTTCGAGAGAATCTTGACCCGACTGATGATCGCCGCCTTGAAACGGTTAATCTGCGGCGGCACGGCGGCCTCCTGCAGCACTCCGTCGATGCGGTAGCGAATAGAGAGCGACCGCTCGAACGGCTCGATGTGAATGTCGCTTGCCCGCTCGTTGATCGCCTCTAAAATGATCTCGTTGACAAGCTTGATGACACTGGCCTCCTGAGCCATCTGCAGCAAATCCTGGCTATCATCATCCGAACCCGCAAAAGCAAGGTCGTTGCCACCGGTCATCTCCTCGACCGTATCGCCCCCAACGCCGTAGTGCTCCTTGATCACCTTGTCGATCTCCTCAAGCGGTGCCAGCACCGGCCTCACCTCTAACCCGGTCAACAGCTTGATCTCGTCAAACACATACAGATCGAATGGGTCACTCGTGGCCACCTTGAGCGTGCCGTTGTCCTGGGCGATTGGCGCAAGGTGGTTACGATAAACAAACCGCGACGGCAACGTCTGGATCGCCTCCGACTCGATCACCTCGTTGGGTAGATCGACCACGTCAAAATCAAGCCGCTCGCCCATCACCTCCAGAAACGTTCGCTCGCTGAGCGCACCGTTTTGAATTAGTGCCCGATCCAGCCTCACCCCCTTCTCCTCGCGCAGGCGCTCGGCGGCGTCGATGTCCTCCACGGACACCAAGCCCTTCTCCACCAAAACCTTCGTGTAACTGCTCATACCCTGCGGCTGGTTGCGACTAAGCCAGTAAGCCTTCCTGCCAAGGCGCTATTCAAGCGGATTGGCCAAAAAGCGCAAGCGCTCTCATCCGCTTGGCCAGTTTTCCGTTTACAAAAACCGCCCTTGCTTTAGCCTTCGCCCATATGGTGGCCGTTGGCCAAGCGTTTATGGAATCCAAAGAGCTCGCACTCAACTGCGCCCGACTGGCTGACAACAAAAAAGCCGAGAACATCATCCTGCTGGATCTTCGGGAACTCTCATCCATCGCAGACTATTTCGTCATCGTCACCGGCACCAACGAACCCCACCTGCGGGCTATCGTCGACGAGATTACCGACAAACTGAAGAAACAACACAGCATTCGCCCCTTCTCTAGCGAGGGCGCACGGCTTACCCCTTGGGTCGTGCTTGACTTCTTTGACGTCCTCGTCCACGTGATGAATGACAAATTCCGGGAACACTACGACCTCGAAAGACTCTGGGGGGACGCAAAACGGTTAGACTTCGAACCCGAATCCACATCCACCGCCGCCCAAGCCTGACGCCAGTTGGTCAAGGACACCCACGCCGGCTGTGAATAACATCGGCTTGAAAAGCAGCCGCTCTCCCGCATTATCCGCGCCCATGTCAGGCAACACCCTGCTCCAACTCGATCTTCCCGGCATCCCCAAGGTTCGCAGCGGGAAAGTCCGCGAAATGTTCGACCTCGGCGACCGCCTCCTGATGGTCGCCAGCGACCGCATCAGTGCCTACGATGTCGTGATGCCCAACGGCATCCCGCGCAAAGGTGAAGTGCTGACCCTGTTCTCCCACTATTGGTTTGGCCAATTCGACGACATCGTCCCCAATCACCTCCTCGCCGGAGCCGACGAGCCACTGCCCGAGGCCGTGGGAGACTACGCCGGACAGATTGGCCGACGCGCCATGGTCGTGAAAAAAGCCCAACCGCTCGCCATCGAGTGCGTCGTTCGCGGTTACCTCGCCGGCTCCGGCTGGAAGGAATACCAAAAACAGAAAACCGTCTGCGGCATCGCCCTACCGGACGGCCTTGAGAATTCCTCGCAACTGCCGGAGCCAATCTTCACCCCCGCCACCAAGGCCGAGGAAGGCCACGACGAAAACATCAGTTTCAAACAAGCCGCCGAAATCGTTGGTAGCGACATCGCCGAACAAGCCCGAGAACTGAGTATCGAACTATACAAACGCGGCCGCAACCACGCCGCCGGCAAAGATATCATCATCGCCGACACCAAGTTCGAGTTCGGCCTATTCGACGGCGAACTCATCCTGATCGACGAAGTACTCACGCCCGACTCCTCGCGCTTTTGGCCGGCCGATCTCTATGCCCCCGGCAAAAGCCAGCCCAGCTTCGACAAGCAATTCGTCCGCGATTACCTCGAGACCCTCGACTGGGACAAAACCCCGCCCGGCCCCAAACTCCCTGACGACATTGTCCAAAAAACGAGCGAAAAATACATCGAGGCTTACACCCAAATAACCGGCCTTGAGTTCTGAGATGTGGCAATCGCCAATTCAAGCGAATTAACGTAAATATTAAGGATGATACGATCCGCCAATCTGCGATATCTCCGGATGAATATACAGATTCATTAGCAACTTCTATTTAAAAAAAGCCGGCTATTTCGACAGCAGGTACTCGACTAGGTTATTGAAGTCGGCGGAAGGGATGGCTTGGCCAAAGGCCTCGGACATAAGGGAGCGCATCGTCTGTTCCTGAGACGAAATGTCGGCCATGGCGATACTGCTCTCCGTGCCGGCTATATCTGCAAACACAATCGACTCGCCGACCTCGCGGCGCTTGAGGCCCAGCACGGTCTGTCCGTTATTCAGTTTCACGATCGAGTAGCGGAACGCGACATCGACGTTGCGGTTCGGGTCGAGAATGTCCTCCACCAGTCGCTCGACGCCGCGATTGCCGGCACCGTCGAGTTGCGGGCCAATGCTGCCGCCCTGCTCACCCTTTTGGTGACAGGCCGCGCAGTAGGCCGCAAAGGTCGTCCGACCCTCCGCCGCATCGCCGCCGGCCTCGCGATACGCAGCCACCCGCTCGGCAATAAGCCGTTCGCGATCGGCGTTCGGTTTGGGCAGATCTGCGGTGAGTGCCGCCACGCGCCCGGAGGCGGCTATTGGGAAACTGCCTTTGATCTGAGAATCGAGCAACAACCCGGCCGGCGCCTGTCCACTCTCCACCGCGGCGAGCAATGCCTTGGCCCCGAGTAGGTTGCGGGCAAGCGATCGAGCAAACTGCAGTTGCAAATCGGCCGGTGCTTGGCCAAGCGCCTTGGCCAAGCCGGCACGAACGATCGGCAAATGCACCCCGCCGTTGGCCACGGCCAGGCGCAGTGACTCCGGCTGCCGCCCGTCCTCGAGGAGCGGGGCAACGCCAGACTGCTGGCTCGCATTGCCGTGGCCAAGGATAGCGGAGACCGCCACCTCCCGCGCCTCGGTGGCGGCAAACGGATCGTTGGCCAGGCGCGCGGCAGCGTCGAGAATCGTCGTCAATTTAAGGTCACGGACAATCTGCCCGGCGGCAAGCTGGCGCTTGGACAAGAGTCGAGGCGCCATCGCTGGCAACGGCGCAAAGGGTGGATCGAAGCTACCGGCCGCCACCCAGCCAAACGCACTCGAGGTGTCGCGATCGACGATCTCGAAACGCGCGCGCCGGCCGGCAAACGCCGACAAGTTCCACACGATCTCCCGTGCAGTCTCGCCGCTGGAACACTCGGTTTTTTTCAGGATGCGACCGCTCCCAACCTCGACGAGCTGCACATACTTCTTCCGATTCGGGGGCTTGCCGGGCCGGCCGCTGTAGCCTGCAAGCAAAAATTGCAACCGCGTTGGCACGACAAACTCACGTGAGCGCAGTACGCCACTCAGTCGATCACCACCAGCGGTGCTGCTGAGAAATTCGGCCTGCCGAAACATTTCGAGACCGATGCTAAACCTCGCCACACCAAGCCACGCAAAGGCAGCACCTGTGTCGCCGTCAACGACCTCGAGATACACCTCATGTGGCCGGTCGAGTTGCCACCGCACCAACACGCCGGTGTCGTGGCGCGGCGGATACACCCGGCGCAGCTCGTTGCCGGTCACGGCATCGACGAGTCGCACAAAGTTTTTGTCATGGGCGGAATCGTTGGGGAATCCACGATGGCCGTTGATAAAAAATGTCAGTTCCTCCGGCATTGCAAACGTCACCGAGCGCAGCACGCCAGTGAGTGACTCGCCACCGGCCGGCAGGCTGGTGATGTAGCGAGTGCCGGTGACCCCGTCGCTTGAGGCGCGCCGTTGCAGAACCCACGGGCTGACAGTCGGGTGATCGGGGTGTAGATGGTTTTTCCAGTTGGGTGTCTTTCCCGGGATATTGCGCTTTTGCACAACCCACGGAATCTCCGACGGCGGCACGCCCATGGCCGGGCCGGCAACCCAGTGCAACTCGACCGCCCCGACGGTAGCGAGCAACTGACCGGCGAGATCTTCGGCCCAACCAAGCACCCCCTTTTC